>Ga0182030_10013292_pt1 | contig 16381 bp, 18 predicted proteins | sample 812S3MmetaG_FD_121299 | JGI IMG/M metagenome (GOLD analysis project Ga0182030, IMG submission 121299) | Permafrost microbial communities from Stordalen Mire, Sweden - 812S3M metaG (Illumina Assembly) | ecosystem: Environmental > Terrestrial > Soil > Wetlands > Permafrost | place: Sweden...
GCCGCATGGTCCGATACATGCGCGCCGGGTCGCTTTGCATGTAGATGTCGCTGGGCATCTCCATAATCTCGCCGTTGAGGGTCTTCTTCCATTCGTCCGCGGTTCGCGTGCGGTTGTAGACGCAGCCGGCGTAGAAATCCACGTCCCAGGCCTGCGATTCCACCAGGTCGATGACCTCCGGCTTGTGGGTGCCCACGCCCACCAGCACGCCCAGGTCGCGAGCCTGCTTGCACCATTCCTTCACGCTGTTCATATCGCCCGTCTGGAAGGCCTTGTCCACCACTTCGCCCTGCCTTTGCAGCGCCAGCGGCTTGAGGGTCTTCACCAGCATGGCGGAATCCACATTGGCGGTCACCTGGATGATCAGGTGCATCTTGCCGCCTTCGGCTTGAAACCGCGCCCAATCCTGCGGCGCCCGGTCCAGGTGGACGTAGTTGAAGGCGTTGATCCCGAAACGGTCGCACTGGTGCATGACGTCGCATACGCGGTCCGCCGTGTACCACTCCTTCATCACCGTGCCCAGCGTGTTGTTGTAGTGGGCGAACCCGTAAAACGGATTGACGCCGAGAACCATCCGGCTGATCTCGGCGTTGCCGAACTGCATCTTCGGAACCTGGATCTGCGATGCCGGCGTGAGCGGGCCGGCGGCACGTACGGGAGTTTGCGGCGCTCCCGGAGGCAAATTCTGTTCCCGCGGTTGCGCCGGTTGCGCCTCAGCCGCAGCTACGCCCGTTATACCGGCCGCCAGGGCCGCGCTGGATTGCAGAAAACCGCGACGCGTGTTCGACATGCTACAACCTCCACCTCTGGACCTTCGCCCATTTGCGTCAGCCGGGTAGCCGGCCAGGCGCGGCCAAAAACCGAATCAGGTCCTTTTATTGCTTATACCACCAATTCAGACCGGCGGATGTGGGGTCGGGGTACTTAAACGTCTTCGGGAATGCACCCCGCTGGCTTCCGCTCGCGGCTCGGTAAGCCTCGCGAAATCAAAGTGACCGTTACTGGGCCGCGACCTTCAGAGAGCGGTTTCCGCCACCAATCCCGAAAACGTGTAAGCCCCCGTGGGGTAGGGGTGCGGGACCTCTGTAGTTGGGCGGATTCGGAACGCCCCGGCAGTCCGATAGATTGGACGCGCGCCGGCAACCGGCCCTAATGTTTCCTTGCGCCGGCGCCGATCTTCTGGTGGGAGCAAGGAATGATCGAACAATACGCCCGTCCCCAGGCGCCCTGGGCCTTACGCCTTGTGCCGCCGTTTCCCGCCGTAGCTCAGCGGATTCTCGCCCTGGTGAATCAGCCGGACACCAATCTGAACGATCTGGGCAAGCTCGTTCGGATGGACCCCTCGTTTGCCGCCGAACTGCTCCGTTTTGCCAACTCGGCGCTGTTGGGCACCCGCCGCAAAGTCACGAGCCTTCCGCAGGCCATCGTCGTGGTGGGGCTCGATCGTGTCAAAACCGTGGCGACCCTGGTTTCGGTAAATCGCATGGTGCGTCATTCGGTCCGCCTGGAGGCGCTTAAGAAGGTCTGGGTGCATAGTCTGGTCACCGCGTCGATCGCCGAAGAGGTTTCGCGCGTTTCCGGCATTGCCCGCGACAGCGCATACACTGCCGGTCTCCTGCACAACCTCGGCACCTTGGGCCTGATGTCGGCCTACCCGGACGAGTACTCTCGCATGCTCGAAGTCTCCAACGATTTCGGGTTCGATCTGTTGCAGACGGAACTGGATCTCTTTGAAATCGATCACTGCACGGCGGGCGCCTATCTCGCGCAGGATTGGGATTTCCCCGAGGAACTATCCACGGCGATTGCCGCCCACCACGACGAACCGTATTCCCGCGTCTGTAGCCTGGATTCGCTCGTTCAGGTGAGTTGGCGGCTCGCCGATACGCTTGGCTACGCCGCGTTTTCGCCCAAAAAGGCCTGGAGTTGGGAGGAACTCCTGGAGTTCGTGCCGAATGGCGCTTCGGCGTGGTTTGGCGAGTCGCCGGAAGCCGCCAGGCAGGAGATCGACGAGCGTTTGGCCTTAGTGCCACAATAGCCTGGCCGTACCCTCCCGCATCGCCGGCAGCCCTAAACACTTACCGCGAAAGCGGTTGTCATCCGGATCGCTGGCGCCTTAACTGCGGGGTCCAGGATCCACCGTTACGCACTAAAATTGTCCTTGGAAGCGGCCCGGATTCAGGCTACAATCAGACTGCTTGACCGGATTGATGATCCCCCCGAGGTTCGGGGTTTTATACCGGCTTCATTTAGGAGGTTCCATGTTCGATAGCCTCGTAGACCGGATCAAGCAGGATGATGGGCCGCCCGCCAAGGCCAGTGAACGATTACTTCGGTGGGCTGTGGTGGTGTTGGTATCTGTATTGCTTTTTGGCGGGCTGTACATGGTGGTACAGCATCTCGAATAGTGCGGTTCCGCAGATCACTGAACCGTAGCGATCTGCCTCATGACCGATTTGACTTTTTGCCCGTAGCCGTACCTGCGATTATACGTCGCCAGGATCTTGTCCAGGTCCTTTGACCGGTAGAGAGCGGAGTGCCCAAGTTGCAACCCGACGTAGCGGATAGCCGCGCGTGGGCTGTCAAATCGCGCGCGACCCGAATCCCATCCGAAGAGATTGTTGTGCCGGCTGGTTTTCCCACCGGTCGATTCCACGAACGAAAGACTGGGAAGGAGCCGCCAGTCCAATGCGAATTCGTCGGCGACTATCAGAAAATCGGCCGCATATTCGGTGGCGGGACAGCCGGCTTTCTTGAAGAATTGACGTAACGGAGCGATTCGGGCGTCGGTGCGGTATTCATGCTTGGGCGGCTCCGGTGCTATTTTACGCGGCGCCACAGGCGCCGCCACCACGCCAACCATTACAAGCCCGCCCGACAATAATTTCCTCAAGTTTAGGAATCTCCTTTTTGTATTCGCTTGCACGGGCACCCGCCACCGGACCGTGTAGCCGGCAGCATGGCGGGAGCGACAGTGCTCCCTGGGGATCGACGGGACTAAGGTTTGAGCATAAGCTGCGATTGTACCACTGCCCGCAAGAGGGGATTGTGAGGGAACGCACCATCTTCCCCCGCGCGAAACCAGCCGGTGTGCCGCTTGCTGGAGGATCAGACCCGGTGCCAGTCACCGGCCGGCCGCAAAACCCAAAGCGGTCAGCCCACCCGCACGAAATCGCCCTGTGGAGAGGAATTCATGAGCATCACGAGTCGATCTCGGATCGGGGAAGGGCAGCGGTTGCAGCAGCACCGCGTTGGCCACCGAAAAAATGGCCGTGCTGGCGCCGATTCCAATGCCAGCACCACGATCGCCGTGGCGCTGATGCCGGGGCTGTGAAGCAGCACGCGCACTGCGTGCCGGATGTCGTGCAACGGCGTTTCCTGGCAACACCTCCCTCTCTGAAATCGAATTCAAACTATGCCCTGTTTAGACGTCCGGACATGCGGATGGTTCCGCGCTTCCGGCGAGCGATTCCGCCCGCACCCTCCGTTACGTTCTGCCAAACCGTCTCGCTAGTCCGCCTTCTCCTCCCATTGCGACTCCAGCATGCGGGAATATTCTCCCGAGGCATAGAGGGCGAACTGGAACCGCCCGGCATCGAGCTCGCGATAAGGCTCCAACTCCATGTAGCACCGGTACAGGGAGTCGGCGTAGCGATGGTAATTGCGGAGAAACTCCTCGGCCAATGAGGCAAAGGCCGGCGGAGCGGTGAATAACGTATTCAACCCGATCGCGCGGCAAAAAATCGACGCGTAGTCGGCAACGCCCCAGTGCTTCAGTTTTTCTTTTACCTCGGCCGGCGTACCGGATGTCAGCAGCGCCGCAAAGCTCTGCGTTCGCCATTCCTGCTCCTGAAGTTGGGGCACTCGCGTTACCCAGTCCAGGCATTGATCGAGCCACCGGAATACGTCTTTCCCCAGGAAAAACAGCATGCGGATTTCCCCGTAGCGGCCCGCCAGTAGCCGGCGGGTCAACTCATCCGGATCGCTGCCGTCACTGGGGATCAGGCCCGATAACATCAGAGCCGCCTTGGAGTTGTCCAGAAGGGCTGTGGGTGGGATATGCTCATTGAACGGGTGCAGAATCAACGGCGGCAGGTTCCATAAGGTCTCGTCAGGCGGCATGGTGGGCGTTGGCATTTCTCTCCCAATGTCTTATCGGCACAAAAGTTGGAAACCTTGAGGGTTTGCGCCGCCATCTTCCCGCAGCCATCCCCCGCTATACCCCCGGGAGCCCCAGGAAGCGCTGCGCATTCTCAAAACAGATGGCGCGAACCACGGGACCTACCAACCCGTAATCGTGGGGGAGCAACCCGGCTTCCATGTCGGCGCCAAACAGGCCGCACAGCGTCCGCCTGAAGTACTCATGGCGCGGATACGACAGGAACGACCGCGAATCGGTCAGCATCCCGATGAACCGGGAGATCAGCCCACAATTGGAGAGCGCGTTCATCTGCCACTCCATGGCTTCCTTCTGATCCAGGAACCACCAGGCGCTGCCGAACTGGATCTTACCGGCTACGCTGCCGTCCTGGAAATTGCCCGCCATGGCGGCCACCATGTAGTTATCGGCGGGATTCAGGTTGTACACCACGATCTTGGGCAGGGCGTTTTCCCGGTCCAGGCGATCCAGATACGCGCCTAGCGCCTCGGCCTGCGGCCAATCGCCGATGGAGTCGAAACCCACGTCGGGGCCCAGTTCGGCGAATCGCCGGGTATTGCCGTTGCGGCGGGCGCCCAGGTGGAGTTGCTTGGTCCAGCCCTTTTCCGCGTCCAGACGGCCAAACACCAGCATCAGGTAGCTGCCGAAGCGCGCCTGTTCGGGCGGACTGGCGGCCTGCCCGCCGCGCGCCCGAGCGAATATGGATGCCGCTTCCTGCTCGCTGCCGAAATCCGCGTACGGAGTATTGAGCCCGTGGTCGGAGAGCCGCGCGCCCATCTGGTGGAAGAAGTCGTGCCGTTGGCGCAGCGCGTCCACCAGGTCGCGGAGCGACGCGATGCTGACATTGGCGGCCGCCTCCAGCTTGCTCAGCCAGGGGTTGAGCCGTTCCGGCAGGTGCACGTTGAGCGCCTGGTCGGGACGGAAGGCCGGGTACACCTTGGTGGCCATGCCGGAGGCCGCCATGGCGCGGTGGTACGCCAAATCGCCGGTGGGATCGTCGGTGGTGCAGACGCACCGCACCTGGAACTTCCGCATGATTCCCTGCGGCCGCAGGTCGTCCGAGCCCAGCAAGGCGTTGGCCTGGTCCCAGATGCGCGGGCCGCTCGATTCATCCAGCAGCTCGTCGATTCCGAAGTAGCGTTTCAGCTCCAGGTGGGTCCAGTGGTAGAGCGGGTTGCGCAAGGTCTGCGGCACGGTGCGCGCCCACGCCAGGAATTTCTCTCTGGGGGACTTCGCCCCGGTGCAATACTCTTCCCCAATTCCATTGGCCCGCATGGCGCGCCACTTGTAATGGTCGCCCTCCAGCCAGATCTCGAAAAGGTTTTCGAACCGGCGGTTCTCGGCCACCTCGCGCGGCGGCAAATGGCAATGGTAGTCCAGGATCGGCTCGCCTTCGGCGTACTCGTGGTACAGCCGCTGCGCCGACTTGTCGGTCAGCAGGAAATCGTCGTGGATAAAAGGCATCGCATCTAATAGCATAATGTCGTTTGGTCCGAAAATTCATAGCTTCTCTGGAATCCGGCGAAATACGCCCGCAAGATCTGGCCGCTTTGTGCCTGCGCCGCATCGCCGAAATGGACCCGCGGGTGCTCGCCTGGGCGGCCGTTTCGCCCCACCCGCGCTTCTCCGAAGGCCCGCTGCTGGGCCTGCCATTCGGCGCCAAGGACATTTTTGAAACGCGCGATTTGCCCACCTGCTACGGGTCGCCGCTCTACGCCGGGCGGCGGGGCGGACGCGATGCGGCGCTCATCGAAGAGTTGTTCCGCGCGGGCGCCGTTCTGCTGGGCAAAACGCATACTGCCGCTTTCGCCTCTTTCGACCCCGCGCCGACGCGCAATCCGCGGCTTCCCGGCCACACTCCGGGCGGCAGTTCCGCCGGCTCGGCCGCCGCCGTGGCCGCCGGCATGGCGCCTTTTGCCATCGGGACGCAGACCCTCGGCTCGATCCTGCGGCCGGCCTCCTACTGCGGCGTCTGCGGCTTCAAACCGACCTACGGCCTGATCCCCATCGATGGCGCCCTGCCCTTCGCGCCTTCTTTGGATACCGTGGGCTTCTTCACCGAATCCGTTGACGACATGCTGTGCCTGTGGACGCGCGGCTTCGGGGGACGCTGCGACGCTCCCCTGCACCGCGCCGCGCGCTTCCGCGTGCCCGCCGGAGAGGCCATGGAGCGCGCCCTTCGAGCCGCTGCCCACCGCCTGCGCGCGAGCGGTGTAGAGGTGGAAGACATGGATCCGCCCGAGGGTTGGGCCGGCTTGCCGGCCGCCGCCCTCACCGTCAACGCCTACGAGGGCGCCCGCTCGCACGCCGCGCGCTACCGCGAGTTTGGCGACCGCATCGGCGTCCGTCTGGCCGCCCTGGTGCGCCGGGGCCTGGCTATTCCGCAGCGCGAATACGAGGACGCGCTCGCTACGGTCGCCCAAATGCGCGCCGCGGTGGCGCAGATCTTCTGGGAATATCCCGCGATTCTGACTCCGGCTGCCGCCGGTCCGGCGCCCGAAGGACTGGAATCCACCGGCGACCCCGCCCACAACGCCCCCTGGACCGCGCTGGGCGTGCCGGCAATTTCCGTGCCTCTGCCGGTGGATGGCGCGCCGCTCGGCCTGCAAATCACCGCCGCCTGGGGCCGTGACGACGCGCTCATCTCGGTGGCTGCGCAGGCCGAGCAGCTCCTGCGCGGGGCTGCAATAGCAATATAAGATCGCGTTGGCCCCACGCGCCCGTGACGGCGCGCGCGCGCGGTGGACCGCGCAACTTCGTGGTTCACGCGACAGGCGCCAGCGCGCCATTGGCGCAGCCGAGAGGTGCGCCTATGTGGGCCGTCCCGCAACTGCCGCCTTCGCAGAAATCTTCCAACTTTATTTCCTTGCCCCTCAATCCCATACCCCGCCGCACTTGCAGCCTCCGTCCCACCCCCATGCTAAAGCTGAGGCGTGCCAACCTTCTCGCCGATCTCGTCTCCTGCTATCGGCCTGTCAACTCCCAGGAACTCTTGGCCCTGGAACGCATCGCCCCAGGTACTGCCCTGGCGCACCACTCCGCTCCGTTTGAGCCTATAATTGGAGAGTTACAGTGAACTGGGTCATATCTCCCTTCCGAAGGATTCCATACCGATGTCAACGTTAGAAGTGTCTCCGGCGGATTCCCTGCCGGGCCAGTCGATCCACCCCGTCGTGAACGATTTCAGCATCCAGGTCGCCACCGTCAACGGGTCCGGCAGCCAGACTGCCAACAGCGTGCTGATGCGGGCCATTTTCCAGATGGGCATTCCTGTCTCCGGCAAGAATATGTTCCCCTCGAACATCGCCGGATTGCCGACGTGGTTCACCATCCGCGCCAGCAAGCACGGTTATATCGGCCGCCGCAAGGAGGTCGACATCCTGGTGGCCATGAATCCCGAGACCGCGCGCGAAGACGTCGAGAAACTGAATGCCGGCGCCGTGGTGATCTACGACGCGCCGCTGAAACTGAACGAAGTGCGCAGCGACGTCCACTTTTTCCCGGTCCCCTTCGACAAATTGGTAGCGCCGGTCTGCCCCGACGCCAAACTGCGCAAGCTCGTCCGCAACATGATTTACGACGGCGTCGTGGCCCGGTTGCTCTCCATTGAAATGGATGAGGTCCACGTGGCGCTGGGCAAGCAGTTCGGCAAGAAAAAGGCCAAGGCCGCCGAACTCAATTGGGGCGCGGCCAAGGCGGGCTATGAATTCGCCCTGAAGACGTTCACCGAGGGCGTGCCCTACCGCGTGGAGCGCATGAATGCCACCGCCGGCAAGATCATCATCGACGGCAATGCCGCCTGCGCCCTGGGCTCGATGTTCGCCGGCGTGACGGTGGTCACCTGGTATCCCATTACGCCCTCGTCGTCGCTGGTCGAATCGCTCATCGGCTATATGCACCGCTGCCGCCACGATCCGGAAACCGGCAAGGCCACCTACGCCATCGTGCAGGCGGAGGACGAGCTGGCTTCTATCGGCATGGCGCTCGGCGCCGGCTGGGCGGGCGCTCGCGCCATGACCGCTACCGCCGGTCCGGGCATCTCGCTCATGTCGGAATTCGTGGGCCTGGGCTACTACTCCGAAATTCCCACGGTGATCTTTAACGTGGAGCGCGTCGGGCCCTCTACCGGGCTGCCCACGCGCACCCAGCAGGGCGACATCCTCAGCACCGCCCTGCTCTCGCACGGCGACACCAGGCATCCCCTGTTCTTCCCCTGCTCGCCCGAAGAGTGCTTTTCGATGGCCATCGAGGCGTTCGATTTCGCCGAAAAGTTCCAGACTCCGATCTTCGTCATGACCGATCTCGACCTCGGCATGAACAACTGGATGGCCGACGCGTTCGCCTATCCCGAGAAACCCATCGCCCGCGGCAAGGTGCTCGACGCCGCGGACCTCGACAAGTTGGGCGGCTTCGCGCGCTACCAGGACGTCGATGGCGATGGCGTGGGCTATCGCACGCTGCCGGGCACCAACCACCCCGCCGCGGCGTACTTCACGCGCGGCAGCGGCCACAACGAAAAGGCCCAGTACACCGAGCGCGAGGACGATTACATCAACAACATGGATCGCCTGGCGCACAAGTTCGAAGTCATGCGCCAGTTCGTTCCCGAACCGGTGGTGACCGTCCCCGAAAACGCCAAAATCGGCTTCGTGGCTTTCGGCACCTCCGACTACGCCGTGCGCGAAAGCTGCGACCAGTTGCGCGACGAGCACGGAATCGCGGCCAGTTACTTGCGCCTCAGAGCGTATCCCTTCACCCAGACCTTGTTGGACTTCATCCAGCGTCACGAGCGCGTGTACGTGGTGGAGCAGAACCGCGACGCGCAGATGCTGGGTCTCATGCGTCTGGAATTCGAGCCGGAGATCCTCGCCAAACTGCGCAGCCTGCGCTACTACGGCGGGCTGCCGCTCGATGCGCGCACCGTTACCGACGAAATCATCCGCCAGGAGGGCAAATAGATGAGCACCACCGTGACTCCCCCGCCGAAGAAGGTCAACCATATCGGGCTGGAGGTCGTGCAGTATAAAGGCAGCCGGACCACGCTGTGCGCCGGCTGCGGCCATAACTCCATCTCCGAGCGCATCGTGGAGGCATTTTACGACCTCGGTATCAACCCGTACACCGTGGCCAAGTTCTCCGGCATCGGATGCTCCTCGAAATCGCCGGCCTACTTTCTGGGGCACTCGCACGGCTTCAACGGCGTGCATGGCCGTATGCCCGCCATCGCCACCGGCGCCTTGCTGGCCAATCACACGCTGCTGGGAGTGGGCGTCAGCGGCGACGGCGACACTGCTTCCATCGGGCTCGGCCAGTTCATGCACCTGGTGCGCCGCAATGTTCCGATGATTTACATCATCGAGAACAATGGCGTCTACGGGCTCACCAAGGGCCAATTCTCAGCCACCGCCGATATCGGTTCCACGCTCAAAACCGGCATCGCCAACGACCTGCCGCCGTTCGATTGCTGCGCCCTGGCGCTCAAATGGGGAGCCACCTTCGTGGCCCGCTCCTTTAGCGGCGACAAGCGGCAGCTTCAGGCCATTATGAAGACCGCCGTGGCGCACCGCGGCCTTTCCGTGATCGACGTGATTTCGCCCTGCGTCACCTTCAACGACCACGTGGGGTCCACCAAGAGCTACTCCTACATGAAGGAGCACGAAGAGGTGCTGCAGGAATTGGATTTCGTGCCCTACTTCGAAGACATCTCCGTCGAAATTCCGGAGGGCGAAGTGCGCGACGTCCAATTGCACGACGGCTCGCATTTGCGGATCCGCAAGCTGGCTCGCGATTTCGACCCCGCCGACCGGTTCCAGGCGTTGCAGGCGCTGGAAGAATCCGAAGCCAAAGGCGAGGTACTCACAGGAGTTCTATATCTCAATACCAATAAGCCCACTTTCCTGGATCTTCTGAATCTCACCCCCGAGCCGGTTGCCACTCTGCCCGAGTCGAAGGTTCGCCCCACGAAAGCAGTGCTCGATTCGCTGATGGATGAGCTGCGTTAACGAGGGCTTATTAGTACTATCCAGGATTATCCCTAAAGAAAAATCCGCTGAAACGGGTCTGTCTCCATTGATTTGACTGATGGTCAGATGCTACCATCGTCACCGGTCTGTCATCCTCCGAGACAGATTGCAGTACACTTTTATGCTCCACGCCCCTCCGGCGTGGGGCTTTTTTGTGGGCGAAAGCCTGCCTGCCGGCCGGCACGGTATCTGCGCCAAAAAGCTTCGCTCCCACACGGCACGCCAGAGAGCGTACACCGCGCCTAATACCGCCAGAGCCAGCGTGCCTTCTCCACCACCTTGCCGCAATTCGGCAGGAAAGCCTCTTCGAGCGGTGGACTGTAAGGCACCGGAGTGTCCGGGGCGGTAACCCGCACGATGGGGCCGTCGAGATGCTCCCACACGCTCTCCGTAATGCTGGCAGCCAGTTCGCCGGCCATGCCGCCGGTGCGCGTGTCTTCGTGCAGCAGCAGCACCTTGCCGGTCTTCCGCACGCTCTCGCAGACGGTCTGGCGATCGAGCGGCAGCAGCGTGCGCAGATCCACCACTTCCAGCGACGCGCCTTCTTGCGCCAGCTTATCGGCGGCCTCCAGCGCCACCCAAACCATGGCCCCGTAGGTGACGATGGTCAGGTCACGGCCTTCGCGCACGACCTTGGCCTGGCCGATGGGCACCGTGAATTCTTCCGCGGGCAGATCTTCTTTAATTCTGCGGTAGAGGCCCTTGTGCTCGAAGAAAATCACCGGATCGTTCGAGCGGATGGCCGATTTGATCAGCCCCTTGGCGTCGTAGGCGGTGGCCGGCGCCACTACTTTCAGACCCGGCGTGCGCACGAACCACATCTCGGGATTCTGCGAGTGGAACGGGCCGCCGTGGATGCCGCCTCCCGAGGGCGCGCGCACCACCATGGGGACCGCCGCGCCCCAGCGGTAGCGGCACTTGGCGGCGAAGTTCACGATCTGGTCGAAGCCGCAGGAGATGAAATCGGCAAACTGCATTTCCGCCACCGGACGCAACCCCATCAGCCCCGCGCCGATGGCCGCGCCGGCGATGGCCGCTTCCGAAATCGGCGTGTCCACCACGCGCCTTTCGCCGAAGCGCTCCAGAAAACCGGAGGTCACTTTGAACGCGCCGCCGTACACCCCGATGTCTTCGCCCAGCAGGAAGACGTTGGGGTCGCGCTCCATCTCTTCCCACAGACCTTCGCGGATGGCTTCCAGGTAAGTGGTCGGCATTGGCTACTGGCTTTCGTACACGTCGTCGAGCAGGGTGGCGGGGTCGGGAAACGGGCTGGCGTCGGCCCATGCCACCGCGTCGTCCACTGCCCGGCGCACCTCCGCGTGCCGCTCGTCGATCTCCGCGCGCTCGGCCCAGCCTTCCTGAAGCATGCGGGCTTCCAGGCGGGTGATGGGGTCGAGTTTGCCCCACTCGTCGAAGAGGCCCTGGGGCACGTAGTGAGCGGCGTCGTGCGCCGAGTGGCCGGTCATGCGGAAGGTCTTGCATTCCAGCAGGTACGGGCCTTTGCCCGCGCGCGCGTGGTCCAGCGCGCGGCCGGTGGCCTGGTGGACCGCCAGCACGTCGTTGCCGTCCACGATTTCGGCCGGCATGTTGTAGGCCGGGCCGCGGTCGGCCACGTTGGCGCAAGCCATTTGCAGGCTGAGCGGCGTGGAGTAGGCGTACTGGTTGTTGTTGCAGATGAAGATCACGGGCAGTTTCTGCACGCTCGCCAGGTTCACGCCCTCGTGCCAGTCGCCGCGGCTGGTGGATCCGTCGCCGAAGTAGCTGAAGGCTACCCCGCTGCTGCCCCGGTAGCGCAGGGCCATGCCGACTCCCGCCGCCACCGGGACCGTGGCCGCCAGCGCGCTGATGATGGAGACGATGCCGTGTTTCATGTCGCCCATGTGCATGTTGCCGTCGCGCCCGCGCGTGAGTCCGCCGCTGCGGCCCATGTACTGCGCCAGAATGCGGCCGGGCGAGACGCCGCGCACCAGGAAGACGGCCAGGTCGCGATGCGACGGCAGCATCACGTCCTCGGGCCCGGAAAGCAACGCCGTACCTACCGGAATGGCCTCCTGCCCGCGCCCCACGTACACCCCGCCGACGATTTTCCCCTGCCGGTAGAGCTTGCGTTCGATGCGGTCTTCCAACTCGCGCATCGTCAACATGTAATGCAGACACTGGTGCGCCAGAGCGGCTTCCGCGGTGCGCTGGTCGGGCTGATCCCCTCGAACGGCCTGGATGGCACTCATTGGGGGTAGTATAACGCGCTTGCTATGCGCGGGGTTTTGGGATCATTCCTGGATGGAAAGTTGCTCCAATGCCGCCTGAATCTCATCGCGCGCATGAAAATCGCCCTTGCGCGTGGTCGCCTCGACCCCTTGCAGATAGAGTTCCCGCGCCTCCGCCGTCTGCCCCAACCGCTCCAGCGTCTGGCCCCCGTGGTAGTACGCCGCCGAGTAGTCCGGATGCGCCGCCAGCAGCGCGCGGAACTCGACCGCCGCGGCCGCCAGATCGCCCGTATTGCGATACTCCATCGCCAGGCCGTAGCGCACGAAACTGTCGCCGGGGTTCTGCTCCACCATGCTCTTCAGCATCTCTAACCGTGTGTTCGCCATGTCTTGTGCTACTATACCTCCGAAATGGCCTGCCCCTACTTCCGCGCCGTGAAGCCGCGCAGCCAGACCGGCAGCTCCCGTTCCGCCATGCTGCCCCTGGGCGACGCCTGGGAAGGCGTCTGCCGGGCCATTCCGGATTCACCCTGGGAACCGGACGAGTCCACCCTCTTCCACTTCTGCAATATGGGTTACGCCCGGGGATGCTGCAGCCGCTTTCCAACCGGCGACGGCCCCGACGCGGTGCGCTTCACCATCGCCGGCGACGGCCCGGAAGGCCTCCACGTGTATTACGTTCTCGAACGCGATCATCATCCCTGGGCCCACGGTCCGCTGGAATTCTCGCCGGCGGGAGCAGACTTCCTCGGCCCGCCCACCAGCGGGGCAACCGTGGAACTGGCGCGCGCCTACGTGGCGAGCTACCGGCGGCGAGTTTCGGAAGCCTCCCGCCGCTGAAGCGCATCCGGTAAAGAGGACAAGATGGAAGCCAAACCCGTACGCGAATCGATTTCGGAGTATTCCGAGCTGGCCCTCCCCAACGATGCCAACGGCCACGGCAACCTGCTCGGCGGCCGGGTCATGCACCTGGTGGACCTGGCGGGCGCTATGGCTGCCATGCGGCACGCCCGCAAGCCAGTAGTCACGGCCTCGGTCGACAGCCTGCATTTCCTCCATCCCGTGCATATTTCCGAGCTGATGATTCTGCGCTCGTCGGTCAACCGCGTGTTCCGTACCTCCATGGAGGTAGGTGTCAAAGTGGAGACGGAGAACCTGATGACCGGCAAGAGAGTGCACACCTGCTCCGCCTACCTGACGTTTGTCGCGTTAGGCGAAGACCGGCGCGCAACCGCCGTTGCGCCGGTGATTCCGGAGACCGAAGAGGAGCAACGGCGGTACCGCGAGGCCGGGGAGCGCAGGGAATACCGCCTGGCGTTGCGCAGCCGGTTGAACTCCTGAGACGGACGAGCTCAGGCTTCTTTGTACATGTACTTGATGCAGGGTTTGTAGAGCAGAAGGTTCGGCCCTTCGGCGCGATTCACCTTCAGACAGCACTTGTCGTACCACTCGATGGTGCCGTGCAGCGTTTCACCGTCGCGGAGCACGAAAACCATCGGTGTCTTGGCCTGCATTTGCTTGACGTAATAAAAGTTCTCGGCGTTGGTCTGATCCGGCGGCACAGGCTTTTTCTGCTGTGCGGCCCTGCGCGGAGGCGTAATCTGCTCTTTAATCTCGTTCAGAGACGGACGTATGAGTTTGCGGTTGACAGCTTCCACGGGATGCCATCCTTTTTGATGAGAAATATGATTGACCGTCGCTACTCAAGCAGGGCGGCTTTAGTTGGATCAAAATGTCCGACTTGAACTCATAAATAACACAAAGGCTGCGCCACCGCAACGTTAGCTTTGCCGGCCGCCTGCTCCCCGGGAACAGTACCCCGGCCGGTTAGGCGCGCGCTTCAGCCTGGGGGCGCGCCCTGCCGCGGCCGGGAATGCGAAAATGACTACGACAAGCGAGGTCCCTTATCACCCCACGCGACAGCCCCACGAAGCTTCTCCTGGTAGCATCGGATGCCATGGAGTTCCGTGGCCTGCTACGCCACGCGACCCGGGTTCACGTGCTGGACTCGCCCGCCGGCTGGTCGCGCAGCGGATTTCTGGGCGGCTACGAAATCGCCATGGCCGCTAACGGCGCAGGCGCCGGGCGCGCCGCGGCGGCAGTGGATGCGGCGTTGGCAGGGTTTGCGCCGGACGCCATCGTGAGCGTGGGGTTCTGCGGGGCGCTAGATCCCACTCTGAGCATCGCCGATATCGTTGCCGGCGCCACCATCTTCTCCGGCGGCCGCGCCTTCGAAGCGCAATCGCCGGTGGCCGCCGCGCCCCACCGCCGGGGCGCCATCTGCTCCATCGATTACGTGGCACGGACCGCCGCCGGGAAGAGCGAGCTCCGCGCGACCGGCGCCATCGCCGTCGAAATGGAGGCCGCCGGAGTGGCGCGGCGCGCCCAAGCCCTCGGGTTGCCCTTCTACTGCATCAAGACCGTCACCGACCTGGCGGGCGAGACCATGGCCAATGATTTCAATGCGGTACTGCGTTCCGACGGGCGTTTCGATACAATAAAGGTCTTAGCGTCTAGTTTGCGCCATCCGTGGGTCAGGCTTCCGGAGTTGTTCCGGTTGCGTAAGCGTTGTCTACTGGCCGCACGGTCCCTGGGGGATTTCATTGCCGACTGCCGATTCTGAACCGATATCCGTGCCCGCGACCATGCACGCGGCGGTATATCGCGGCCAGAGTATGGTGGGACTGGAGGAAGTTCCCACCCCCGCCATCGGCGCGGGCGAGATTCTCATTCGCGTGGAAGCCTGTGGGATCTGCCATACCGATCTGAAAAAGATCGAGCACAACCTGCTGGCCCCGCCTCGAATCTTTGGCCATGAGACCGCCGGCGTGGTCGCCGCCGTGGGCAGCGAAGTCACGGCTTACCGGCCGGGCGACCGCGTGGTGGCGTTTCATCACATTCCCTGTCTCCACTGTTTCTATTGCGATCACAAGCTCTTCGCGCAATGCCCCGTCTACAAAAAGGTCGGCATCACCGCCGGGTTTGAGCCGGCGGGCGGCGGATTCGCGCAATACGTCCGGGTGATGGATTGGATTGTGGAGCGCGGCGTGGAACGCATTCCGCAGGGTGTCTCCTTCGAGCGCGCCACCCTGGTAGAGCCGCTGAATACCTGTCTGAAGGCGGTGGCCGCCTGCGATCCGCAGCCGGACGAATTCGTGGCCATCCTGGGACAGGGACCCATCGGGCTGCTGTTCACCATGCTGGTTCACCGTTCGGGCGCGCGCATCGCCGCTACCGACGCCATTCGGGAGCGCCTGGCGGTTTCCGCGCGGTGCGGCGCGGACTTCACCTGGAACCCCCGGCAAGCGGCCGTAGCGGACGAGATCAAGCGGTTGACCGGTGGTCGCGGCGCGGACCTGGTGATCGTGGCAGCGTCGGTTCCCGGCATCGTGGATCAGGCCATGGCATGCTCCCGGCCGGGCGCGCGGATTCTGCTTTTCGCGCAAACATCGGCCACCGAGCGCGTCGAAGCGTCGGGAGCCGACATCTGTGTAGGTGAACGCACCCTGTTCGGGTGTTATAGTGCATCAGTAGAACTACAAAAGCAATCTGCAGGTCTGGTATTCGGTGGTGAGCTGCCGGTCGAGGCACTGATTTCCCATCGGCTGTCCTTGGGCAATATTCGTTCAGGGATTGATTTGGCATTGCATCCGGGACCTAAATCTTTGAAAATAATCGTTCAGCCACAGAGGTGGTCAGATAGTGAATAATCACATGATGGCTGCCGTGCTTTACGGCAAGGAGCACTTGCAGGTGGAGCCGGTGGCCGTTCCGACAATCGGTAACGGCGACATCCTGGTACGTGTAAAAGTAGCTCTGACCTGCGGGACGGACGTCAAAGTCTTCCGCCGCGGGTATCACGCCCGCATGATCGTACCCCCCGCTGTGTTCGGGCACGAACTGGCCGGCGATGTAGTCGCGGTAGGCGGGGACGTCAGCCGATTCCGCGTAGGACAACGTGTAGTAGCCGCCAATTCCGCGCCCTGCGAAGA
>Ga0182030_10013293_pt1 | contig 16381 bp, 11 predicted proteins | sample 812S3MmetaG_FD_121299 | JGI IMG/M metagenome (GOLD analysis project Ga0182030, IMG submission 121299) | Permafrost microbial communities from Stordalen Mire, Sweden - 812S3M metaG (Illumina Assembly) | ecosystem: Environmental > Terrestrial > Soil > Wetlands > Permafrost | place: Sweden...
CGACTTCGTCCAATATGGCGCGTGGGACGAAGGCGGCGTGCGGGATGGATCGAAGGAGCACCACGGCGAACATGTGGGCGCATTCGTCCGCTTTGCCGAGTCCGGCGAGCGAGCCGTCACGGTTCGCATCGCCACTTCTCTGATCAGCCCGGAGCAGGCCATGCGCACGCTGCGGGCGGAGATCCCCAGCAACGATTTCGATCGGGTGGCGGCGCGGGCCAAGACCGCCTGGGAGCACGAGCTCGGGAAGATCGGATTAAGCGGGGGCACGGCTGCCCAGCGCCGCACGTTTTATACCGCCCTGTATCATTCCCTGGAGCTTCCGCGAGTGCTGCATGAGATTGCGGAAGATGGCGAACCCGTGCACTACAGCCCCTACGATGGCAAGGTCCATCCGGGGACCATGTATGCCGATACCGGCTTCTGGGACACTTTTCGCGCGGAGTTTCCGCTGCTCACCGTGATGGAGCCCGCGCGCGACGCGGAAATCATACGCTCCCTGTTGAATGCCTCCGACGAGGGCGGCTGGCTTCCGAAATGGCCCAATCCGGGATACTCGAATGTTATGATCGGCACGCACGCCGATTCCGTGGTTGCCGATGCCTGGACTAAAGGCATTCGGGACTTCGACGCGGAGAAGGCCTACGCCGCGTTGCGCAAGGATGCCATGGAAGCCGGCACCGGACGATACGAAGCCCGCAACGGCATCAAGGATTACATCCGGCTGGGCTGGGTCCCGGCGGACCGCGTGAAGGAGTCCGCATCCTGCACTCTGGAATACGCCTACGACGATTTTTGCGTCTCCCGCATGGCGCGCTCGCTCGGCAAGACGGAGGACGCGCAGGTGCTCGAGAAGCGCGCTCAAAACTATCGCAACGCATACGACCCGGCGGTCGGCTTCATGCGCGGACGCAACAGCGATGGCTCGTGGGCCCAGCCCTTCGATCCGCTGGCGTGGGGTGGCGTGTATACGGAAGGCAACGCCTGGCAATGGTTATGGTCGGTGCAGCACGATGTCGCCGGACTGACGGCCCTTCTAGGAGGTACCGATGCCTTTAGGGCCAGGCTGGATACGCTCTTCAGCATGACGGGCGATTACAAAGTGGGCGGCTATGGAAAGGTGATCCACGAGATGACCGAAGCCAAATTGGCCGGCACCGGGCAGTACGCGCACATCAACGAACCGGTCCACCACGTGATCTACCTCTACGACTACGCCGGGCAGCCATGGAAGGCGCAGCAGTGGACCCACACCATCATGGACAAGTTTTATTTGCCGGGTCCGGACGGCTGGCTCGGCGACGAAGATACCGGGCAGATGTCCGCCTGGTATATCTTCAGCGCTCTGGGTTTTTATCCAGTGAATCCGGGGCAACCCGTTTACGCCCTGGGAAGCCCCATGTTCGATCGCGCCGAACTGCACCTGGAGAACGGGAAGACGTTTACGGTTGAGGCCGGCAGAACCGCGCCGGGAGATATCTACGTCCAGGGCGTCTGGCTCAACGGCCAACCGCTCGACAAGTGCTGGATCGAACACCGGCAGATTATGGCAGGCGGGGTATTGCGATTCCAACTCGGGCCGAAGCCCCATACAAGTTGGGGAACGTCCGGCATCCCGGCAGCGGAATGAGGGCCGCGGACTAACCATGCGCAAAACCCTTCCGTTCCTGACTCTGGCCGTCTTCCTGGCAGGGACGCTGGTGGTTCACGGAGACCGCGATGCCGGCGACGAGCGGCTCAGTTTTCAAACGGCCGGTCCCGGACCCGGGGCAGCTAGCGGGAGTTTACTGGGAAGAAGTAAGTATTCACCACGCGCCGCTTCGTTCGGCCTGAAGATCCTTATTTTGCGGGGCGACTCGCGACAATCGGCGCCGGAGTTCGGGCTTCTCGATCGGGTTCTCCCATTCCAGACATTCACAATCCGGTTTGGGTTGGGTAGTCTCCGGTAAAGAGACATTCGGGAACTTAACGATTTCTGCATTATTAGGGTCCCACAAAAACCCATAGAATCCACGCGCCGAAGGGCTTCGGGGAGTTGTCCGGGGAATGCCGTCCGCATCCGCCTGTAGTCGTTCCAGACATCTCGACCACAAGCTGTTGGGGCGAGGTGGTAGCGATTGGACTAGTCCGCCCCGCTTCTTATAAGTCCAAGTAGTTATTTCGATGGATCGTGTAAACGCATAGTTATTGACCAGGTTATCAATTTAGTGATATCGTTCGTTAGGTCCTGTGGGTAACATGGTCAACAATGTGTTTGGCAGAGGAAGGATCAGGAACATGCAAACGCGATTTGCGCGGCTTACTTTGGCGTCGTGGCGATCCCCGGCAATCGGGATACTCGCCTTCTTCAGCCTGGTTACTAGCGCTTCGGCTACAGCCATAGGGTCCATTAGCGAGGCGAACTGCGGCGGCGGCGGCGTGACGGTTTCTTCGACCACTATTACATGGTTGCCTGTCGGCACGGCGGCCGGAACGGGTTGCATTACCACGGGCGCCGGCACCAGCATTACATATTCCGGCGGGACGTTGGGAGCGGGCGTTACGGGCGACATCATGGATCTGATGGCTGGTGGTGGCGCGGTGGTGGATGACTTCATGACGTTCCCGGGGACATCCCTGGATTTCAGTTTGACCGGCTTTCTGACATTCCCGGCGGCCAGCACCAATTGCGCGAGCCTTAGCGCGTCACAGACGTGCGTCGCCTTCAATATCGCCAGCAGCGGCCCATTTGACTCTCCGTTCCTACTGACGAATCTCGGCGGCGGCAATACCGGGGTCAGCTTGACGGCGTACGGCACCGTTCTCGACGACGGAGTTCTGAGTAATTGGACTGGTTCGTTTACGACCCAGTTGAACCTGGACACTGGCACCGTTCAATCCACCATACTGGGGGGCGGAACCATACCCGCCAACACGCAGTCCGGCAGCTTTCTCGTAACTCCGGAACCGGGCTCGTGGACTATGCTCGGAGCAGGACTGATCGCTTTCTGGATCGTTTCCAAGAGGCGCAAAGCGCGGGCGTGAGCGCACGCTCAAGAGCGGAACCGGGTCGATGCGGAGAAATTGTCGGCTTGGTACTCAGTTTCGGATGGTAAGATAGGGGGCTGGCAGACCCCCGGATGTCTCGCAAGCGAATCCTTTTCCTGGCGGAAGGCGCAACCATGGCGCACTTCGTCCGCCCTCTCGCTTTGGCCAACTCCCTCGACACAAACTGCTACGAGATTTATTTCTACGCGCCGCCGCAGTTCTCTCCGCATCTGCGGAATAAGCCTTTCACCGTTGGCGCGCTGGCAAGCATGCCCGGCGAGCAGTTCCTGGCCAACATCGCCAGGGGCGCGCCGCTGTTTCCCGCGGATGTCCTCCGGGGTTACGTGAAACAGGACCGCGAATTGTTTGCGAGCATCCGCCCGGACCTGGTGATTGGGGATATGCGGCTGTCCCTTCCCATCAGCGCCCGTTTGGACGGCATACCATACGCGGTCATAATGAATGCCTATTGGAGTCCGTATGGCCGCCGCCGCTCGATCCTACCCTCATTGCCACTGACCTCAGTTGTACCGCCCCGCCTGCTGAGTCCGCTCTATAAGTTGACCGAGCCCCTGGTTTACGCCATCCATCTGGCCGGAATGAATCGCGTGCGAAGGGAATTCGGGGTGACCGAGCTTCCGCGCGATATCCGTGCAATGTACACGGACGGAGACTACGTGCTCTATGCGGACATCCCCGAGTTCGTGCCGACAACGAATCTGCCCAGGACTCATCGCTATGTGGGCATCTGCCAGTGGACGCCCGCCACGGCGAAACCGGAGTGGTGGGACCGAATGCGTGCCGACCGAAGGCCGAAGGTCTTCGTCAGCCTGGGCAGTTCCGGACCCCTTCGGGTTTTGCCCGGCCTTCTGCGGGTGTTGGACAGAAGGCCCGTGGCGGTAATTCTGTCGACATCCGGGCGGGAACTGCCGGCGGCGGCGGGCAGCGCATATGTGGCCGGCCTGCTTCCTTTTACGGAGACAGCCAGCGAAGCGAGCGTGGTCGTCTCTCATGGTGGAAGCGGGGGCCTCTACCCCGCGATTGCGGCGGGAACGCCAGTGCTGGGAATACCCGGCAACGCGGACCAGCACCTCTCGACAGCGGTGCTCGAAGAAAGTGGCGCGGGTCTGGGGGTACGGGTGGAGGAGGCTTCCGAGCAACGTCTGGAGTCCGCCCTGGAGAAACTCCTGTCCCGGCCGCAGTATCGCGCGGCAGCCCGGAAGTGGGCCGGAGTGTACGCGCGCTATGACAGTGGGGGATTGTTTCGGAAATTTGTCGCGGACGTACTCAACGGCTGACGGGCTTTGGGCGCATCGCGGCGCACTACCGCACACCGAGAGCGGACTTGCCACTCGATTGCGCGAGCCACAAAGAGGCGCACTAAGGAGTCGCGCAGGATTCCTGATTACTTTCTGTCGCGAAACTCCTTTCAAGTGGCAAGGACCGCTTGCTTGCGCGCGCGGCTCTGTAACGCTGCGGTTTCTAACGTGTTGCTGCCTGATCGCTCCCTCACGGGGCGCCCTCTGGGCCGCTCGGAACGAGGCTGCACACCGAGCCGCGACCGTGAGGGAGCGTTCGCCTCTGTGCGCAAAATACGAGGTGTACTAAGCCCGGAATGTCACCAGAATATTGTCATGGCGCGGCCAGAAATAACCTCCAAAAGCCAGTAACACCATCTCCGGCGATCGCAGAACGAGCGAGACGTCGGGCGGTTCTACCGCGGCGTCCAGGAACCCTCCCGTCCTCGAAATGTAGCGCCACATGAACCGTGAATTCACGGTGGGAATCAGACTGTCGTAAAAAGAACGCCGGTAAATGTGCACGGCTTCCATTCCGTGTTCCCGCGCCAGGGCCAGGAGCACCCTCTCCGACAGGATGTGACGGTGGTACGGGACGTGCAAGTTGGGATCGCCGCCCCGCGCGGTGGACACATGGTCCGCGTTGGGAGTGCCGATGATGAGGAGGCCACCCGGACGAACCAGCCGCCGGAGACGGCGCACAAACTCGCCGGGATTGTCTTCATGCTCGATGACGTCGTAACTAACCACGGCGTCATACTGTGCCTGGAGAGTCCCGGGGCCGGCATATGCGGGGACGAAAGGATCGTATCCGAATACACTTGTATATCCCTTCCGCCGCAGAAAGTTCACATACAATCCCGCGCCGCAACCGTAGTCGAGAACGCGGTCCGCGCGGCCGGCTCCCTGTCGCTCCATCAACTTCAGACGGTTGCCGTAGCCGATACGCTCGCTGAAGGTAAGCTTCTGCTTCTTTAGTGGGTACTCTTCGTAATACAGGGGAAGGTCGGCATCCTCCAGGCAATGCAGGGAGCCGCACCCGGCGCATCGCCAGAGAGTAAATACGTGGTCCCGAAACTGGCGGACATTACACGCGACTTTGCGCACCTCCGCCGCCTCGGTCCAGGCGCCGGGGCACTTACAGAGATTGCATTGCGTGCACGCGGCCATCGGTCCCGTCCATCGGCTCACCCTGCGCCGGCGCAAAGCGCGGCGCAGCCGCCTCGTCAGTAGCCACATAGCGGCCGGGCGCCAGAATGCCAGCCGGGTCCAGCATGCGTTTTATATCCTGGAGCAGTTCCGAATAAGTGCCGGGTTGCTCCGCACCGGCCATCCCGGCCAAGCCTAACCGGTAAGAGTAATATCCGCCGGATGCCAGCCGCCCCATCAAATCGTGATAGCAGTCGAGCGCGCGTTGGTCCTCGCCGGGCAACTCGCGGTCGAAGGCAATGGAGACCACGCATGCCAGGGAGCGCTCCGTAATCATGGTCAGAGAGATCATGGGCTCGAACCCGTGATCCAGCAGGACGCCGCTGGCGAGTGTGCACAGACCGCGGGCCTCGCGACCGTCAGCCGGAGCCACGGGACTGGCCCAGAGCAGTCCGCACCCGTCGCGGTCGGGATCCGGAGTGCCGGCAGGGGGGGTGCGCTTACGCCAGTACGTACTGAGCAGAGGATGCGCCGTGGGAATGCCTTTCATCAGGCCGTAGACGGGCCGCAGCAAGGCCAGCGTACGATTGAGGTTCCAGCCGGTGAAGAATTCGTAGGGCCGGGCGAAAGCGGAGGCGACCCGCAGCATGCGGTCGTCCAGAAACTGAAGCTTGCTGGCCGTGCCGCGGAGCGCCAGCCGTAAAAGGCGGCGCGCTTCTTTCACCTGCGCCCTGGCGCCATAGAGTGCGCCCGATCCGTTCCAGACGCCGATTTTCAGCTCGCGGCGGAGTTCCCGCATGAGGGGCTCGCGCAACGGCGTGCGCCCGCCCGCGCGCTCCCATGGGTACTGTCCGAGCGCGGACAACACCTTGTAATCGTTGGCGATATGCGAGGCGCCCCGAATGGTATGGTCCAGACGCAGAGGGCGCAGGGCATCCACGATTGCCGGGAGCCCTTCGGGCTGGTCGCAGGCGAAGTAGTAAGCCTGGAAATACTCCGGCGCGGGCATCAACCACAAAGTCATGCGGGTGACAATGCCGAAATTGGATTGCGAGAACAACCCATCCAGTTCCGGACCGACGCCCCAGCGGTAAACCGGAGCCGCGGCGGAGCCGGGAAATCGCGCGAACCCGGTTTGCACCACCTTGCCGGTGGGAAGCACAACCTCCAGTCCACAGCAGTGCGCGAAATGATCGCCATAGGGCGTGTGGCCAAAGCCTCTTTCCACAGCGTTGCCGATCAGGCTGCACTCCGGGCTGGCGCCGGTTGCATCCATCCACAGGTTGGAACCGCGCTCCCGCAGGAAAGCATAGAGCTGCGCCTGGGTAACCCCGGGCTCGACGGTGACGTAGGCCAGTTCCTCGTTGAAATCGACGATGCGATTCATGCGCCCCAGGTCGAGCAGGAAGCAGCCGTCGGCGGCCGGAACACGCGAGCCGTATCCCCAATTCTTACCGCTGCTGATGGGGTACACCGGCACTCTGAAACGGTTGGCGATGCGGATGCATTCCTGAACTTCCCCGCGATCTTGAGGCCGGACGATCCCGGGGACACGCTGCCGGGTGAGGAAAGTTCCTGTCTCGACCGCGCGCAGCGCGCCGGCATCGGTGATTGCATTCTGCGTGCCGACCACCTGCGTCATTTGGGCCAGAGCCGCGTCCCACGCGTTAATAACCATTCGCCGCGATCCTTTCGCGAAGTTCCATCAGCCCACCCGCAACCCCACCGGCTCGAGAAGACCAATGGGCCTCGACTTGGCGGCGGGCAACTCGATCGCGGGCAACCGGCCGCACCATTCCGGGGTTTCGCTCGCGCGGCAAATCACCGGCGTCATCTCCATCCGGGAGCGAAGCTCGTCGATCGCCTTGGCGTATTTGGGACTCGGAAAATCGGAGTCGAACCGCAAGGCTTCCATCTGACACCGGTAGTGCGGATCGTAGTAGGAGGGTATTTCCAGACCATCGACGGCAAGCGGCGTGAGTCCGATGCGGCGAAGGATGCCGGCCGAACCGTGGCGGACCGTGGCGGTGGCGAGGCCGGCGCATCCGCCGAGCAGCCGGAAGAGAGCGCAAGTGGCCAGCACGAGGCGCAGCGGGTCGACCGTCAGGCGCCGATCCTCGCGTACCGCCCAGCCGCCCACATCGCCGAATCCGATTCCCTTTCGCCGCGCCTGCGTCATTTGCATTTCGACCGCGCGGCGAAACTTCGATCCCCATACCGGGCAACGCGCCAGCGCGGATTGCCGAATCCACAGTTCATCGAAACGCGAATCTATTTCCTCTTCCAGGTAGCGCAAGCAGCCGCCAACCTGGCCGCCGCCGTCCAACAGAAGGATGTGCCAGCTATGCTCGTCGACGGGCAGTTTGTGCCGTCTGTCCGGCGCCAACTGGTCCGCCTGAATTGCGCCGTCGCGTAGATAGACCTGCCCGCGCAGGCGTTGCATGGCAGCCAGCATTTGGTCGTACCGCCGGCTGTCCACGGCGATGTTCCTGAAGACCATCGGAGCCGGGGACCGGGCAGGGGAAAGGATGACTAGCTGCGTTTGTGCCGGCGTTATCTGCATCGTTCCCTCTACCTCTGGCGGTTCGACTGACTACGCGGCTGCTTCTTGCCGAAACCGGACTGGCGCCGGAATGTGCAGACCGTTCAAGCAGACGATCCGCCCAGGACCTCGGCAATGCCGTACCGCGGCTTCCGAGTCTATTGTTGTCACTCCCAGGCACACAGTCCAGACTACAAAAGGTTATGAAGTCTCCCCTTTCGGTCGGCGATAACCTCGGTATGTCTCAGTCTGTTGCAGAAGGGTAGGACAGGTGGGGTACTTCCATTACTACTATAGCAGACACCTGAAGGTCCCCCAATCATCTGCAATATCAGAACTCCTGAAGTCGTGGAATTTGCAGTGAGCCCGCAGGTGGGGCAGGCGGTGCTCGCCTTCGCTCGATCCGATGCGAGCAGCGGGCCTAATTCAGCGCGGGCGGGCAGGCGAGCACCGCCTGCCCCACCTGCGAAGCTCTCGCCATCGAAGGGAATGGCGCAGCCCGTTTTCCCCGCCAGGCAGAAATTGCGGGGCGATTCGCGTCCATTATCGACGGGCTTCCGACGACCGCTACGCCGGCGGCATCGCGTGGTGCGCCTTCGACGACGCGTCCCACTGCTATTTCGGTTCGGGCGATTCGCGGCGCCCCGGCGATGCGGAACTGGATGGCAATGGGCGCGACGCCACCCGCGTGGTGCTGGCCGTCACCGATTCCGCCGGCAACTTCCGTCCATTCGCAACCGGAACATTTCCCTGAGCCTCACCGGGCCGGGAATTCCGCCACTCCGCGTCCGGAAAAACTAGCGGACCAGGTTCTCGATGAAGAATTCCATCATGCGCTGCTGATTGACTCCGGAATGGCCCTGGTCCGGCCCGACTTGCAAGTCAAAACTCTTGCCGGCGTGTTGGAGCGCCTGCACAAGCTGCATCATATTGGATGGGTGAACGTTATTGTCGGCGGTGCCGTAATAGAGCATCAGGCGGCCACTTAGTTTGTCGGCATAAGTCATGAGCGAGCCGGCATCGTAGCCCGACTTATTCTCCTGCGGCGTCCACATATAACGTTCGGTGTAAATGGTGTCGTAATTGCGCCAGTCGGTGACCGGCGAACTTGCCGACGCCGCGGCAAACACGTCGGGATAGCGCAGTAAGGCCATGGCCGATGCGTAACCGCCGTAGGAAGTGCCGAAGATGCCCACGCGATTCTTGTCGACGTATGGACGGCTCCACAGCGATTTCACGCCGGCCGCCTGATCGTCGATTTCGACCACGCCAAACTTGAGATAAACGGCGTCGAGCGCGCGCTTGCCGCGTCCCGACGAACTGCGCGAGTCGAGGGCCGCGACCAGGAATCCGTATTCCGTCAGCGGATTCGGCGTGGCGAAGTTTTCATTCGCGCCGTTTGTAGCCGGACCCGCATACACGGTCACGAGCAGAGGATACTTCTTCGCGGGGTCGAAGTTCGAGGGGAAATGCAGCAGGCCATATAGATCGGTCTGACCATCGGCCGCCTTGAACTTGCATAGCTCGACGGGTTTCAATCCAAGCTGTTGAATCTTACTGGTGTCGCTGGCGGCCAGTTCGGCAACCGGTTTCCCATCGCGATCCATCAAACGAGTGACCGGCGGGGTGTCGTGGGTCTGCGCCACATCCACGAAGTATTTACCATCGGGTGACACGGTATCGGTGTGGCTGAATGCCGGGTCGGTGAGCCGGCGGTCGCCCTTGCCGTCGAGGCCCACACGGTGCAATTGCCACTTCATGTGGTTCTCGCCGTCGCGCGCGCGATAGTACACCACGCCCGCCTTTTCGTCGACCTTCAGGACGGGACCGGCTTCAAACCGATGCGACGTCAGCGCGGCGTGGAGTTTGCCGGTGAGATCGTACAGATAAAGGTTGGCGAAGCCGTTGCGTTCGGAGGTCCAGATGAAGGTCTTGCCGTCCTCCAGGAAATGCATGGCAGGAGAAGTTTCCGCCCAACTTTCGGGCCACGATTCCCTGACCACGCCGCGGCACTTGCCGGAGTCGGGATTGCAGGCAGCCAGTTCGACGACATTCTGCCGCCGGTTGGCGCGGTCGAAAATCACCTCGCTGCTGTCGGCGGTCCAGGCGACGTGGTACACGTAGTAGCCGATCGCGGGATCGGCGAAGGGCTGGCCGTCGCGAACGTCCAACTTGACGACGCGCTTGGAGGCCACGTCGTAGGTCAGGACGTCCACCAGCGGGTTATCGACGCCGGCTTTGGGATAGGCCTCGGTATCGACGATGCTTTGCAGCTTGGTTTGATTCATCTGCAGGTAGTAATCGGGCACCTTACTTTCGTCGAAGCGGTAGAACGCCACTTTTCGGCTATCCGGCGACCACCAGATGGCGGTGGGTTGAGCCAATTCTTCGCCATAGACCCAACTGCCGGTGCCGTTCTTGGTGCGATCCTTTTCGTTGCCGTCGGTGGTGATGGCGAGTTCGTTCTGGCCATCGGCGTCGCTGATCCGGATGTTGCGATTCCGGTAAAAGGCTTTCCACTTCCCGTCTGGCGACGTGGTGGAATCGGCCTGGCGCCCGCGCGCCGTACCGCCAGCGCGGCCTCCACGCCCGCCACGTCCCGACGGTTCGGATGCGTCGCCCAACGCAGTAGCTTTTTGAGTGGTGACGTCGTAGTGCCACAGTTTGCCGTCGTGGCTGTACTCGAACGACGTGTCGTCCTTCCAGGTGACGGTGAGCGCGCCCGATTTCAGGGCGCCGGGAATCTCGGGGGCCACCTTCTGATGCTGCTCATAGCCCGGCATCGTCTTGAGGCGATCTTGGGCGGGCAAAGCGGCCGCCGCGGCCAGGACTGCAAACCAGAGGGAAAACTTTTTCTGCATCTTTGACATGGTATCGCAACGACTTTGCCGGTAATGCCGGAGCGGGGCAGGGGGCGGGCGAGACAAGGGTCAGAGATCCTGATGTCGCCCCGCAGTTTCAGCTTGGCGGGGAAAATGGGCTGAGCCATTCCGTTCGATGGCGAGATCTTCGCAGGTGGGGCAGGCGGTGCTCGCCTGCCCGTACGCACTGAATGAGGCCCGCTGCTCGAATAGGATCGAGCGAAGGCGAGCACCGCCTGCCCCACCTGCGGGCTCCCTGCAAATTCCACGACATCAGGAGTTCTGAGGGTCGGGATACTATTGGACGCCCGCGATGTAGAATCGGATCATGGTCTGGTGGCAACAGCCTTTCATACAGGTGGCCCTCCCCATCATCGTCACTCTTGCGATTGCAACTTTGTTCCAGAGCAAGCGCATCGACGATCTACGGGACTCCGTGGGCCGCCGGCTTGACGCCATTGAACAGCGCTTGGCGCGCATCGAGAACCTATTCACCGATCAACGACCGGCGCATCACCGCGCTTGAAGAGCGGACCTCGCCAATACGGCGGTGAGGGCCCGGCGTCCGTCTTCCGGGCGGGCAGGCGGCACCGCCTGCCCCACCATGGTTACTCGATAGCTTCCGGCAGCAGCTCGATGTTTTTCTCGCCAGCCGCTTTGCGCTCGGCATATTTCCGGACCCAGGCCTCCCAACTACGTCCGTCCGCCATGTCGCGCCCGGTGAAGGAAAGCTGCGCTACGTCGGCGTACCGGATGGCAATTTTCCGGCCGGGCTTGGTCATGATGCGCAAGGTGGAAGCCGCCGGGTCCGCCTTCCGCTCGCGATCGAAAATGTAGCCCTCGAGGCGTTCGCCGGTGCCCAGGGTAACGGTGACATCGCCGCGATAGTCGAAGGCTTGCTCGATCCCGTTGGCCAATTGGGCGGGCGCCGCGACTTCGGCGCCTGCTAGCGTAGTCCGGGGAGCGAGGGCGTCGATCTGCACCAGAGCGGGCTTCGGCTTCTCTTCCGCGATCTGGCGCGCGGCGTCGGGATCGCGATACTGCGAGAACAGCATGGCGCGAACGGTGGCGAAGATGCCTTTGAACGAGAAGGTGTAATCCACCGCGGAGGTCTCATAGCCGGAATGCAGCATGCAATTGGCGCATTTCGCATTGCCCGATTCGTACCCGTATTTCGACCATTCGGTGGAGTCGACCAGTTCCTGGAAAGTATCGGCGTAGCCGTCCTGAAGCAGGTAGCAGGGCTTCTGCCAGCCGAAAATACCGTACGCCGGCATTCCCCAGGGCGTGCAGTGCAAGTTGCGCTTGCCCATGAGGAACTCGAGGAACAGCGGCGACATGTTGAACTGCCAGCGCGGATCGCGATTGGAGAGAATTTTGCGGAACATCGACTGGTTCGATTCGCGATTGCCGAAGTGCTGCTGGTCCGGCGCTTTATCGTAGGAGTAGCCCGGTGAGAGCATCATGCCCTCCACTCCAGCGTCCATCATTTCGCTGAAAAAAGCGCGCACGGATTTGCTGTCGACCCCTTCGAAAATGGTGGTGTTGGTCGTCACGCGGAAGCCGCGCCGCACGGCCTCGCGGATGGCAGCGAGCGCGATCTCGTAGCCGCCTTCCTTGCAGACGGAAAGGTCGTGGTGTTCCTTCTCGCCATCCATGTGGACCGAAAACGTGAGGTACTTGCTGGGCGTGAAGAGATGCAGCTTCTCCTGGAGCAGCAGCGCGTTGGTACACATGTAGACGTACTTCTTGCGGGCGACCAGGCCGCGCACAATCTCGTCGATCCGAGGGTGCATCAGCGGTTCGCCGCCCGGGATGGCGACAGTGGGCACGCCGCACTCCTCCACCGCGCGGAAGCACTCCTCGGGAGTGAGTTCGCGTTTGAGAATGTGGCCGGGGTATTGGATCTTCCCGCAGCCGGCGCATGCCAGGTTGCAGCGATACAGCGGTTCGAGCATGAGCACCAGCGGGTACCGCTTGCGGCCTTTCAGTTTCTGCCGGAGGACGTAAGTGGCGACGGTCCACATCTGCGACGCGGGTACGGGCATATCTCCTATAATACAAGAGGAAGGTACACGAATGCGAATCGCATTCGCGTTTGTCCGATCGCATGACAGTCCCAGCCAGCCGCAGGACGCCGCTACAGGCGCGCAGCAACAGGACCGTGGAAGAGATTCTCGATGCCGCCGCATCGCTGCTGGGGCATGTTCCGTTCGAGGAGATCACCACCAGCCGCGTGGCCCAACAAGCGGGCATTTCGGTGGGCGCGCTGTACCGGTTCTATTCCGGCAAGCAGGAGATTTTCGACGCCATTGCGGTGCGCGAACTGGACGAGTTCCGGGCTGAGATCGAGCGTGCGTTTACGGCGCGGCAGTTGATCTTTTCGCCGCGAAAATCGTTGGGGAGGGTGCTCGACGCGTATGTCGATTTTCTGGAGAGCCGGCCGCATTTCCGCGAACTGGCGCTAGGGAACCACATCGGCGCATGGACGCGCGAGAGCCAGTCGGACCCGCGGACGGGTCCGGGCGGAATACTCGGCGATCTGCTGGTGAAGAAATGCGGATGGAGGCCGGGGAAGCGATTGCAGTTGAAGATCCGCATTGCGGCGGAGGCGGGAGATCGCGTGATTGCGTTCGCGTACAAGCAGGAGTCGGTGGAAGCGCGGCGGGCGGTGCTGCACGAACTCAAGGAGATGCTGACGCGCTATTTGCTGCCGTGAAACGGTCTGAGGCGTCACTTCCGTGTGCCGGTTCGTGCGAGCACTCATCGCCAATTTCAAATGCCGAAGACCGCTTGCTGGCGCGCGCCGCTCGGAAAACGCTGCGATGATTCCACGGGACTTTTGTTACGGAGCCGCGACCGCAAGGGAGCGGTCTTGCCGTTACGAGTCGGAGTTTCGCGACAGAAACAAGTTAGGGAGCGTCTTCCGCGACTGTGCCACGAAATTCCCGGATCGGTTAATAAGCACCCCTGGCTCCAATGGTTACCCTCGCGAAGCGGCGGCGTTCTAAAATCGGAGCTGTTGGTGGAATCGCAAACGGTCTGCGCTGCGTTGTCCACGGCCGGTGGGAGGAGCAGTGGGTAAGGTCTCACGGGAGTTCCAAGTCTTTGCCAAGCCAGCCGGGGCCGGCTGTAACCTCGACTGCCAGTATTGTTATTACCAGGACAAGCGCAGCCTCTATCCCGGCTCCGGTCCGTTTCGCATGACAGAGACGCTCCTGGAGGAGTACATCGTCCAGCACATGGAAGCCGCGGCCGGGCCGGAGATCGACTTTTCGTGGCACGGTGGAGAGCCTACCACTCTCGGCGTGGACTTCTTCCGCAAGGCTGTCGAACTCCAGCGCAAGCACAGGCCCGGCGCCCGGCGCGTGAGGAACGGGATCCAGACCAACGGTGTCCTCCTGGACGAGGAATGGTGCCGCTTCTTTGCCTTGGAGGGTTTCAGCGTGGGTCTCAGTCTCGATGGTCCGGCGGAACTGCACGACGCATATCGCGTGACAAAGGGCGGCCAACCGACTCACCGTCTGGTGATGCGCGCATACGAACTCTTGCGACGGCACGGGATCCACACCGACATTGTGTGCGTCGTCCACAACCTGAATGTCACGCGCCCTCTGACCGTTTACCGGTTCTTCCGGGAAATCGGCTGCCGGTATCTGGGATTTCTCCCAGTCGTGGAGCGCGCACCGGAGACCGCGGAGGGAGTCAGCACCCACACGCCGTCGGCGGAGGATTACGGAGCGTTTCTCTCGAAGATTTTCGACGAGTGGATCGTCCGCGACGCCGGCCGCATCGTGGTCCAGACTTTCGAGGAAGCCGCCAGGCCTGCGCTGGGGCTGGAACATTCGCTATGCGTTTTCCGCGAGACCTGTGGCCAGGTCCCGGTCCTCGAGCACAACGGCGACTTTTTCCCCTGTGATCACTACGTCGACAGCGCGCACCGGCTGGGTAACATCCGCGAGACGCCTCTCGGCGAACTGCTGGACGGCCAGGCTCAACGGACCTTCGGAAACGCCAAGCGGGACGCCCTGCCCCGTTACTGCCGCGACTGCGAAGTGCTTGCCTGGTGCAACGGAGGATGCCCCAAGTACCGCTTCATCCGAACGCCGGACGGCGAACCGGGCCTCAATTACCTCTGCGCGGGCTTGAAACGCTTTTTTCTGCACAGCCGCGCGCCGCTCGCAAGGGTGGTGTCCCTTCAGCGGCAGCCTGCGCCCGAATTCGGGCCCCCCATCGCCAAGGCGGGCCGCAACGATCCTTGCCCTTGCGGCAGCGGTCTGAAGTATAAGAAGTGCTGCGCGCCGGGGTAGACGACAGGCCGCGGGGGAGCCTTTCAGGCTTTCCGTACCTGAAACTACTTTTACTCTTGCACCGGAAAGACAGACCGTACGAGAATACCTGTAGGACTGGAGCGTAAGCGCGCCCGGTCCGGGGCGGCGCCTGTGGACCATCCACTTGGCGGCCACGGTTTCCTTGGCATGGGAAGAAACGGTGGAATGGCAGGACAGAACTGAGGAGCGGAACGAGAATGCGGACAGTTTCAAGAAGGGGGTTTCTGGAGAGAAGCGCAACGGGGATGGCCGCTGCCGGCTTGGTTGTGCCCAGCCTCAATGCGCAGGATTGGGCCCGGCAGGCGGTCGACAAGTCGCCGCGGCGGCGGGAGTGGGTCACGACGAAACACGGCGGCAGGTCCGTGGAGTCGTTCGTCGTTCAGCCGCAATCCCAGGGCAAGGCGCCCGCCATCGTCGTCATCCACGAGATTTTCGGTATGACCGACTGGGTGGAAAACGTCGCCGATGAATTTGCCGCGGCCGGTTATCTGGCCATCGCCCCCGACCTGTTGTCGGGAATGGCTCCGAACGGTGGACGCACCAAGGATCTTCAGGCGAGCGAGGTGGGCGCGGCGATTCGCAACCTGCCTCCCGACCAGATCGCCGCGGATCTCAACGCCGTGGCCGACTACGCCAAGAGACTCCCCGGCTGCAACGGGAAGGTTTGCGTGGTTGGTTTTTCGTGGGGCGGCGGACAGTCGTTCCTGTTTGCCACCACTCGCAAGGATCTCTCGGCGGCGTTCGTATTCTACGGTAGCGGTCCGGCGCCGGAGGCCATCGCCGGCATCGAGGCGCCGGTCTACGGTTTCTACGCGGGAACCGATGCGCGGATCGACGCCACCGTTCCGCAAACTCAGGAGCAGATGAAGGCCGCGGGAAAGACCTTCGAAACGGTAACCTACGAAGGCGCCGCACATGGGTTCATGCGGTCAGGAGCGCAACCCGGCGCCACGGACGCCGACCAGAAGGCGCGCGCCGCCGCCTGGGTCAAACTGAAGGCGCTCAGAGACAACTACAAGTAAGGCGCCGGGAGTTTGCGAGGGGTCGCCATCTTGCGTTACCCCGGCCATGGAAGCCCCCGGGCGGAACTGCGGCTCTCCAACTGCGCGGCGATCGCAAACGAAGTGCGGCCGGACACAGGGAAACGAGAGTTGTCGGCTCCCCACATTGGAC
>Ga0182030_10013295_pt1 | contig 16379 bp, 10 predicted proteins | sample 812S3MmetaG_FD_121299 | JGI IMG/M metagenome (GOLD analysis project Ga0182030, IMG submission 121299) | Permafrost microbial communities from Stordalen Mire, Sweden - 812S3M metaG (Illumina Assembly) | ecosystem: Environmental > Terrestrial > Soil > Wetlands > Permafrost | place: Sweden...
ATCAGCTTCCGGCATTTGGCTTCATCGCCGAGCGCGCGGTGTCCCGTAAATCCGATGGCCACCGTGGCCGGCAACTGGATGGGTGATCCCATTAAGTGCGCCTCTGTTGTGATTGTTCCTGGTGGAAGCAACAGTACACTCGGCCCGGTCCTGATTGCAACTCCGAAAGGACTGGCTCAGTACATATCCTCCGGCAATTTCGGAGGCTTTATGGTTGGTGTCCCTTCAAAGGGTCCTGTTTAGATTTGCCCCATGCCGGCAGCGGCCCGTTGCCCGCGCCGTAGGCGCATTGGTTGTCAGCCCCGCGCTTCAGCGTGGGGTAAGCGAAACAAACAATTCACACGGAGTCCTGAAAGGACGGCGCTCAGCCTCCGCACTCTTCTGAACTGCTTGCTGAAAGAATGAAAAAATTCAAACTGGGAGCGATTTCCGCAAATGTCAAACCTCTACTGTCACCCGTTAAAGCCGGGTGTTCTTCCAATCGAATAATGCAATCGTATTTGAATCAAAAAGGGTTTCCCGTTCCATTTTCCCGCACCTCTCCGGGGCGCTATCGAAGGATTGGCGGCCTACCCAGTGCTTCTGCCCTGTGCTAACCTCCTGCCGTCCCTCCGTGACGAAGGATGTCCGCGACGGAATATACCCATGCGATCGACTCGTGTTTCAAAACCGTTTATACTGCCTTGGCCCAACCCTGGGGCAAAAGCGCATCTCCGGCATGCATCGTTACAGCGTTCGTTTGAAAAGCGGCGTGGCAACAAGCAGCGTGCCAAAGCCGAAGACGAAGAGGAAGAGCAGATCGAATTGGATGGCCTGGAAGCCGCCGTCTTTGAGAATAATGGATTTGAAGCCGTGGATGGCGTAGGTGAAGGGGTCAACGACCGAGAGAGAGCGAAGCCACCAGGGAAAAGAGGAGATGGGATACATGGCGCCGGAGGGATAGAACAGCAGCAAATTGAGCACGCCGAACATGGCGCGCGGGGTAAGCGGGTCCTCGACGCGGACCATGAGCAGAAACATCATGCCGTTGAAGGCGATGGAGGTGCCGAGAATCAGGACAAAAAGCTGGAGCAGCACCCAGGGATGAAAGATGATGCCCAGTCCTGCCATGAGCGAGCCGATGACGGTGAGGCAGATGCCGGAGAGAGTGGCCTTGATGGCGCTGGCCATGTTCAGGCCGAAGACTAGCTCCAGCTTCGTAATGGGAGTTACCAGATAACCCTCGTGGACGCCGCGCGCCTTGTCGTCGATGTACAACATTCCGCCACCGATCATGACCGAGATATACATGGCCAGGGCGATGCAGGCGGGGAGCAGAAACTTCAGGTAATTTACGTAGGGATATAGCTCTACGATTTCAAGGGCGATGGAGTTTGCCATGCGCGGCTGGATGACCGGTGTTGTGAGAGCCGTGACGAGGGACTGCATCTCGGCCTCGAGGCTGCCAGAAGTGAAAAGGTCGGAGTTATCGACGACAAAGCCGATCTTGGGGGCATCCTGCGCGTAGACGCGGCGCGAGTATTGCTTGGGAATGATCACGGCGGCATCGATTTTGCCGGTGCGGACGTCTTCGCGGGCCTTGTTTTCGTCCGTGTACTCGACGGTGGTGAAGGTCTTGATGTTGACGGCGATGGAGTCGAAGCCTTCGCGGATTTTGACGGCCTCGGGACCGTGGTCGTAGTCAACCACGGCGACGCGGGCGCCGGTGATCTTGCCGCCGAAGGCATTGCCCATGATGAGCAACTGCAAAATCGGCATCATCAGGGACATGATCATGAGCATGGGCGAGCGGAAGAACTTGCGCATCTCGCGCTCGACGATGGCAAACATTCTGTTCATGGCTGAGCTCCCGGACGGGGCGGCAATGAGAAGACTGGAGGCTTGACCTGCTCATCGCGGAGCTGGCGGCCTGTGTAATGGACGAAGACGTCGTCGAGGGAGGTGTTCTGGACGCTCAGGGAAGTCAGCGTCTCGTCAAGCGAGGCGGCCAGTTCCACAAGCTGCATCGTCGTCTTAGACCCGGAGGAGGTCAGAACGCGATAGAAGCCGGCCGACTCGGCCTGGACACTGGTAACGCCGTCGAGGCTCTCCAGGCGCTCCTTCCATTCGGCGGTTTCGCGGTCGAAATGGACCTCGACGACGTTGGCGCCGGGGACGCTGCGCTTGAGTTCGAGAGGCGTGCCCAGGGCAACCAAATTTCCGTGGTCGACGATGGCGATGCGGTCGCAGAGCTTGTCGGCCTCTTCCATGTAATGGGTGGTGATGAGCATGGTGAGATGACGCGTCTTCCTCAGGTTGTCTAGCATCTCCCACACGGCGATACGCGAGACGGGATCGAGGCCGGTGGTCGGCTCGTCGAGGAAGAAGATATGTGGGTTGTGGACCAGGCCGCGAGCGATCTCCAGGCGGCGGCGCATTCCGCCGGAGAGGGTCTTGGTTTGCGCGCCGCGCCACTTGATCAGGTCCACGGCCTCAAGAACCTCGTCGATGTTCCTCAGCCGCTCGGCCTTGGGAACGCTGTAGAGCTTGGCGTAGATACTCAGGTTCTCTTCTACGGTGAGATCGGGATCGCTGGTCAGCGCCTGGGGAATGACGCCGATCATGCGGCGAACTTCGTCGGGGTCCTTGGCCACGTCGAAGCCGGCAACAATTGCGCGGCCGCTGGTGATGGGCACCAGCGTGGTCATCATGCGGATGAGAGTGCTCTTGCCCGCGCCGTTGGGGCCGAGCAGGCCAAAGATCTCGCCGTCGGCGACCGAGAAGCTGACTCCCTTGACCGCTTCAAAGTCGCCGTAGCGCTTGACAATCTTCTCGACTGCGATGGCTGCCGCCGGCGCCGCCGTGGGCGGTTTTATCCTTTGGTCCGGGGTCGCGGGCTGAATGCTCATTGCTTCACCAGCTTGCTCTTGGGAATGTAGACTTCGGCGGTCATGCCGGGAACAAAGCGTTCCCCTGGATTGTCGATAAGCAGCTTCAGTTGGATGGTCTTGATGTCGCGCTTGCGGCTGCTCACGTCGCGCTGGGTGGCAAAGTCGGCCTCGGCGGCCTTGACGATGATCTTGCCCTGGAGTGTCGCGCCCGAGGGCATGACGACCCGCAGCGAGTCGCCAAGCTGGACGGTATCGGCCTGGGTCTCTGGCAATGGCGCGTAGATCCAGGTCTCGGTGAGGTCCATGATGGTGACGATGGGCGCGCCGGCGGCTACCACCTCGCCCTGGCGCGCGGCGCGGACGTTGACCTTGCCGCTGACCGGCGCAAAGACCTGGGAGTAGCCAACCTCGACCTTGGCCTGGTCGGCAAGGGCGCGGGCGTTTGCAGCCTGGTCGCGCGTCTCGTCCACCGTGCGTGCGGCGACGGTGGCCAGCAGTTCATGAGCGCGTGCCTGGCGCAGCGACGCCTCAGCCGCGGAGACGTTCTCCCTGGCGCTATCGACGGCTGCCTTGGCCGCTTCAAGGCTGGTTGCGGCATCGTCCTTGGCTTGTTCGCTCATGATTCCCTGCTGCGCCAAAGCCACGGTCCGGCTGGTATCGGCCTGCTGGTGAGCAAGATTGGCCTCGGCCTGGGCCAGCGAAGCCTTAGCGGCCTTGACCATCGCTTCGGCGTTGACGGCGGCGCTGGACACCTCGCCAACCGTCTGCCGCTCGCTTTCCACCGTCTCGCCGAGCTTGAAACCCTGGCTCGATGCGGTGGCCTCGGCTGCCTTCCGCGCGGCTTGCAGGTCGTCACTCTCAATAATGGCGATCAGCTGGCCTGCCTTTACGTCCTGGCCCTCGTCCACGGTCAATGTCTGGATGCGGCCGGGAATCTTGGCGCTGACTACAACCTCGTTGGCGTCCACGGTGCCGATCAGTTGCAGGTCGCCTGTAGGCCGGACGGTGACGAAGTAGAAGATCGCCGACCCCACGGTGAGCAAGCCCAGAATCATGAAAACTCGATTGCGTGCGTTCATTTGTGCCTCACTTCTTTTGTCTTGAATTCGCTCGTATGGATTTCAGGCGTCTCGATTCTCTTTATCCCGGTTGGGTTGGCTATTGGCATAGGCGCTGCCGCCAGGACGCGGGCGGCAACTTGCGCGCCGTGCTCCCTGTCGAGGAAGATTGTCTGCCCCAGGTATTCAATTGCCGCCTTGCGGCGAAACTCCAGCATCGAGCGTTCCATCGGCTGCAAGCCGAGCGCTGGGCCAATCAGAGGCGCAAAGAGGAAATAGAAGACGTTGGCTCCGAGGCCCGCATAAAGCATCTGCATCCAATCCGCAGGAATCAGTTCGCCCTCCAGAATGCCCTTCTCCACCACCTCACGCACCCTGAGCCACAAGGGACCGAAGTGCTTCTCCGCCAGCAGCGCCAGTGCATTTTCCTCGCCCCGGTGCAGACGCATCATCTCCTGTTGCATCAGGTTTGCGAATCCGGGGTTGGAGTAAATGCGGTCGAAGTTGCTCAGCACGATGATGAGAAATCGTTCGCCGGCCGAAGCATCCGCATCCAGCACGGCCACGGTTGTTGCTTGCACTCCTTCAGCAACCGCCTCGATGGCGGCCGAGTAAAGGGCCTCCTTGCTGCTGAAGTAGTAGTAGAGCAAAGCCTTGTTCACGCCGGCGGCCTCGGCAATCCGCTCAGTACGGGCTCCGGCAAGCCCGTTATCGCTGAACTGGCGAATGGCGGCGTCGAGGATGCGGGCGCGGGTTTGGTCCGCGCGCTCGGTTTGGGTGCGGTATGGAGGAGCGCCGATCACATTAACTAACCAGTTAGTAAGTTAGCCGAACCGGCGAAGATTTGCAAGAGGACCCGGGGAAAATTAGACGGAAATTCACGCGGGCTGACGGTTAGCCCTCGATAAGGTTGAAGTCAGTACGGCCTTGCTTGGCGCGCATACCCTGCGGCGAGAATGTGGCTGCCCCATCCTTGCGGCGTTTTTGTTCTTGCCGCAAGGGTGGGAGCGACAAAACCACCAAATCATAACCCTGGCGGCGACTATCCAGGGTAAGCTCCCGCAATGTAGCCCTCCAGCTCCTGAATGGTCTTCGCCTGGCCTGTGATCACCCATTTCACCAGGTCCCCGATCGAGACCAATCCCACCACCACGTCGTCCTCCAACACCGGCAGATGGCGAAAGTGCTGTTCCGTCATCATGGTCATGCACTCGTCTACGGTCTGCCGCGGGCTCACGGAGACGACCGGGCTGGTCATGATCTGTTGCACCTGGGTTTCTTTGGCGGGGTGACCCAGCAGGATTCCTCTGCGCGCATAGTCGCGCTCCGACAGGATGCCGACTAGCCGGTTGCCAGAGATCACCAGCAAGGCGCCAACATCGTGCTCGGCCATCTTCTCCAGCGCATCGTACACCAACTGCTCCGGCCCAATCGAAAGTACTATGTTTTCGCCCTTATTGTTCAGAACCAATCCGATCGTGTCGGTAATCTTCATCAGCCCCTCCTGGCCCTTGACAGCCGCCTGCCGGCGCGGCACGTAGTCAATATAGCCCATCGGGAATACGCCGGGACAGCCGAAAATGATTTGCTCTTTCGTGAACGCAGGCCTGGAGTCAAGCGGAGAGAACAGATACCCTCACGAGCGCACAAAAGCGAGAGATAGATCGCACGCGGGTTTAATCGCTCCTGCTCCGATGTTACAGATTACTTGGCATTCTCTCCCAGTTGCTTCAGCACCTCTGCCAATTCGTAGCCGGTGAGTTGACGCGTCTGCTGGACGGCCAATCCAGGGTTAGAGACACCTTGCTGCAGAACAGTCTTGAGATCGGCAAGATACTTGGCTTCGTCGGTCCCCGGCTTGGCCGCCTTCAGCTTCTCGTCCACCGTGGCCGTTACCGATTTGCAGCGATCGCTCAAGCCCTTGAAAGCCAGGTCATTCGAGTTGAACTGAACAGTGGCCTTGCCTTCGTCTGCGCGGTCTGCGTTTAACTGCTGTAGCAGCGGAGTCCAGCCCCCGATACTGACGGGCGTCCGCGGCGCGGCGCCTCCCGGCGGCGGCAAAGTCGACATCAGTTCCGGCGCGTAGTCTGAGATGGTCGCAAAGGCCAGCCGGTTGTCGGTGCGCACAACGGCCAGTTGCCTCTGGATCGCCGACGCTGTCTTTGCGTCGCCATTCTGAAGTGCGGATTGTTTCTGCGCCACCAGGTCTGCTTCATGCGCCGCCGAGCTCTTCGATGCTGCCTTGTAGGCTTCTCCCATGGCCTGTTCCGTGCTTCCCAGGAAGCTGTCCATCTCCTTGGCCTTGAATTCCTTGCTTGCGCCCAGGGTCAGAATCCCCGCCTGCTCGGGAAGCTGGTGGTCGCGCAATGCGCTCAACTTGCTCCGCAGGCCGGCGGGAGCATTTGTCTTGGCCACACCCAGCGCCTTGTCCGCACTCTTGCCGATCACGTGCATGTCCTTCGGCCCTTCACCGCCCAGACCCGCTTCGCCCGCCTTCTTGAAGTTGTCGATCACCGGACCAAGCTGATCACCGGTATCCTGCCCCTTGGTAAAGTCCTGTCCCGCTTGCGTGGCGAATTTGTCGCTGCCGCGGCTGGCGCCGTGAATCACCTGGGCCTCATACGACGAGCTGCCCACGGCATCGGCTGCCGCCGGCTTCCATACCGTTGTGTCGTTGGAGACAACCCACCGGTCGCCGAACTCCTGCACCTTCAGACCTTTGGCAGAGAGTGCTTCTGTATACGCTTTACCCGCCGCAAAGGTGTTGGCCGATACATCCATGTCTGACAGCGCATTCTTCGGTTTGCTCCCTGAAAGAATCACGTCATTCGGTGTCAGTCCCGCCGCTTCCAACGCCTCTTCATGCAGTAGATCCCGGTTTTCCTGTCCGCTGTACTCCGCCTGGACCTTCTCGGTAGCCGCGTTCAAGTGCTCGACCGCCTTCTTGTACTCCGGGCGCGCCGTGTCCACGCTTCCATCGGGCCGGCGCGCCGCGGCTGCCATCGAATCCGCCTCCGACAGCGCATCGTTGAGCCTCTGCTTCATCTCCTGCCGCTGCCGTATGGTATCGAATTGCTTGTTCACGTCGGCCAGTTCTTCCGGCGTACGGGCATTCTGCCGGGCCTCTTCGAAGCGCTGCTCCGTGGTGTGAAAGGCCTCGATATCGGCCGGCGGCTTGACAGCCGAGCCCGTCGCCGCGGCATCGGTGCTGATGCGCGCCACGGCTCCCTGCAGCCGCTCTCCAATGGCGCTCATCGCCTGGTTGGTAACAACATTCCATGCAGCGCCCTTCAGCGCGCCGAAGGCGCCGCCTTGCTTGCCAGTCTCTGGATCGATCTGCTTCCAGCCGTCGTAGGCGCTGAAGGCCGCGTCCATGTAGGGGCTGTACATGCGCACCGTGGTCTCGATGGCTTTGGGAGCGCCCCCTTCCACGTAACCCGTGCCTACCGAGTAAGCCATCGCCACTTCGCCCGCTCCGGGCACTGCCAGCGCTCCGATGGTCATGGCCATCGTGGCGCCTTGTTGTACGGTCTCTGCCGCGGACAGTTCCGTCTCCACCGTGGCCAACTGTTCCTCCGCCTGCTTCTGCTGCGCAACGAGTCCGCGCATCTCCTCGGCCTTTTGTGCGCGGAGCTGCTCAACCTGCTTGCGGTGCGCTTCGTCGAACTGCGCCAGCTCGTCGTGGATTTTGGTGACCAGTCTCTGCTGCTGCTGGTCGTCCCAATCGGTTCGCGTCCGCACAAATTCGCCCGTGCTCAGGCTGGACGCGATGTCGCGTTCCGCACTGGCGTTGGCCCGGATCTCAAGTGCGCGCTTCTGCAGTTCCTCGCGCCGCGCGGGGTCTTTTTCGTTCGCGGCGTCGGCAGCCCAGCGGGCCGCGTTCTCCTCGTACTGCTTGGCAAGCGCCTGGTGCTCGGCAATCGCTTCCGCCGTAGCCTCGGCCTGCTCCTTCGCCGCCAGCGCCAGGCTGTCGGTCCCAGCTTGGGATGGCGTCTGATTTTCCGGGTTCGCGTTCGGAGGCGTCTTTGCCGCGCTGTCCTGGGCCGCCGGCTTACCGAAGATCGACGACGCGACCAAGATGAGCGCCTCAGTATTGAACCCGATCGGGATGTAATTGGAGAACTGCAGGTAGAACTCCCCCTCCTGCAACTTGGCACTAGACGAATCCAGATCGAGCGCTCGGTTCGCGTTGGTATACACCACCCGCACATGCTGGGAGCCGCCCGGTACGGGCTTCTCTTTGTAGAGCTTCGCGTGAATCCCCCGCGCGTCCACATTGGTCCTGCGGAAGCCCCAGGCCTTGCAGGTATTGTTTGCGACCGAGCCCTCCGTGCAATCGCAGGCATCGACATAGCCGGAAAGGGAGAGCAATTCGCTTCCGTCCTTGCTCAACTCGCCCAAAAGCTCCGACTTGCTGCTCACGCCGTCACAGAACGTTCGGTCCAGAGTGGTGAAATCCCCCTTTAACGCCAAAGCGGCATGGGACGAGGAATAAGTAAACGCGTTCCCATTCCACTTCAGACCGCCCGACGGAGTATCGTGCTGGCCATGGACCCAGAGGTCTCCTGCGTCCCCCTTTATATCGCTCTTCCGCACACCTGCGTACAGGGCCTGGTGCAGCAGCGACCATATGTCCGGTCCACCGCCCAGCGCCTTCGCGTGGCGCGCCCGTGTTGTACACTCGCTTGCTAGGGGATTGGGAGCGTCGCCCAGTGCGGCGATCGAGCTTGCCAGTTGAGTCAACCGTTTCCGCGCCGCGTCCAGGGCCTGGTACTGCTCGGCCGCTGCCGGAGCCGAGACCGCGTAGAGCGTCCGGCTCTTTTCGCCCAGCGCCACCAGAACGTCGCTCATCGATTCCTGGAATGCCGGAAAGTTCTCCTCCAGCGCCGCGGCTGTGGCAATGTAATCATCCAGCAGCGGGTTCAGATGCGCAAACCAGTCGGCCGCCGCCGGAGTGGGATTGTCGTAGAATGGCGCCCACATCTTGTCCAGGCTGGCCGCCTGCGCGCTGGTCATCTTGCCGTACACAACCTTCAGACTGCGCAGCGCATGCGCCACCGACGCGCGATAGGCTTCCAGCCGCACCGTTCCCTGTGCCGCCTTCGCGTCGTTTCCCCAGGGAGCGCCGGCAACTTTTGCCGAACACTCGTCGGCCACCTTGATGGCCGCGATCTTCTGCAACGAGGCGTTCCCGGCGCGGCGGGAATCCTCGATCGCGGTTTCCATGGGCTTTTGCACGGGCTTGGTCGAACTTGTTGTCGAGGCAGCCGCGGTGGTCGTCGGCTTGTTCAGGTTGTTCGACGACGAAGGAGCCATAATCGTTGACGGCTTGTTCGGCGGAGCCGGCGAGGAGGCCGAAGTGGCCGGCGGCTTGCTCGACGCAACAATCTCTTCAGCGGCGTGGACCATAAACGTAGCGTGGGCATCGGCGCTGTTGCCGGTGGAGTCCTTGACCGTGAGCCGGATGTCTCTGCCGCCCAGGCGATTCAGGTTCGAATAGGTGATGCTCGCAGCCGTGACCTTGCTGAGACTCTCCCCGTTGCGCCACTCGTAACTGTAGGGCGGCACTCCGCCAGAGACCTTGGCCCACAAATCGACTTTTCCGCCGGATTCGATGTCGACCGTCGCGGGGGTGATAATTGCTGTCAACGATTTCGCGGCCGTCTGCCCACTTGACGGGGCTGGCGACACTTCGGGAGATGGCGAGCTGGCGGCGAATTGCGGCGAGGGTTGCGAACCCGCTGTCTGCACTGGCGGCGCGCTGACGTAGCCGTACACCTCGCATTCCTGGAATTGCAGGGAGCCGCGCTCCGTGAGTTGCAGCCGCACGTAGCGGGCCTTGCGGCCCGTAAGATCGACCGTGAGCACATCGAATGGTGTGCCGTTATGCGCATACGCGCGCTCCCAGTGGGCGCCATCCGCCGAAACCAGCACCTGGACAGTTTTCGCTTTCTCCTGGCAGCATGCCTTGCGGTTGTAGAGCTTCAGTTGCGTGAGGGCATACACCCCCTGCAGGTCCACTCGCCACCAAGCAAGGTTGGTGTCGTTGGGATCGGTGATTACCAGCAGAAAGGGATCGCGCGGCTGCGACTCAAGAATCCCGTCGTTACCGAACTGTGGCCCCTGATCGATTCCGGTTCCGCGGTATACGCTGCTCTGGGTTGCAGGCTTGTGCAGTGCCAGGTTGACGATGGCGGCGCCACCGGTGGAGGTTTGTGAGGTGAGGGGGCCCGAAATCAACTGAAAGAACAAAAACAATCCAATACAATTCAACACTCGTTTCATCGAACGCTCCCTGATCGAACTCTGAAGCGCCACAATTCTACTCCTCTAGGCAGATCCTTCGAGCGCTTCTCCTAGCACAGGAATCGCAAACGCCGTTCCCGCCCCAAATTCAACCAATTCCGGAGCCGGCCCCTCGGAAGCTGCTTCATTGCCGCTCCTTGCGCAGAATTACCTCCCGCCGGCGCATACTGGAAGCATGGTGAAGAGCATCCGAAGCTCCGGTCCAATCTGTCAGGCATGTGCCCGGTCCGTACCACCACCAGACCCCCTACCCCCCTCCCCTCAAAATGCCCATTCCCGGCACGCATTCCCGCCCGGCGGAATGGATTAAAGCATTCATAATTAGTAATATACAGTCGCCTGTCAAGAGCCGAACCGTTGTCGCAATAGTAAACAAGAACCCCTGAAAAACCCCGCTTCTTGATCGATAATGGGCGTTTTTCACGGCCCAAACATCTCCAGCGCCGCTCCTCACGCCGGACCCACAGTCCCAAGTCCCTTAGTCCCTAGTCGCTTAGTCCCTGTCTTCCTGCGTTAACCTAGACTCTTATGGGCCGCATCCGCATTCTTCCCGATCAGGTTGCCAACCAGATCGCCGCCGGCGAGGTGGTGGATCGTCCAGCCTCGGTGGTGAAGGAGTTGCTGGAGAATTCGCTGGATGCCGGCGCAAACCGCATCCGCGTCGAGGTCGAGGCGGGCGGGCGGCGGCTGATCCGCGTCAGCGACGACGGCCAGGGGATGAACCGCGACGATGCCCTGCTCGCCTTTGAGCGCCACGCCACCTCCAAGCTGCGCACCGCCGACGACCTGCTCTCCATCGCGACTCTGGGATTCCGGGGCGAGGCTCTGCCCTCGATCGCATCGGTAGCCCGAGTAACGCTTGAGACCGCGACCGGCCCCGCAGCCGACAAGGCCGAAGCGGGAACCCGTGTCGAGATCGCGGGCGGCAAGATTCTCGACGTGGACGACGCCGCTCTGCCCCGCGGAACCACCATCGCGGTCGCCGATCTCTTTTTCAATACGCCGGCGCGGCGCAAGTTTCTGCGCGCCGAGAGCACCGAACTGGCTCACGTCGCAGCACTAGTGACTCACTACGCCCTGGCTCATCCTGAGAAGCACTTCGAGCTGCTCTCGGCCACGCATACCATCGTCAGCGCGCCGCCGGTCGCGCGCACCGCGGAGCGCATCTACCAGATCTTTGGCAAGGAGACGCTGGGGCAACTGCTGCCCGTGGCCGCCGAAACTCCGCTGGCCCACGCCGGTCTGCCCGAAGCGCCTCCGTGGAAGCGAGACCCCGACCAGCCCGCTCCGGCTCCTGGCGCGCTTCGTGTCTCCGGCTTCTACTCCAAGCCCGAACTGCAAAAGCTCAACCGCAATTCTATTTATATCTTTGTGAACAAGAGGCTTATCCGCGACCGGCTGCTCATGCACGCCATCACCGAGGCCTATCGCAACGTGATTCCGCCCACCAGCTTCCCGGTGGTGCTTCTCTTCCTCGAGATGCCGCCCGAGGAGGTTGACGTCAACGTCCATCCCGCCAAAACCGAAGTCCGCTTCCGCCAGCAATCCATAGTACATGACTTTGTTCGCGACAGCCTGCGCACAGCGCTGATACAGGCGCGCCCAGCCGCTGGATTTCTGGCTTCGCACACCGCACCCGGCGCGAGTCCCTCTCTGATGCCGCCGGCAGTTTCGCCACTGCCGGGCGCTCCTGACCGTGCGCCTCTGACCCCGCCTCCAGACTCCGAGCCGGTCGCCCCGTTTGCCGCGCGCGCTGACGCCGAGACCTTCCAACTCACCCCCCGCCTTCCAGCGCCAGTGCCCGGCAAGCTCCCATTTGACACCCGGAACTTGAATTCCGTGGGATGGGGAGGCCAGGATCGAGAGGCCTGGGGCGAGGCCGCCGCAGCGCTCTTTCGGCCGCCGGGCTTACCTGAACCGGAGGGTTGTTCTCCAAGCTCAGGCAGTGCGGACCATCCAGAGGCCACCATTGCTGCCACGGCCCAGATTGAGGCGGAGCAGGCCTCGGCCAACCTGAACGGCCTCGGTTCGCTCCGCCCTCTGGCGCAATTGCGCGAGTCGTTTATTCTGGCCGCCGGCGACGATGGACTCTGGATCATCGACCAGCATGTGGCGCACGAGCGCATTCTCTTTGAAAAGCTCTTGCGCGACCGCCAGGTCGAGCAGGTCCAGCGCCAGAGGATGCTCATGCCCCTCCTGGTGGAACTGAAGCCCTGGCAGATGGTTGTCTTTGCGCGCATCGCCGAAGAGCTTGACCGCAACGGCTTCGAGGTGGAACCCTTTGGCCCGCATACACTTGCGGTCAAGGCAGCGCCGGTTGGACTGGAGGGAGCGGCTCTTGAACGGATGCTCGCCGAGGTGATCGAGCAATCCAGCGAAGACTCCGGCGAACCAAAACGCAATGAAGACCTTATGGCTCTGCGCACGCGCATTGCCGCCTCCATCGCCTGCCATTCCGCCATAAAAGTTAACACGGCTCTTGACCCGGTTCGTATGGAATGGTTACTGTTGGAATTGGCGAAAACTTCACACCCAACCAGTTGCCCGCATGGACGTCCAATAGCTTTAGTGTATTCTTGGAAGGAGATCCAGCGGGCCTTCCACCGGATTTGACACTTCGGAAGGTGGCCGCCCTCCTCTCAGGAGCGAGGGTAGCCGGCGCCATAGCCAGCCTGGAAACGAGGTTTTTCTTTGACAGCAGAGCAGTTGGAAGCATCGCGCGCCGAAAGGATGCGCCTGAACGGACACGGGACACTCACCATGGAGGACGCACGAACATGGGTTGAGGAGACTGGCTTGTGTCTCTTCTTGCCCCGTCGGCAATTTTCCTCCTCGATCGCGCCTTCGTTTGTTGAGGCCGTTGCAGGTGAGCGGAACTCCACTCCCGATCCCCGCCATATAGCGCTGGCTGAAGAACTGCTGGTGCGTCTGGAGACCGACAATGTGGCGGTGCGGCTCAACCTACTGGGCCAGCCGGGCGAACAGCCGGATTACGTTGTGGCCAGCTGGGTTCTGCCATACGTCTACGCCCTCCGGGGCGACCGCGACTGGCGGCGCAGCCCGCAACTGACCGGTTCGCGGCAGGTTTCGCAACTGGCCGTGCAGGCCTACAAACTGCTGGAGGCGGGCGACGCCACCATCTCCGTTCTCACCCATGCTCTGGGCAGGGAAGTCACTGAAGCCGCTGTTTTGCGCGCCATCACCGAGCTCTGGCAACAGCTACGCATCATCCCTGTTGTCTCAGCCCCTGGCCAGTCTGCCCAGTGGCAACTGCTGCGGACGCGCTACCAAAAGGCCATTGCCGAAGGCGCCTCCACCTCGCAGGTCACAGCGATCTCGGTGCTCGCATCCATCTATCTGCAGGCGGTCATCGCCGCCACCATGGAAGAGGTTGAGCTCTTCCTGGCCCCGCTGACAGCGCGCAGCAAGATACGCGAGGTGCTCCGCGGCTTGGTTGCCACACGCCAGGTGCATACCATCTCGATGGGCCATGCGCCGCTCTTCTACGTTGCCGGCACACTGCCGGAGTTTGCGGTCGCGCCCACTGTCTATGCCAGTTCCTCCATGCCGGCTTCGGCCTACTTCCTTCATTCCTGGGATCGTGAGGACGAAGCGACAGAGGTAGAAGCGCCAAAGCCGAGTTCACAGGCACTTCCGGCGATCATGGACTCCGACAAAGCAGCCAGCTCCGGCGAAGCCCGCGCTCCTCGAAGTTCGGCAGCGCGCAAGCCCTCATCTGGCGGAAAGAGCGCAGCTGCACGGCCCCACTTCAGCCCTGGACGGCGAACCACCCATTCCAGAGATCGAAAACCGGCGCAGTCGTCCACCGGCGGTCGCCCTGCCCGGCGCATGAGCTCCGAGGCTCGTCCATCGGCGACGCGCTCTGCCGGGACGCACTCCGGCAACGGTTCGGGTAACGGCACACGCTCCTCTGGAAGCACGGCGCGGGCTGGGAAAGCACCCGCTCCGGCTTGGAGCGAGCGCAACGGGCGTTCGAACGCCGCCAAGAGCAACGGCAAGCTGAGTTCCGATGCCCGGCCCATGCGCGGCAGCCGCAAACCAGCTTTAACCGCGGGCGCCAAAGCCGGGAACAGCAATCGATTTGGCTTTACCGCACGGCCCAAAGCCCAGTCCAAGACTCAGTCCAAATCGGAGACAAAGAAGCGCGCATGAGTGCGGAAGAGGCTCCCTTGCGCCCCTCTCGGCCTGCCGGCAAGATCATCGTCGCCATCGACGGCCCTGCCGGCGCGGGCAAGAGTACGGTTGCCCGTTGCGTGGCCCGGCATTTTGGCTTGCTCAACATCGAGAGCGGCGCCATGTATCGCGCCCTCGCCTTGAAGGCCTTGCGCGCAGGAGTTCCTCTGAACGAAAGCCAGGGACTCGAGGCCCTCGCCGCCCAGACCACCATCCTTCTCGAACCCACAGATCGGGACAATCGCGTTCTCCTCGATGGCGAGGATGTGACCGGCCTGGTCCGCGATCAATCCGTGACCGACGCCGCATCGCGCGTGAGCATTTGGCCCGCCATTCGTTCTTGGATGGTCCGCCTTCAACAGCAATTGGGCGCTGGGGGCGGAGTGGTCATGGAGGGCCGCGATATTGGCACCGTGGTCTTTCCCCATGCCGAAGTGAAGATATTCCTCGATGCGGCTCCCGAAGTGCGCGGTCTGCGCCGCTTTGTCCAGGTCGACCGGGTTGGCCAGCCCGGCTCTCCACCGGCCCGGCAGCCGGAAGAGGTGATTCGCGAACTGCGGGCGCGTGACGAACGAGATCGCAACCGCGCCGATTCGCCTTTGAAACCGGCGCCGGATGCAGTTCTGCTGGATTCGACCCATTTGACGCTTGATGAGACTGTGCTGACAGCCCAGGCCATTGTCGCCTCCGCGCTCGACCGGCTCCACTCTCAGCCTTGTGGCTAGTGTCCAGAGCCAGAGATTCATCGCATAAATGGTGAGTGCAACCGCAGGTTCTTCGACTGCGTTTGGCGCAAAAAAACGCGCCAAACGCCGCTCAGAATGACAATACTGTTTATTCATCGAGCTTTAGACTCGGGACACTTGGGGGTAGTTCGTTGCACATCGCAGGCGTCCCAATTCACGCCCCGGCCGAATGCGGTAGGCTCTTAGATGTATGGAGATCACCTGCACACGCTGCCACGAAGTAGTACGTGACGATAACCGTTACTGCCCCGCCTGCGGTCTGCCGCAAATGGTTTACTCCGGGCAGACCGTCGAAGGACAGGCGCAGCCCGCGCGGTGGGACGAGCCGGTGCGGGATGCAAGCAGCGTGGATTGGAAGCCGGCCCTGAAAGCGGTCCTGATGCTGGCTGTTCCGGCCGGGCTGTTCTCCAGCGCCTCATCGCCACTCAGTTCTCTGGGAATCTTCTGGATGGCCTCTGCCGCAGGCTGGGCAGTGGTGCTCTACATGCGCAGCCAGCGTCCGGCGTGGATCACCATCGGGGCCGGCGCGCGCATCGGCCTGGTTACGGGACTTCTGGGCGGCTGGCTGGCGTTTGGGGCCAGTGGCGGCGCTCTATTCGTCGAGCGGGTCGTCTTCCACCAGTCCAGCCAGATCGATGGGTTGTATAAGACCTTTGTCCTGGATACTTTCCAGCAGAGAGCCCAGCAGTCGATGGCGGGTTTGTCGCCCACCGATGCCGCGCTGATGCAAAACCAGCTCTCCCAACTCCAGGCCTGGATGCTCTCCCCGGAGGGACACGCAGGCATTTGGGCCTGCGGCTTCGCCTTCAACTCGGTTCTTCTGCTCTTCTTTGCCGTTGCCGGTGGCGCATTGGGCGCACGGTGGATGGCCCGAACCCGTCAACCGGAGGTATAAACGGCCCATTTTGAGATCGCTCTCTCCGAGTGGTCCCATCCTCTTCGCCGACACGCAGGGCCGGGAGTAATTATCCTTCGGCAAAGCCGGAGGCTCTATGGTTGGTGGCCCCTCAAAGGGGTTGGTGTAGATGCATTCCATTCGGGCAGCGAACCGTCGCCCGCGCCGTAGGCGCAATGGTTGTTAGCCCCGCGCTTCAGCGCTTTCAATTACCCACAACTCGTGTAGGCCAGAGCCTGTGTGTTGACGAAGCAGATTCGGCCTCAAGCCGGGTACTTTGCAGAATGGGCTGACGGGCTGTGTACTGCCG
>Ga0182030_10013296_pt1 | contig 16378 bp, 16 predicted proteins | sample 812S3MmetaG_FD_121299 | JGI IMG/M metagenome (GOLD analysis project Ga0182030, IMG submission 121299) | Permafrost microbial communities from Stordalen Mire, Sweden - 812S3M metaG (Illumina Assembly) | ecosystem: Environmental > Terrestrial > Soil > Wetlands > Permafrost | place: Sweden...
GCACGGGCTTGGCTGATAGCGCCGCCGGCACCACCGGCCAATACAACTTTGTCTCCGCCATGTGCCGTGCGGGCGTGACCGTGGACTGGCGATACTATCCGCACGCCACGCACACGAGCGCTGTAAACCGATCGCTGGAGCATTCGAAACCGTTTGTTGCTGCGCTGATGGCCGGTCGGCCGGTAGAAAGCCGGTGCGCCGCGCTGGTTCCTCCGGGCCCGCTGCAAACGCCTGTAGAATAGAGGGAGGGATCAAGTAACATGCCGACCAACGTCGGCGACACAGTCAGCACCCCATGGCAGTCAAGAGCGAACCCAAGGAACCTCGAGATTTCGTCGGGTCGGTCAAGCATGTGCTCGACGTATTCAAGGCATTCGACCGGAATCACCAGCAGATGACGCTATCGGCAGTCTCCGAGCGCACCGGTATGACCCGCGCAGGCGCCCGACGATATTTATTGACGCTCGAGCATCTGGGCTATATCGCCAAGGATGATCGCCTGTTCCGCCTCACGGCCAAGGTACTCGATCTGGGTTTTGCGTTCATGGACACGATGCCGCTGACCGACCTGGCCCGGCCGTATCTACAGAGGATCACGCGCGAGACTGGCGAGATCGCGGGTCTCGCCGTGCTCGACCGCGGCGATATCATTCACTTGGTCGGCTCTACCGTGGAACGCCAGCTCGCACCCACGCTCGCGATCGGCCGGCGCTTCAATGCGCTCTATACGTCTTCGGGACGGGTGATCGTTGCCTTTCTGAATCCCGTGGGCCGCGAGGAATTGCTCAAAAGCGGCGTAATCGCTGCGATCACGCCGCATAGCCTCGCGAGCAGGGAACGCATCCGCGCGGAACTCGAGTTGGTGCAGCACCAAGGCTATGCGGTCGTCGATCAGGAAATGGAAGTGGGCATTCGCTCACTCGCCGTACCCGTGCTGGATAGAAAGGAGGCGCCGGTGGCGGCCGTCACCGTGCTCACGAACGTTGCGATGGTGACAAAGAGGCAACTCATCGAGCAGATCCTGCCCGTCGTACGGCGCATCGTCCGCGAGATCCCGACCCAGGCGCCTTGAGAGCCTCTACTCGAACAGCATTGGACTCGTGATCAGCAGCTCCGACCCGTCGCGGGTGACGATCACGCTGTTCTCGAACCCGGCCTGACCGACACCATCACGCGCGAAAAACATTTCCACACTGATGACCATGTTTTCGCGCAAGACGAACTCCGCATCCGGGCCCACGCGCACCGAAATGCTGGGCGCCTCGAAAAACAAACCATTGCCGTGGCCGTACACCGGCCACTCGCGCGTGAGATCACTTGGCTCGCCGCCGAACTGCGCCGTGAGCCGATCGCCGATTGCGACCAGCTCGTGCACCTTGACACCGGCGCGCACGGCAGCGAGCACGGTGCTCACCGCCTCGGCATTGGCCTCGAGCAGGGCGCGCTGCGGCGGACTGGGGTGGGCGCCGCACACCACCGTGCGTCCTGGGCCGAGCCAATAGCCCTGAAACATCGGCCCGGTGACCCACGCGCGCGCGAGTTCGTCGGCCGCGGGAGTCTGCTGGTTGTAGCCGACCACAGGATCGCTCGCCAGATGCTTCAGCTGTGCGCCGTGACTGATTGCCAGCTGATGCACGTGGCCGCCGCCGCGCGTCACCTGCCGCGCGGCCTCGCCGGCTGCTTCGGCCTGTGAACGGCCGGCGATCAGCGCCTGCGCGAGGGCCGTGATGGCAGCGCTTGCAGTCTTTCCTGCACAGCGGAAGGCCTCCAGCTCGCGCGCACTCTTTATCAGGCGCACCTCGCGCACCAGGTCATCGGCTATGACCCACTGCACCTGCGGCGTCAGCGCCTGCAGCCGCGACCAATATTTCATCGGGATCAGGTCGGTTCCGACCAGCCCAACCTTCCGGCTGCCCGCCGCGGCAAGTCGATGCGCGACGGCTTCAAAGGTATTGGAGCAGGCCTGCACGCGATCCGTGGCGATCAGTTCGTGCCGTAGATCCTGCATGTCGGCAAACAGCTCGGGCGTTTGACCGACCTGTAACACGACGGCCGAGAACCCCTGCGGTCCGTTTCGGCCTTGTCCCGGCTGATTGCCGTAGTAATTGGCCAGGTACAGGAGGTCTGCGCAGCGATCATAGGTGCCGGCCGAACGGCTCCAGACCACCACCAGATCCAGCCCGCGTTGCTGCATGGCCTGCTGCACACGGTGCCAGCGCTGCGCATACTCCTCGAGCGAAAAAAAGCGCGAACTCACCGTGGTGCTCATGGCAACGTCGGCGAGATGAGCGCGCAGGATTGCGCGACCGGTGGGGCGGACGCAGCCGCCGCCGTGGCGAGCTCACGGGGTAGCAGTCGCGCCGCATAGACAATGAGCGCCACGCCCGCGACGGCGCCCGACAGCGTCAACGTCAGCGACACGCGCACGGCCTCGCCGCCATACCGCCCGGCAAGGGCATCGTTGAGTAGGCCAGCCAGCAGGGGACCCGCGCCGGGCCCAATGAGGTTGAGCAGCAGGTACACCAGGGCTGTCGCCTGCGCGCGTAGCCGCACCGGCATCAGCCGCTGCGTAATGGCGATCAGCGGCGCCATGTAGGCTCCCGCAAACACCACGGTCACGAAGTAAAACACGAACATGCCTGTGCCATTGGTGTGCAAAAATAGGTACATCGACGGCACCATCGCGCCTGCCGACAGAGCCGGTATCCATAGGTACCAGCGCTCATCGTGCCTTCCCAGGCGGTCCGCGAGTACACCACCGGCCAGCGTGCCGAGGATTCCACCGACACCCTCGACGGTACCCGTCCACGCCCCCACGGCGCTGCTGCCCATGTGATAGAGGCGCATCAAATAAACCGGGGTCCAGGTCTCGAAGGCGTTGCCGGACAACGAGCACAGGCCCAAGCCCGCACCGTAGGCAAGGAAGCATTTGCACGCCAGCAGCGTCCGAACCGTGTCCGGCAGCGATTGCAGTCCTGGTTCTTCGGCCGATGCGTCCTGCTGGCCGCGCACGGGCTCGCGTACCGTGACGCGCACGATCACGGCCATCAGCACGCCCGGCAAACCGACCAGCATCAGCGCTGAACGCCAACCGTAATGCTCGCTTGCCCAGCCACCAATCGACAGGCCCATTGCCATTCCGATGGAGATGCCAAGTCCATAGATCGCGAATGCGGTCGCGCGTCGGTGCGACGGAAAATAATCCGCGATGAGTGAACTCGCCGCCGGACTGCAGGCCGATTCACCGAGCGCGACGCCAACGCGAGCCGCGATCAGCTGCGCGAAATTCCGTGCGAGTCCCGACACGGCCGTCATCGCACTCCAGACGACCATTCCGAGCGAGATCAGCGAGCGGCGTGAGCCTCGATCGGCCCAGCGTGCGATGGGCACGCCGGCAAGCGAGTACACGAGCGCAAAGGCGAACCCGGACAGCAACCCCAGCTCGCCGTCCGATAATCGCAGATCCTGCTTAATCGGTTGCAAGAGGATCACCAGCACATAGCGATCCATCCAATTGAAGCTGTAGACGGCGACCAGCATCGCGAGCACGTACCAGGAGTACATGGGCTGGTGGGGCTCGGCGTTGCGGACCACGAATGGACTTGTATCTGGCAATTGTTGCTACCTACACAAGCGGTACGGCGGGAGCGATTCGATGATAGTCGAGCCGCCGATTACAGTTGGGGCATTGTGCCACCAAATTGCAGCTGTTACTATTTGCGCACAATAGTTCGTATTACGAACTACAGCGCTTCTCTCGCTTTCATCGGTTCATGAACTCTCCAACGCACTCAATATCCGCCAGACCCCGCCGCTCGGTAATCGAGGGTAACCCTGCGTTGCTGGTGCTGGGCGGGGCGGATGTATATCGACCATTTGCACCGCTGCTGAACGCCGCACGCAGCCTATCCATCCCCGTCATCTTTGCCACTGTCGACGCTGAGACCTGCGGACCGACTGGGTCGGCGGTGCTTGCCGGCGAGGGGAGGATCCATCCTCCCTGCCTGTCTGCATTTCTCGGCACGCCGTTATCACTGTTGCTGGCTCGACTGAATGCGCAGACGCTACTGTTGGCAGGCGGCCGAACCAGTGTGGAAGTCCACTATTCATTCGTCGATGCGCACCAGAACGACTTTTTTTGCCGGTTGGCGGAGGACTGCATGGCGGGTGCGTCACCGGCGGCCCACGAGGCGGCTTTGAAAGCCATGGAATATTTGCAGACCGGCGCCCGCCAGAGCAGCACGACGCTAGTGGCTGCCCTGCAAGCTTTCGAAGCCCGGCGCTCGAGCAAATGAGCGCAATGGCGAAGATCGTGACCGGTGCCCACACCAGCAGCCTCTTGCCCGGCAAGCTGGTGCTGCTGGTCATCGATGTGCAGGGAGAGCTTACGGGTACGCGCTACGACGTTGCTCGGGATTTTCCGATGCCGAACTTCAATGAGTACATGCGGCGTATTCCGGCGGTGATCGCGGCTGCACGCGCCAGGAGCGTGCCAATCATCTACATGCAAGAGGTGCATCATCCAAGTCTGATCGACTTCGGCCGTGAACTGGATGGATTCGAACGCGTGCACTGCCTCGAAAATGCACCGGACACCGCAATTTCCCCGGAAGTGCAGTTGCGCCCGGAAAGCTTTCACATACGTAAAAGACGCTATTCGTCCTTTTTTTGCACCGAGCTGGATATCTATCTGCGCGGCCTCGAGGCGGCGACGCTGCTGATGGTCGGTGGTTTCACCGACGTCTGCGTGCACTACACTTTCGCCGACGCCCATCAGCGCGGTTACGTTTGCCGCGTCGTTGAAGACTGCGTCGCGGGCTCCTCATTTGAGGCGCATCAAACAGCACTGCAGGCCATGGAGTTCCTGCAGCCTGGCAGCCGTTGCCGACGGGATGAAGTCATCGCGCAGATGGCTGTCATAGCGCCGCCACGCTGACGCCGCGAGCGGGGTCGGTACGGCAATGTCTGCTCAACGGGATCGGGGGCGAGTGAAAACTTCCTCGCGCTGATAAGGGTCCTCAGACGCAGTTCATCATTCCGAGGGTGCGGTGAAAAAGAAGAAAAAAAGCACCGCAATGTAGCAATTCGACGGCCCCCTGGTTCCAAGACGTCGGTGCTTGATGCTTTCACGGAAAGTGACCTGGAGGAGTGGGGCCCAACGTTCGGTCGATGTTCAAGCGCCACCATCTTCCAAAACATTCGGCATCAACTTAATCGTGCCGGCTGCCCATCCCTCATGTATTGACACGGCCTCGACCCACTCCAGACATCGACCTTTCCGCGCGAGCGCTCGACAACGATGCCGCTGCGACACTGGAAGTCATCCGCAAGATCTCGGCAATAGCTCTCGATGATGGTCTTATCTTCGATTCCGCCAGCGCTACTGCTGAGGCTATCCGGGAAGATGAGAACCACAGCGGAGTTCGCGTTACGTTAGGCGGAACGCTGTTTTTCCACTCATGCTCCCCATGTGCTCTCTCTCTTTCGCTGGCGACTCTTCGCGGATACGTGTCAGTACTATCGCATTTTTGTGGCGCGCATGGCAGCATACAACCCGGCGTAAAAAACCCTGCCGACCCAGCAACTTCTCGCGTGGTACCTCCATGTCGATGCCGACTTACCTTGTTGCTCTTCGCGAGGCCTATGACGGTGAGATGGAGGGCGAGGCGGTATACCGGCGTCTGTCTGGGCTTAGTGAAGACTCGGATCAACGCAAGAAGTTCGCGACGATCGCGGATGTCGAGCACCGCACTCACCGTATCCTGCACGCGGCCGCGTCGCGCCTCGGCATCGAACCCGCCATGGAAGGAATCGGAGCGAAGGCTGCGCGCCGCGCCGAGGAGCTAAACCAACTCACATGGCCGGAGTTCGTCGCCAAGGCGACCGTGGATTGGCCGCCGTACATCGAGCGTTTCGAGACGGTGGAGCGCATGGCCCCAGCCGCCGATGCGCTCGCAGCTCGCCAGTTAGTCGAGCACGAACGCGCGTTAGTGGAATTTGTCCGCTTGGAGGAGCAGCACTCAGATGAATCCTTGCGGCCGCTGCAAGAGTTTTTGGCCGACACTCGTGGTGAGCCGACCCAATGAGTCAAGCATCTCGCAACTTGTTCTGGGTGTTCGCGTGAATGCGCCGCTGCGCGGCTTACGCGTGGTGGAATTCGAAGGACTGGGGCCTGGGCCACTGGTCGGCCGATTGCTCGCCGATATGGGCGCCGAAGTCACACTGATTCGGCGCCCGCAAAGCGGCGCTGTTGCGAATCAGTTCGACGCTGGCGACAGGGACGTACTCCGCCACGGTAAGATCGGCGTCGCACTGAACCTCAAGCAACCGTCGGACGTGGCCAAGGCACTTGACTATGTGGCCTCGTCCGACGCGTTGATCGAGGGAAACCGCCCGGGCGTGATGGAACGCCTCGGTTTGGGACCCGCTCAATGTGCGGCGCGAAACCCGAAGCTCGTGTACGGGCGCATGACGGGGTGGGGTCAGAACGGACCGCTGGCTCAAGCGGCTGGGCATGATCTGAACTACGTGGCGTTATCGGGGTTGCTGTCGCTCTCGGCGCATCGTGGCGAACGCCCCATCATACCGCCGACGGTGCTGGGCGACGCCTCGGGTGCTCTGGGGCTGGCATTCGGTATCGTCTGTGCGTTGTTCGATGTCCGCCGCACGGGGCAGGGCCGCGTGGTCGACGCCGCCATCGTCGATGTCATGGGCATGCTAGGGACGATCGCAATGTGGGTGCGCGCGAGTGGGCACCTGGATGGCCCCGGCCCGAGCGTGTTTTACGATTCGCCGTTTTACGACGTATACGCATGCGCCGATGGGCGGTATATCTCGGTAGCCGCGCTGGAGCCGCAATTCTATGCGCTGCTGATCAAGGCGCTCGGCTTCAATGACGTGGATCTGAATGCTCAAAACGACGAGAGTGCGTGGCCCGCGCTCAAGTCGCGGTTCAAGGAGACCTTCGCCTCGCGGCCATCCGCTCACTGGCGGGAAGTCCTCGAGGGTACGGATGCATGTTTTGCTCCGGTCCTCAGTGTGAGTGAGGCGGTCAATCATCCGCACAACGTGGCACGCGAGATATTCCGGGTCGATGACGGGGGCACGGTCACCGTCAACGTGGCGCCGCGATTTTTGCCCCTCGGCTAGCCCTGAAAATACTGTGGCCACGACAGTGTAAGTCGAGAGGCAGGTGGAATGTTATCGCGAGCAATCATCAGGCTTCATGTGGATGAATGATCTCAAAAAACGCGGGGTCAGGGGATACTGCATCAGGGTCCCACGAGGCGCGGAAGGCCGCCATAACCCATTGCGCAGACATGGCTTTGGGTAGAGGGTGACTCCCTGCCTTTTATCTTGCTCGCTCGTTCTCGCATTCCTGCTCGCATTTCCGGGCACTTCGCGAATCGTAGCCGCGGAGGGCACTACATACCCAAGCGGGACGGACGGATCATTGGGTTGTACTATCGCATTGACTAGCGTCCCTGTCTCAGGGATATGATCGCGTCGCAGCCGGAATAAGGACCAGTCCCCTACATCGAAATGTCCGTGAGGATCCACCAATTGTCTGCGCTTGATGCCGTCGCGAGCATGAAGAGCACCGTGACAGGGTTGAGCGACGTCGAAGTCGAACGCCGCCTGCACGAATTCGGTCTCAACGAAGTGGAGAAAGTGGCCGGCGTGCCTCTGGGGCTGCGGCTCGTGAAGGAGTTCATTACCTTTTTCTCGCTCCTGCTGTGGGTCGCCGCCGGGCTGGCTTTCTTCGCCGAATGGAGCGAGCCGGGGGAAGGTATGGCGAAAGTGGGTTACGCCATCGTGATCGTCATTCTGGTGAGCGGGCTATTCTCCTTCTGGCAAGAGTATCGCGTTGAACAGACGCTCGCGGCGCTGCGCAAACTGCTGCCGCAACAGGCCCAGGTGTTGCGCGATGGTGCGGTCATCCGAGTGCCTGCGACGCAGCTGGTGCCGGGGGACATCGTCCATTTGGAGCAGGGCGATAACATCCCCGCAGACTGCCGGCTGATCGAGGCGTTTAGCGCACGAGTCAATAACGCGGCCGTCACCGGTGAGTCCCTGCCGAGGGTACGGGAGGCCGACGCCTCCACGGCCGATGACTTGATCGACAGCGAGAACGTCATGCTCGCCGGCACGTCGATGGTGTCCGGGCGGGCTAAAGCGGTCGTCTTCGCCACCGGCATGCACACGGAATTCGGCAAGATTGCGCATCTTACCCAAACAGCGGGGGAGGAGGTCTCGCCGCTGCGCAAGGAGATCGCCCACCTAAGCCGTTTGACTGCATTGCTCGCCGTTCTGATCAGTGTCATATTTTTCTCGCTCGGCTGGATGATCGGAATCCCCTTCTGGAAGGACTTCATCTTTGCCATCGGCATCATCGTCGCCATGGTGCCTGAAGGGCTGCTTCCGACGTTGACCTTGGCTCTCGTGCTGGCCACCCAGCGTATGGCGAAGCGCAACGTCCTTATCCGTTACCTGCCGTCGGTCGAGACACTCGGCTCCACGACCGTCATTTGCAGTGACAAGACCGGGACGCTGACCCAGAACCACATGATGGTTCGGCAACTGTATCTTGGGGAAACGTTCGATTTGGCTGCCGCGGAACAACAGGCACTATGCCTTGCGACCCGCTACCGACCCTTTCTTCTGGCAGCTCGGATGTGCGAGGATCTGAAGGAAACGGACAATCAGGGGATGCTGACCTTTCGCGGCGACCCGATGGAGGTCGCACTGGCAGAAATGTCGGTGCACTTCGTCTCAAATCTCCCGCGCTATCCTCGATTGGACGAGATCCCGTTCGACGCCGACCGCATGCGGATGTGCACCGTGCATCAAGCGCCCGAAGGACTTGTTCTCTACTGCAAGGGCGCGCCCGAGTCGGTACTTCCTCTCTGCCGACACATCCTTAATGACGAGAAGATTCAGCCGCTTAGCGTTGAGGGCAAGGCGAGCATCGTGAAGGCTCAAGACGCGATGGCGCAGCGAGGCCTGCGGGTGTTGGCCTTTGCCTACAGGAAGCTGGCGGTCGGTTACGACCGTAAAGCGCTTGAGGAGGACCTGGTTTTTGCCGGCCTGGCGGGGCTGGAAGACCCGCCCCGGCCTGAAGTGCCGAACGCACTCCGTAAGTGCCAGGAAGCCGGCATCAGGGTCATCATGGTCACTGGCGACCACCCCCGGACCGCTACGGCGATCGCACGCGAAATCGGGCTGGTGAAGTCCGACAATCCGACGGTCATCACCGGTGAGCAGCTCAAACGGTACTCGAAGATCCAGCTTCAGCTTGCCTTGGATGCCCCGGAGATCGTCTTTGCGCGGATCGTCGCCGACCAGAAGATGCGAATCGTGGAGGCATTGAGGGACAAGAAGCAGATCGTGGCCGTGACCGGCGACGGAGTCAACGATGCACCGGCGCTCAAAGCTGCGCATATCGGTATCGCCATGGGCATTGCCGGCACTGACGTAGCTAAGGAAGCCGCCGACATGGTTCTGCTCGATGACAACTTCGCCAGCATCGTGAGTGCCGTTGAGGAGGGGCGCGCCGTATTCGAAAATATCCGCAAATTCCTGACATACGTCCTGGTCCATAACGTGGCGGAGTTGATTCCTTACCTGGGCTTTCTGCTGTTCCAGATCCCCTTGGCGCTGACACCCGTTCAAGCGCTGTCCATCGACATGGGTTCCGACACGTTGACCGCCCTAGGACTCGGTGTCGAGAAGCCCGCCCCGCAAATCATGCGTCGCCCCCCTCGGCCACACGGCGAGAGGCTCATGAACTGGCGTTTGGCGTTCCGTGCCTATCTCTTCCTGGGCCTGATAGAGGCGGCTGGAGCGATGGCGGCCTTCTTCTTCGTGCTCAACGTCGCCGGATGGAAGTATGGGCAAAACCTGGCTGCAAAGGATCCCGTTTACCTGCAGGCCACTACCGCCTGCTTGGGCACCATCATCGTGATGCAGATCGTCAATGTGTTCCTGTGCAGAAGCTCAACCCGATCCGCGTTCTCAACCGGGCTTCGTGGCAATACGCTGATTATCATCGGAGTGGTATCGGAAATCGCCATCCTTCTTTTGATCGCCTATACGCCTTGGGGAAACTCTATTCTCGGAACGGCGCCCGTTGGAGGAAAGGTCTGGGGCGTCATAATGCCTTTCGCGATAGCGATGTTCTTGTTGGAGGAGCTGCGCAAGTGGCTTGCCCGCCGGAGGCTGCTCAGTCATTCTTCCCGCTGAGATGCCTGAAAGTGGGGAAGGTGATCAGAGGACGCTCTGTAGGTACCAACGTTCTCGCTTATCTGATGTTGGAGGGTGATCGCACGTCGGCAGCGCAGGAATTGTATGAGCGGGACGCGGACTGGCGCAGCGAGGCGTTCATCATGGTGGAATTTTCGAATGTTCTCACCACCTATGTGCGCACCAAAACGATCACGCGCGATCAGGGGCTAAAGCTTTTGGTTGGAGCGGAAGAGTTTATGCCGATACTGACCAGTGTGCCGCATGCACGGGCACTGGAGGCAGCAGTGCAATTCGGAATCTCCGCTTACGATGCGCGTTTTATTGCGCTGGCTATGCAAATGAAAGTTAGACTCGTAACCGAAGATGCCAAGCTTCGAGCTGCTGTGCCGTTGTGGACGGATTCGATCGCAAATGCTATAGCCTGAACCGGTTTCTTTGCAAATCCACCAAATGGGAACAATCGAGCACAATTTTCGTAATGCGTGGGTCAGGGGTTCGAATCCTCTTCGACGGAATCCAGCGATGGCGATCACCTCGCTGAATCAGTATCTCGATGTGGAATGGCTGGAATATGCCTTTGAGAGCACACGCAAGGACGGCGCGGTCGGAGTCGATGGTCAGACGGCGGAGAGTTATGCGGCGAATCTGCGGCAGAACTTATCGTCGCTGATCGAGCGGCTCAAATCGGGCCGTTATCGTGCGCCGCCGGTGCGGCGTCACTGCTATTCGCAGGCACCCGCTACGGCCGGTCGAAGTCGGTACCGAGAGTCACCGATCTCCATTGATCGATGTCTTCCGCGAAGCGGGCGTACATCTCCTGGATGCGCGCGAGCGCGTCGGACCCGAGCAGCAGGTGCAGTGGCGGTTTCGCCGCGCTGACAGCCTCGATGATGGCCGCCGCGCCGCGCACGGGATCCCCGATCTGCTTTCCGGCCATGGTCGCGAGGCGCGCGATATTCGCGCCCGCGGTGGAAGCATAGTCATCGATGCCGGCGCGGCTGGCCCGGATCGAGTGATCCGACAGGAAGTCCGTCCGAAATGCGCCGGGCTCGACCAGAGTGACCTTGATCCCTAAGGGCGAAACCTCCTGCGCCAATGATTGCGACAGTCCTTCGACCGCAAATTTCGCGGCGGCATAAAACCCCGCTCCGGCTCCGGGCGCCAGACCCGCGATCGAGGTGATATTGACGATGTGACCGGATCTTTGCGAACGCAGGTGCGGAAGCACCGCCTGGATGACGCGCCTGGTGCCGTGAAAGTTGACGTCGAACAGGTGTGTTATTTCATCCTCGCTGGCTTCCTCGACCGAACCCAGCAATCCATAGCCCGCATTGTTGACGACCACGTCCAGCCGCCCATGCAGCATCCATGCCTGCTCGACGATCTGGCCCACGGCCTGCGCATCCGTGATCTCCAGGGGCAGCAGATGCAGCCTCCCCTTTCCCTGCCCAATGGCGGCGTTGCCATCCCGCGTCGTGCCGACGACGGTCTCGCCCTTCGCGAGGACCGCCTCGGTCAGCGCCTTGCCGAAACCGCGTGCGACGCCGGTGATGAACCATACTCTTGATGTAGTCATGTAGATTTCCTTACTCATCCAGCAGGGCAAGAAGCCGGTCGTCGTACCGAGCTCCGGACACGGGCTGCGAGGCGGTTATTTCATCGAGAACATCGACCTCCTGGGCAGTGAGCTCCAATGCCGCATGGGCTCGGCGTATTGTTGCTTCGCCGGCCTCGGACAACCCGAAGTAAAGCACCTTTCCCTCGGCGATCAGATCTCTGACGGTTCCCGCGACATCCTCGATTGGAACCTGCGGATCGACGCGGTGCTGGTACAGCAGGTCGATGCGGTCGGTGCGCAGGCGCCTCAGCGAGGCTTCGACGACTTCCCGAATGTGGGCGGGTCGGCTATTGGTGCCGCAGGGCGCCTTTCCGTCGAGCGCGAATCCGAATTTGGTGGCTATCACCACCTGGTCGCGCTTGCCCTGAAGGCAGCGGCCCAGAAGCTCCTCGTTGGTGTAGGGACCGTACACCTCCGCCGTGTCGAAGAACGTGCAGCCAAGTTCGATCGCACGGTCGATGGTCGCGGCCGATTCCGCGCCGTTGGGGACGCCGTAGGCATGACTCATACCCATGCAGCCGAGCCCGATGGCCGAGACTTCAAGCCCCTGTCGCCCAAGTTTACGTTTTTGCAACATGTCACATCCTCCAAGTACGATGGCGTCGCTGGGTGCGGCGCGATAAGGTGGTTCGACCCCAAGCGAGCACGTTCGTCGACGATTCTTGCTGATGCCCGGTGCCCGGTTCGAATTGACGCCGACCGTCCGGCGCGAACGGGCGGAACGATTGCGTCGGTGTGGGACGGACAAAGTATGCCCGCGAGACTGGGCTTTCCATGAGCCTGGTTCTGCCGAATTCTTGCCCATTCCTGCAAGAATGGGCAAGATAGTGGAGAGCCAAATCTGCCATTGCGTATAGGCTGACACTACCCTTCATTCCAGGTTCAACCCAATGACTTTGAACGAAAGCAGCAGCAGTACCATCGCCCCCGCCGGGGAGATGAGCGACAAGCTCGACCCCGAGTTGGACTCGGAGCGGCGGGAACTCGTCAGTCTGCTCGATCAGCTGACCGGAGACGTGGAGGGCACGGTCGAAACCGCGGTGACGGGATTGAGCCTGCATCGCATCATGCGTCCCGCGGATCCGAAACCGACCATACATCTGCCTGCCCTCGCGCTGATTGCACAGGGCTCGAAGCGGATATTGGTCGGGGATGAACAATATGCATACGATCCATTGCATTATCTGGTGACGTCGGTGGATTTGCCCGCTGTGGGAAAGGTCATGGTCGCGAGTTCGACGCAGCCCTATCTTGGCCTGCGCCTCGATCTCGACGTCGAGGCGATTGCGGAGTTGGTCCAGGACGAAAATCTGCCGCAGGCGGCGCGCGCCGCTTCGTCGCGTGGGCTTTACGTGAATCGGCTCAGCGCTGAGATGCTCGATGCCGTGCTGCGGCTTCTGCGCCTGCTGTCCAACCCCGACGATATTCCCATACTCGCACCCATGATCAAGCGCGAGATTTTGTACCGGCTGCTGCAAAACGGTCAGGGGACAAGGTTGCGGCAAATCGCGCTGCAAGACAGTCAGACACAGCGCGTGGCCAAGGTGATCCGCTATCTGCGGGGAAACTTCGCCCGATCCATGCGCATGGATTCGATCGCTCGCGATGTGCATATGAGTGTGTCCTCCCTGCATCATCACTTCAAGGCCGTTACGGCAATGAGTCCGCTGCAGTATCAAAAGCAACTGCGGCTTCAGGAAGCCCGGCGTCTCATGCTCCTCGAGGACATAGATGTGGCCATGGCGGCGCATCGGGTCGGCTACGAGAGTGCATCCCAATTCAGCCGCGAGTACAGCCGATTTTTCGGCGCGCCGCCGCTGCGCGACAGGCGCCGTTGGTTGGAGGATGGGGCCGAAGGATAAGGCTCGCGGCTCATTACCTCCGATTCGGTAATTGCCCGGGAGTTTTGTGCTTACTTGCCCTGCGCCAGGCGGCGGGCGCATTCCGCAACGAACAGCGGGCGACGCACCACCATGGCCTCTGCGGTCACCCGCTCCGGAGGCGCCGCGTCGTCGGGAAAGGAGGCCGGGATGACCTCGCAGCGCTGCTGCACTCCCTCACGATACTCCGAGTGAATGAGTATCCATAAATCATTGCGGCGGATTCCCGTGAGCACCTGCTCGCTGAGGCGCGATATCCTGTAAAAGTAGGTTGGTGAGTATTGGCGGAGTTTCGCCCATCCGAAGTCTGTTACTCGTTCAGAGAGCGCAAATAAGTGCCGGTTAGCAATGAATCTCCACCGAAGCACGCTGCGGCCAGAACGCCGCTGAGTGCGGTACTTCGAGCCGTCGTTGGCCATCGTGGAGTCCAGGCTACCGTCGCTCTTTGGGTGATCGGATATCTCTTGGTGTTGTGGCTTGCGGACGGATCGCTGCCATTCGATCGTCCGGCGGTCGCCAAACTGCCATTCGTCCTGCAGGTGGCAGCTCCCAGCATCACCTTAATCGAGATCTTCGTGCTGATGGGAATGGTTTACCTACTCACCCGCCGGCGCGTCGTTCCCGACATGGCTAGTCGCGCACCTCACCGTCACACTGCCTTGCGTGAAACACTGTTGCTGATTGGCTATGCGGCCCTCGGCCAAGTGGGTGGCTGGATCCTGGGTCCGGCGTTGGGTTATCGACCCTTTAGCTTCCACATTGCCGGCACAGTCTTTGGCTGCAGCGTTGCGCCCCAGAGAGGCGAGATGTGGACATGGGCGCTGTATAATTTTGTGGTCTTCGCGCTCCTGCCCTACGTCTGCTTCCGACGCCGCTATACGAACACCCAACTCAACCTGCGCTCGAGCAATCGTAGAAATGATGCCCTGCTGATTTTCACCGTGGTAGCGGTCGAATCCGCATTCGAACTGATGGCCTTCGACAAAACCATTTTCCATCTGAGCGCTCATCAAGTGCTGCTCGGTGCGCCCCTGACATTGCTGATCTTTTTCATCGGAACAGTCTTGCCGACGATGGTACTGATTTACGCAATTTTACTGCCTCGCTACCTCATGCTGACGGGCTCCGCAATCAGTACCGTGCTGCTCGGTGGCCTGACGTATGCGGCGATGCATATCGTCGAAGGATGGTCGACGTTTGATTCTCCGCGGAATGCGGCGCTCTCGCTGATTTTCGTAATGCTCCAATATTTTGGACCCGGAATGTTCAAGAGCGTGTTGACCTTGCGTACCGGCAATGCCTGGGTACATGCGCTGAGCTACCACATCATTGCTCCGCACGTCATCGTTGATACGCCGCTCGTGGTCAAGACTTTCGGAATCCTGCCATGACGTTGCTCGAAACTTACCTGCCTGTATTCCAGTTCAGGGAGTTCCATCAAGTATCGGTTGAGGCCGCACCGGCCGATCTGCTCGGTGCGGTCAACCTGCCGGGCGTCCTGGACGATCCATGGGTGAAGAGATTTATTAAACTTCGGGAGACTCCGGGGCGTCTATTGGACGCCTTGGGTCGCCGAAGCCTAATGAGAGATAAGGCGGCCTTTGGACTTGCCGATTTTACGCGACTCGGTCGAGATTCGGACCGGGAAGTCGCGTTTGGCCTAGTGGGCAAATTCTGGCAATTTGACTACGGCCTGGTTGCCATCGCGGATGCGCGGGCATTCGAGCGGTTCAGCACCATCGGCATCCCAAAGCTCGTACTGAATTTCTCGGTTGATGCGGCGGATCGAGGGTGTACATGGCTACGTACGGAGACCCGGGTATATTGCAATGATCGAAAGTCGTTCGTTCGATTTCTTCCGTATTGGTTGCTGATTCGGCCGGTAAGCGGTCTGATGCGGATCCGGCTCCTCAGGCGAATTGCCGATGCCGCTGCAGCCGACCGAGCGCAAAGCAGAGAGAAAAATCCTCGTTGCTGACCCATCTCGGCCTACCCAGAAGCTCGCGATGCAGGACTGCGACCGTGGCGCGGGACTACTCTTTGCTCCAGATTTCCCATACACCTTAACTCAGTGTCCGCATAGGCGGGTGCAGTCCAGTTCGATAATGTGCAAGAAGACGCCTACACCGCTTCGAGTCACACGTAATGGGCAATGATGCTTCTAGGCCGGCAGCACTTTTCACCGAACAAGATCACAGTGGCGGGGGGTCAAAAGCTTATCTGATCCATTTAAAAGCCAATCATTGGAGAGATGCATGGAAACAAATTACATTTCGCGCGATACCTATGGCATGTACAAAAATACCCAAGGAGGCCCTGGACCTTCGTTGATGGGTGCGGATACGCTCATCGGCAACGATGTGTACAACACCGCGGACGAAAGTTTGGGCACAATCAAAGAACTGATGATCGAAATGAACACAGGCAGGATTGGCTATGCCGTTCTGTCTTATGGCGGCTTCTTAGGGATGGGCGATAGGTTATTCGCAGTCCCTTGGCAGGCGCTGAAACTTGATACTCAAAAGAAGCGCTTCACCCTCAATGCGAGCAAAGACCAGTTAAAGAACGCACCCGGGTTTGATAAGGACCATTGGCCGGTCATGGCCGATACCAGTTGGGCGTCGGATGTACACAA
>Ga0182030_10013297_pt1 | contig 16377 bp, 13 predicted proteins | sample 812S3MmetaG_FD_121299 | JGI IMG/M metagenome (GOLD analysis project Ga0182030, IMG submission 121299) | Permafrost microbial communities from Stordalen Mire, Sweden - 812S3M metaG (Illumina Assembly) | ecosystem: Environmental > Terrestrial > Soil > Wetlands > Permafrost | place: Sweden...
AAAAAACGGAGGTTTAATTGCCGTTGTAAATCCTGTAGATTTTGATTTTAATTTCGATGTTCATTATAAATACATCACTCCTTATGCAGATTTATTAACACCACTTTTAAAAATTGCTAAAGCCGTAGCTGATTTTTCTAAAGAACGTTTACCAATAGAGGCTAAAAATTTATTAGAAAACATAGAATACGACCAATTAGATATCACAATCGCTCAAAAATTATTATTCTTTGAACCTACTAAAAGTTCTATTATTTTAGGTGCCCTAGCTATTAATCATCCTGATTATTCTAAAATTGTGGCAATTAGTAATTTAATTTGTTTATTAACAAAAGCTAAATTTGGATGTTTTTCTGATGGTGCTAATAGTGCTGGTGCATGGTTAGCTGGTTGTGTACCGCATCGTACCCCGAGCACTATTTTATCTACCGATGGTAAAAATGCATTACAAATGCTAACCCAGGTATTAAAAGCATATATTTTATTAGGGATAGAGCCAGAATTAGATTGTGCAAGTGTTCATGGTGCGGCTAAAGTGTTGCAACAAGCAGAATTAGTAGTTGCCATTACTGCGTTTGAAAGTAATTTATTACTACAATATGCAGAGGTTTTATTGCCAATGGCAGCACCGCAAGAAGGATCTGGCACGTATATTAACATTACTGGCATTTGGCAAAAATCTGAACAAATAGCAACTACTATTGGGGTCGGTCGGTCAGCAGCAGAAATTTTATTAATGTTAGGAAAATCCTTAAAATCACAAGGATTTATTAATTTTAACAATGAAGATATTGTAAATATTGAGCACATAATTAAACAAGCAGTGGCTGCTAATACCACATTAAGTGTTTCTTGGCAACAATGGTATCCTAATATAATAGAGCCTAACAGATCTAATCAAATTGATAAGTTAAATAATTTTGTATGTGTTGCTCCGTTATCTTTATATGCGATTGATCCAATAACTAGAAGATCTGAATGCTTACAAAAAACTAAAGATCAAGAAGTTGAAGTATTTATTAATTTTAATAGTGCTAAATTACTAGAAATCAAAAATGGTGATATTATAAAAATAACGCTTATTAATAATTTAGATTATAAATTAAGTAAAATTATTAAGTTGCCAATAACAATTAGCAATAAAGTTGCGGATGGCTGTATATTATTAAAACAAGTAAACTTAATGACTGCCATGGGATTGCCATATAATAATGTGCTTTTAGAAAAAATAGTGTTAGAGAATGCTCATGCTTAATATGATTGTTATAAAAATTTTTATCATGCTTGCTTTATTAATGCTGACTATTATGTTTTACACTCTTTGGGAAAGACGATTTATTGGTTTTGTGCAAGATAGGCTTGGACCAAATAGGGTTGGTTTTTGTGGATTATTACAACCAATCGCTGATGCTATTAAATTACTAGTTAAATCTATGGTTATTCCTAATAAAGCTAATAAATTTTTGTTTATATTAGGTCCAATAATAGCAGTAATTACTGCATTGTCTGCTTGGGCGGTAATTCCAGTTAATCAAACATTAGTATTAGCAAATATTAATGTTGGGGTATTATATATATTAGCGATTACATCGTTAAGTGTATACGGTATAGTTATTGCTGGTTGGGCATCAAATTCTAAGTATGCTTTATTTGGAGCAATGCGTGCCGCTACTCAACTAATTTCTTATTCTATCCCTATGAGTTTTGCTATAGTTGGTGTATTAATGAAAGCAAACAGCATGAATTTAACTGCTATTGTAAATGCGCAGCAAGGTGGTATTACCAATTGGTTTTGCATACCATTGTTACCATTGTTAGTTATATATTGGATTTGCGCTATGGCAGAGACTAATCGATTACCGTTTGATATAGCAGAAGGAGAATCAGAATTGGTTGCTGGTTTTCACGTAGAATATTCTGCTATGGGTTTTGCTTTGTTTTTTCTTGCTGAATATAGCAATATGATTTTAACTTCAGTATTAACTATAATAATGTTTTTTGGTGGTTGGTTAGCGCCTTCTACTAAGTATTTATTGTGGGTACCTGGTTACGCTTGGTTATTAATTAAAGTATTTATGTTTATGACATTATTTCTATGGATAAGAGCTACATTTCCACGATATAGAATTGATCAAATTATGCGAATAGGTTGGAAAGTATTTATTCCAATAGCGTTATTTTGGTTAGTTATAGAAGCGATTTGGCTTGATTTTACGGTTGGTAATATTTTATGAAAATATTTTATAAGTTTTATAAAATATTACTTAATTTAGGGTTAACAGATCTTATAAAGGGTTTAATGTTAACTGGTAAGCATTTATTTTCTAGAAAAATTACTGTGCAGTATCCGGAAGAAAAAACTCCGGTATCTCCTAGGTTTCGCGGTTTACATGCATTACGTCGTTATAAAAATAGTAAAGAACGGTGTATTGCTTGCAAATTGTGTGAAGCGATCTGCCCGGCATTGGCGATTAGCATAGATTCTAGTATAAGCGATGATAACTCTAGAATTGCTAGCAAATTCGAAATTGATTTATTTAAGTGCGTGTATTGTGGTTTATGTGAAGAAGCATGTCCGGTAGATGCTATAGTTCAAACTTCTATTACTGATTATCATTTTGAAAATCGTGGTGAGCAAATTTTAACAAAAGAAAAGCTATTAGCTATAGGCGATAATTATGAAAGTCAAATTACCGTCAACAAGGAGAACGATGCGATATTTCGTTAATCCTATATTTGTGGTACTAAGTTTAATATTAATTTTTTTCTTAACTGCTATTAGTTGGGTATTATTAAATGCTGAATTTTTAGCGTTTACTTTAATTTTAGTGTATGTCGGTGCAGTAATAGTGTTGTTTTTATTTGTCATTATGATGTTAGAACAAAAACAATCACATATTGTTCAGACAAAAACGCATTATGAACCTAAATTTTGGTTATTAAAGATTTTGCCAATAACTATTAGTTTAGTAGCAATATTTATTTTTATAGTGGAAGATTATAGTTTATTAGTGCCAACAGTTATTAATAATAATAATTTATATTTACTTGCGCACACATTATTTACCGATTATTTATTGCAGTTTTCTATAACCGGGTTAATATTGTTGGTAGCAATAATATCAGCGATTTGTTTGGTAGATAAAGAAGGACATCTATGAATCTATCTGTTTATTTAATATTTAATGCCGTATTGTTTTGTGTGGCAATTTTAGGGGTGTTAATAAATCGTAAAAATTTAATTTTTTTAATTATGTGTATAGAATTAATGCTGTTGGCAGTTAATAGTAACTTTATAACTTATGCCAGGTTGTGGAACGATATTAATGGGCAAGTAATCGTATTTTTTATATTGGCTGTATCTGCAGCAGAAATGGCTGTTGGGTTAGCAATTTTAATTAAATTGTTTAAAACTAAAGCTTCTATTGATATTATGGATTTATCGGTTCTTAAAAATTAGCTAATTATTACATGATACATATAAATAACATATTAAGTTTTTTTAATTTACATAACATGTGTATAGCAATGTTATTATTGCCATTAAGTAGCGCTTTAATAATAGGATTTTTTGGTAAATATTTAAAACGTCCTATAATAGCTATAATTAGCATATCTTGTATAGCAATAACTATGGTAATTGCTAGTTATTTTTTATGGGAATTTTTTATTGGTAATTCTCAAAATATTAATACTACCTGGTATGTTTGGGGAACATCTGGCAATATTCAATTTAAATTTGGGTTTTTATTAGATAAACTTAGTGTAGTAATGTTAACCATGGTTGCTGCAATATCTTTAGTAGTAAATATATATAGCATAGGCTATATGCAAACCGAACATAACTATGCAAAATTTTTTAGCTATGTTGCCTTTTTTATATTTGCTATGTATTTGCTAGTTATCGCTAATAATTTTTTACAGTTGTTTGTTGGTTGGGAATTAGTAGGTTTGGCTTCTTATTTATTAATTGGTTTTTGGTTCAACAAAAACTCGGCAAATCAAGCTGCTTTAAAAGCATTTTTAATCAATAGAATTGGTGATGCGGGACTTTTAATTGGTATTGCAGCGATATTTAGTATTTGCAATAGTTTAGACTATATAACAGTGTTTAAAATTTTACCACAAAACACTCAATTTATTAATTTAATATGTATATTGTTGTTTATAGGGATTATGGCGAAATCGGCTCAAATACCATTACATGTATGGTTACCAGATGCTATGGAGGCTCCAACGCCAGCTTCTGCTTTAATCCATTCGGCCACAATGGTAACAGCAGGGGTGTTTTTACTTGCTAGATTGTCTCCTGTTTTTGAATATAGTGAGTATTGTTTGAATATTATATTATTAATAGGTGCATTAACCGCTTGTTTAATGGGAATTTTGGCAACTATAGAAAATGATATAAAGCGTATTATTGCTTATTCAACCATATCACAATTGGGTATTATGGTAGCGGCTATGGGTGCTAGCGCATATGTTGCAGGGATGTTTCATTTAATAACCCATGCATTTTTTAAAGCATTACTATTTTTAGGGGCCGGCTCAATAATGTTGGCTGTTAATCAAATACAAAACATACATAATATGCCTCAATTAAAAAAATATTTACCAATAACTTATTGGTGCATGCTAATCGGTGTTTTAGCAATGTGTGGTTTCCCTGGTTTTTCTGGGTTTTTTTCTAAAGATTTAATTTTAAACTCAGTTGCATTATCTGGTTTGCCTTTCGCTAAAAAGGCATATTATTTATTATTGTTAAGTATGTTTATAACAGCTTTTTATAGTTTTAGATTAATTTTTACTGTATTCCACAAACCAGAGGGGCATAAACCGGAAAAACATATAGAATCATCTAGGATTATTACTAACCCATTGATTATTTTGTCAGGTTTAGCTGTAATTTTAGGTGTTGTATTAATATACCCGGTTTTGAACAATAAATTGTTCGGGGAAAGTATTTTTGTGTTGCCAACACATAATGTTATTAAGGAGTATGTAAACCATGATTTTTCTGGGGTTATAAAAATGGTATTATATGGTTTTATTAGTAATTCGGGTTTGTGTGTTATTTTTGGAATAATAAGTGCTTTTGTTCTTTATATAAAAAAACCTCACTTGGCTAAAATATTAAATCAAATAATGCAAAATGACTTTTTGTTTGTATATAATTTTTTTAAACGTCAATATTTTTTTAATGAAATCAATCAGTTAATAATAGGCACTACGCAATTTGTTTCTAGATTTTTTACCAACATAATAGAGCGATTGTTAATCGAACGATTGTTAATCAATAATGTTACTCAAGTTGTTGTGGTTTTTTCTAAAACTATTCAAAAACTACAAACTGGTTATTTATATCATTACTTATTTCTAATGTTAACTGGAGTATTAATAATAATATCATGCTTACTTTTCAACATATATTAAATAATATATTAAGCATAATAATTTGGTTGCCAATTGTAACCGGAATATTAGTTTTATTAATTAATAAAAAACAGACTGGTTATTTGGCTGTGTTAATCAGCGGTGTGAATTTATTTTTAAGTTGTTTAATGTTAAAAAATTTTAATATTGTAGGGCATGGCTGGCAATTTATAGAACATTACCAATGGCTGCCAAATTTAGGAATTTATTACGCATTAGGAGTGGACGGTTTTTCAATATTGCTAATAGTGTTAGCTAGCGTGGTTAACTTGTTAGTATTAATAATCAGTTTACAGCCTACACCAAACAGATCTAAGTATATGGCCTGTTTTTTAATTATGAATGGTTTAATAAATGGAGTATTTGCGGCAACCAATGCCATATTATTTTATATGTTCTTTGAATCCATGTTAATTCCGTTATTTTTAATAATAGGAATTTGGGGTGGGCAGCAACGTGTTTATGCAACTATAAAGTTCTTTTTATATACTTGTTTAGGGTCAATGTTATTTTTAATAGCTATTATTTATTTACATAAAACTGCTATTAATTCTGGATTTTCTTTAGAGCAATCTTTTGTGATCCAAAATTTTTACTTGTTAACTTTAACAATAAAACAACAAGTTTATTTATTTGTAGCGCTTTTTATTGCCTTTGCTATAAAAATTCCTATAGTTCCTTTTCATACCTGGTTGCCAGATGCGCATGTGGAAGCTCCAACGGAAGGTTCGGTAGTCTTGGCTGCTATTACGTTAAAAATTGGTGCTTTTGCAATGATTAGATTTTTATTGCCAATTGTTACTGATGCTTGCTTGTTATTATCTAAGTTTGTTATTTGGGGATCTTTGTTTACTATAGTGTATATTGGATTTATAACTGTTGCTCAAAAAAATTTAAAAAAGTTAATAGCATATTCTTCTATTTCTCATATGGGATTTATTACTATGGGACTGTTTATAGCTATAAATTTAGTTCAACAAGACCAAGACATCAATTTGGCAATATTAAGTATGAATGGTTCTATAATTCAAATGATATCCCATGGGTTAATTTCCGCAGCCCTGTTTTTCTCTATTGGGGCGCTTTATAAACGAGTAGGTAGTTATAACCTCGAGGATTTTAGCGGGATAATTCATTCGATGCCAATTTTTACTAAATTATTTATGGTGTTTTGTTTGGCTAACGTAGCTTTACCTGGTACTATCGGTTTTGCTGGAGAATTATTAATTATTTTAGCAAGCTTTAAAGTTAGTTATTTGCTAGCCATTATGGCTTCTACTAGTTTAATATTATCAGTAGTTTATACATTATGCATGTACAAAAAAGTAGTTTTTGGTGAACTGGATCATGACGGGCATAATCATAGTAAAATTTTAACAGATCTAAATTATAAAGAAACCTTAGTTCTTGGCGGTAGCGCTATTTTAATTTTATTGTTAGGTATTTGGCCGGCGCCAATGTTAAATATATTAAATAATTCCACTTTAGATTTTATCAGAGCGATTTCTTAATATGATTATAAATACGCTAATGTTACCAGAAATATTAATTGCTAGTTTATCTTGTTTTATTTTGTTGTGGGATGTATTTATATCACGCAAGTATCGTATAACTAGCTATATTTTTACCCAATTAGGGCTTATTGGGATAATAGTTAGTATTTGTTATAATTTCAAAAATTTATATATAACAGACAAAAATATTTATTTTTTTAATAATAGCTTAACTATAAATTGTCAAATTAATTTTTTTAAATTAATTATTAGCAGTTTTATGTTAATGATTTTTATATATACTAAAGACTATATCAAATCTAAAAATTATTTTTTTGGTGAATATTTTGTTTTAAGTTTGTTATCAATGCTTGGCATGATAATAGTGATCTCTAGTTCTAATTTTTTAAATTTTTATTTGGGAGTGGAAATGTTTTCGCTTCCAATATATGCATTGGTAGGATTAGAATCTAAAGAAATTAATATAGAAGCTTCTATTAAATATTTTATAATTGGCGCTGTATTTTCTGGAATATTATTATACGGATTGTCTTTAATATATGGTGCTAGTGGTAATTTAAATTTTCAAGTAATTAATAGCTTTATTCAAACTCAGCATGTTACTATATTATTTAAAGTCGGTGCTATATTGGTTCTAGTTGCTATATTTTTTAAACTAAACTTAGTTCCTATGCATATGTGGGTTCCAGATATATATCAAGGAGCACCAATACCAGTTACTATGTTGCTTGCCACATTACCGAAGATTGCAACAGTGGTTATTTTTAGCCGAATAATCAACGAAGTATTTATTAAATTATTTAATGACTATTGGCAAATATTATTAATATTTATTTCAGTTTTATCCTTAATAATTGGTAACATTGGAGCCATATTACAAACAAACATTAAACGTTTATTAGCTTATTCGGCTATTGGTCATGCTGGTTTTATTTTGTTAGGATTTGTAACCAATAGTACGGCCGGTAGAACAGCAGCTAATTTTTATGTAGTGCTATATGCATTAATGGCCATTGGTTTGTTTGGTGTAATGGCTATGTTTAGTAAAGCTGATCTTGAATTTGATGAAATTAAAGATTTTAGAGGGTTGGGCAAACAACATCCATGGTTGGGCGGTATGCTATTAATTATATTGTTTTCTATGATTGGTTTCCCATTAACTATAGGATTTTATGCAAAATTGTTAATTATAAAATCTTTAATAGATGCCAATTTAATTTTGGTAGCTATTGTTGCAGTATTGTTGTCGGTAATTAGTTTGTTTTATTATTTACGCATAATTAAAGCTATGTATTTTGTAGAAAATGTTACTGAAAATAGTGATTATAATATAAATAATTTTAAAATTTTTAAATTAAAAACTACTTGGCCAGCAGTATTATCATTATCTATAAATGGCATCTTAGCATTAGGTTTAGGTATTTTCCCAGTGTTTATTAATAGTATTTTAATTTATTTTGAATTATAAGTATGTATTATTTAGAATTTTTTACATCTTATTGTCCTGTGATTTACATTTACGTTCACATTTTTTTGTTTCATGTTCTATATCAACCAATAAAGTCGTTAGACTGTGTTTAAGTTTAGTGTTTGCATTAGGATCAGCCATGTAATGATCGTATACTTTTTGATATTGAGCTTTAGCTGCATCTAAATAATCTTTACCAAAATTATTTTTTGGATTTTCATTAGAATGAAATTCATTATAAGATAAAAGATTGGAATACAATAGTTCCCATGCAGATGGATTATTATGATAACCTACCCAAGGTTCAACATTACTGTCAATAATAGCTTGTTCTATGTGTAACATGTCCTTATATACACTTGTTTGAATTAATTTTAGTTCTCTTGCTTTATCTTTAGCTTTAGCTTTAATTAATTCCCAATGTTTTTTCATGGTTATTTTCCTTTTTTTTAATATTATTTAAAATTTTTTACCTTTATCTTTCTGGTCTCTACTTTTCTGTGGTTGTGTCGTAGGACTAGGGCTAGCACTTTTATCGTCTTCTTTTTTCCTTATCTCAGACAATGAAAATTCTTGTTCTTTAGGACGCTGTATAGATAGCTTGCCTTGACTACCTCTTCTGTTTAGTAAATCTGTATTATAAGCAGGAGCAGTGGTATCATAAATCTTTGGCAATGATAGTACATCTTCATCTACATTCAGTGGGGCGGAGTCAACCAAACCGAAACCAACCGATGATATTCGTCTGGTTAGGCTATCCCGTCTTTCATCTGTTGAGTTAGTAGCAGTGTTGAGGAGCGTTGGAGAAGCTTGTGGTGACGATGGTGTTGGAGAAGTGCGCCGTGGTTGAGGTGGTATTATAGTATTATCTCCAAAAACAATCTTTCTATTAGCTCTTTTGGATGGTCTTGTTAATGGATTGGCAGTATCAACTACTGCAGAACTAGAAGAGCTAGCGTTAGCGTGACGAGGAGAGGATGACGATAATAATGCTTGGGGCGAGCCAGCAGTAGGACTTGCTGTATAACTACTTTCAAGTTGAGCTGTTTGTCCATCAAAAGTTATTGGATTTTCAGCAAAATTCACCAAATCTCCTGAATCTTTTCCGTTAAATTTTAGATTTACAGCATTATATTTTGTTTCCAAGTCTTTTGGTAACAAATCTGATGGTCTATTGCCCATCTCTTTTTTATATGTTTTTATTTGGAATTCAAGATCTTTTATTTCTTTATTTGTAATAGTGGCATGGTTTTTTTCTAATTTATCTAATAGCATATATAGATCATATGCTAATTTAGTTTTAGTTGGAATTTTTTGCTTCAATCTAATTTGTTTTTCAATAACAGGATGCCATTTTTCCATAGAGAAATTAGGCCAAGGAGCCATGCCTGGCGAATTAGTTTCTAAAAACCCTTTAACTAAACACAGTTGAACTCTTTGACTTTCATTAGCAGTATAAAAAATGTGATTTTTATAAATATGCATTCGAGGTCCATCAGAACTTGGACTAACATTAGGATTGTCTTTAAATGGGCTATCTGTTTCTGGACCATGTTGCATTGGTACGCAAGCATGATTATTATTAACGGCTTTACGGTATAAATAATTTCTTGCAGTATTTTGCAAAAATATGTATGGGTTTATATTTCCAGTATATTTAACAATATCTTCTGAAAAATAAATATCCTGAAAAGTTTTTCCTTCTGCAATTAATTTTACAATTGATTTACCTTGAGAAAATAATTTATCTTTTTGTTCCCGTAGCTTTATAGCTTCTTTTTCTTCTGCTGGTGTTAATACTTTTTGTTTAGATGCTAATTTGTCTAACCTTGTTAATATTAAATCCAGCTCTTTCTTATAATGGTTAAATAATTTTTTTGTTCTTGATAATAATAGTTCTCGTCGTTTTCTTGTTTCCCGTGCTTCTTTAGCTCTATCTCGTGGTATGGCATTCTCAGGAAGACGTTTTTGCATAGTATTAATAGGCTTATATGCATAATCTGGAAGCCCGATAGGTATAGATTCAGAATCGATATCCCAATCGCCGGTAATTGGTTTGTTATCTTGTGCAAGTACCATTAAAGGGAGCATAGTAAAAGGTTCTTTGTTGTATTCTGAAACAGGAAGTTTTCTTGCCGCATAATAAATTGGACATTCTATATTATCTATCCCATTATCTAACCCGCCATTTTCTACATTATTCAAAAATTTTTGTAACAATTTTCTTACTTTTTCTTTATTAGGATCGTCTGGTGTTTTTGATGATAGATAGCTCTTTATTTTTTCTTTAATTTTAGTATCTTTTGGAAGATTTGGATCATCTTTAAGATGAGTGTATTGCTCGCTTAATGGTATGGTTTTATCTAAATCTATATAAAACTCTCCATGAAAATCTTTAGGACCTTTACCATCTTTATATTGTAATATTAACTTCGGTGGTTCTTCTGGTGTAACCCCCATAATCTTCATGTCACCTTCATTAGAAAGCGTTCGAAAAATTTCTCGTAATGTAAGATTTAATTGGGTGTTTTGATGATGCTCAACATCTTTTTGATCCAGAGCTCCTGGAATAATTTTTCTGTCTGTAGTATTGATTTTAGAGAGCAAACTGTCAGTACAAATATATCCATATAAAAATCCATGATTAACAGTTTTTGAATGAACCGTTAATGGTTTAGATGTTCTAGGCATATCATGATGAGGGTGAGTACCGACTCTCATTGTTACCATGGTGTCACTATTTATTTTTATTATCTCAGCAAGATCTGGAGGTATTCCAGAAGCAACTATAGCAGACCAGTTTTCTGTAGTATCTGTGAATTGTAGTTCTTCATCGGACTTGTCAGCAAAAAATTTTTGGAAACCATTTATAGGATATAATTCTATAGGTGGCGCGTGGAGAAGTTCTGTTTCTGATCTAACCCTTCTCTCCGTGTCATCAGCTGCAGAGGGACTATATACAGCACTAGTAGATGTAGTAGAAGCTCTGTCACTAAATGCGGCATTTGCTTCTGGTATTGCTGACGTTTGCATAACTTGTTTCAGCTGCTCCTGTTTGGTTTTAAGCAACTGTTGATATTGGCTTTTGTTTTCTGCGTCTAATCTTTCTACAAATTCATCTAATGATAAAGAATAATTTGGTGGTTCAGAATGTGGGATAACCCGAGCTTTATTAAATATTGGCATAATTTTGTTCCGGTTTTATTTTATATTTATCAATCAATATTAGTATTAGACAACAACCGGAATAAAAAGTTCTTATAATTCTCATAATTTGCAGTATTCACTTGCAAAACAACCCATTTAAAATTATATTAATCTAATAAAACAACCCCTTGTTTAGTCTGGTTGTTATAGGAATAAATGGAAATAATTAGGTTTGAATTAATAGATTTAAAAAATTGGCTAGTTTCTATCGATAGAAAACCATTGATTTTACGTGGCGCTAGACAGGTAGGTAAGTCTACTCTAGTTAGACAGCTGGTCAAATTAAGCGGTAGACAATGCTTAGAAGTTAATTTAGAACGCATGCCAGAAATTGCTGAATATTTTAATTCTCAACAACCTAAACAAATCTGGAATTTATTGAAACTACACTTTAAACATCAAGAAAAAGAAGAAAACAGCCTATTATTTTTAGATGAAATACAAGCAACTCCACAAATTATAGCTTGTTTACGTTATTTTTATGAAGATTTTCCAGAATTACCAATTATTTGTGCAGGTTCATTATTAGATTTGGTATTAATGGCTCCAGAATTTTCGGTTCCGGTTGGTCGTATCGAGTATTATTATTTACAACCTTTATCTTTTGAGAATTTTTTGCATGCATTAGGGGAACAACAATTACAAGAATGGTTAAGTAACTATACATTTTCTAGTATTATTCCACAGACATTACACATTAAAATTTTAGAATATGTAAAACTTTATTGGTTAATTGGTGGTATGCCCGCTGTGGTTGCAGCATTTAGTTTAGAACAAGATTTTAATTTAGCGAATAAAATAAAACACGGTATTTTACAAACTTATCAAGATGATCTTCATAAATATGGACGACTTAAGAAGTTACCAACAATTAGAAGAGTACTACAGGTTATTCCAGGAATGATTGGGCAACAAATTAAATATACTGCATTAGATCCAGATAGCAAGGCTAACGATGTTCGTTTAAGCTTAGAATACTTGTCTGGTGCTAGAATTATTAATATTATTTATCATGCTTCTGCTAATGGTTTGCCATTACGTGCACAAATAAATATGAAAAAATTTAAATTATTGTTTTTAGATTGTGGATTACTAAATGCAGCATTAGGGTTAAATAATCTAGATTTATTACAATCAAAATCTAATTGGGCTTGGCATAATAAAGGTGCTTTAGCCGAGCAATTTATCGGGCAAAATCTATATTACCAATTCCCCAATTATCAAGCACCAGAGTTGTTTTTTTGGATCAGAGAGCAATATCAAGCTCAAGCAGAAATAGATTACTTATGGCAATGGCAATATTATATAATACCTATAGAAGTTAAAGCTGGTTCTTCTGGAACTTTAAAATCATTGCATTATTTTATTGAAGAAAAGCATGGTAATCTTGGTGTAAGATTTAATGCTGAATTACCGAACATACACCAAGAAAGTTACAAGTTACCTAATATTGTCGATAAAAAACAATTTAGATTGTTGTCTTTACCTTTTTATTTGGTTGGTCAATTAAACAGGCTGCTTGGACAAGTGGTTTAATTGAGTGATTATCTTTTTTGTTACACAATGCTCCAGAAAAATGTACTCCACTAAATTCTTCTGCTTTATTTACTACATTACACATTGTTGAATACGCTGAATACAATTTGTTATATTCTGATATCAAATAGTCTTCTTGTTCTGGTTGTTGTTCTACACTATTAGATATTCCAGATAATACTCCTGTAGATATTGCTGCTAACCCTACCGACATTAAAGTTCTTGTGTTCCCTGAAAATAAATTATCGTAAACTATATTTATTAAATTTTTTACTGTTCCAACTGATAATTTTGATATCAACCCCCAAAACAAGCCATCTTTTATGCCGTTTGTTATTAGTGATTTATCTTGTATTGTTTCTAAAATTTTGTCTGGCAATTCATCTAATCTTATTGATTTAAACGTTTCTGATACTTTATTTACTATGCCATTTATTATTCCTGCTAATGCACCAAAAGCTACACCTAAAACTGCCCATCTATGTCCAGCTAGTAATTTTGTATAAAACATCTCTGTAGCATATCTTGTAGACCAAAGTAATGCTTTTAGCGGCATCGCTATCTTTATTCCAGTGAAGATTTGTTCAAATATCTTTTTCAAACTTACTTCTGATAAAATTTTATTTAAAGTAGCTTCTTCTAATTGTTTGGATATTAATTGATATTTTTCTTGCGCGGATTTTATTAAGTCTTGGATTAATTTTAACATAGTATATACACCTCTGAACTTATAGCAAACATAAGCATGATTATGCTGGTATCGCTATTAAAACTCAAGACAAAATTTTTTATTGTAAACCAACAAGTCTTTAGTTTATGACAATATACTAAATGCATTAAGAACCATTAACGGATAAAACTAGACAACGTGTCTTTTTTGGCGTACATTTAAGACATATGTACCATAGACTTATTAAAGCATCTTTATCAAACAGTTTTTTTCTATTTGGTCCTCGTGGTACTGGCAAATCTACCTGGCTACAACAACATTTTCCAGAAAAGTCGGTACTTTGGATTGATTTATTAATTCCAGAAGTAGAGGCTAATTTACGCCAAGCCCCTTCTCAAATAATTGAACGTTGGCGAGCGCTTAATCCTCGCCCTAAATGGATTGTAATAGATGAGGTACAAAAAATACCAAGCTTATTAGATGTGGTTCACCATGCTATTGAAAATGAAAAAATTAACTTTGCTCTTACTGGTTCTAGTGCTAGAAAATTACGTCGAGGTGCAAGTAATTTATTAGCTGGTAGAGCATTTGTATTTCGCATGCATCCATTAACACATATAGAACTAGCTCAAGATTTTTTGTTAGAACATCAAATGCAATGGGGTAGTCTACCTAAAATAATGCAATATTCTATTGGAGCCTTAAATAATGAACAAATTATTAATGAACGAAGACGTTTTTTACGGGCATACGCATTAACTTATTTAAAAGAAGAAATTCAATCTGAACAATTAGTGAGACAAATTGATGCATTCCATCGTTTTTTGCCGGTGGCTGCGCAATGCTCTGGTGAAATTCTTAATTATGCTCGTATAGCACGCGAGGCTAGAGTAGATCCTAAAAGTGTAGAACGTTATTTTGATATTCTGTCTGATACATTAATAGGTTTTAGATTAGATGCATTTCATTATTCTATACGTAAACGACAAATGCTAAAGCCAAAATTTTATTTATTTGATTTAGGGGTTACTCGTATTTTGCGTGGCATAGCAGAGATCCCTGTTACGGTTGGTACTTCTGAATTTGGTCATGTTTTTGAGCAATTTATTATTTTAGAATGTTTTCGTTTTAATGACTATATGGAAAAAGATTTTAATTTTTCTTATTTACGCACTAAAGATGATATAGAAATTGATTTAATTATAGAACGTCCTGGACGAAAAACACTTTTAATCGAAATTAAATCTACCGATCGTGTTCTTAATCAAGATCTTTATAGTTTAAAAACCATCGGTAAAGATTTTGGCTCATGTGAACTATTATTGTTATGCCGAGAAAATCATGCGCGAATTGTTGATGATATTACTATTTTACCATGGCGGGAAGGATTACAATATATTTTTGAATTTTAAAGTAACCACTACCTATTTACGAGATTTTGCTGGCAGGCATAAAAAACTTTAACATTTTTATTAAATGTTAAAGTTTTTTATTTATTCTAGATTATTTTTTAGATCTCTTTTTCCTCATGTACTTTAATTTTCTTTGGTACATGGCGTTCTTTTTTAGGTATAGTAAGCTCTAGTACCCCATGTTTACCCTTAGCTTTAATAGCTTCGCTATTTACATGATCTGGTAAAGTAAATTGGCGATAAAAAGTTCCAGAGAAGCGTTCCATCCTAGAATATTTTTCTTCTTTAAGCTTACGTTCCAAAGTACGAGTCCCTTTAATAGTTAACACATTATTTTCCATGGAAATTTCTATATCTTTTGGTTCGACGCCAGGTATATCCGCAATAATAATAAATTGACTAGGATCTTCTTTAATATCTACCCGAGGCGACCACTGACTAGTTTCGACATTAGAAAGATCTGGTGTATTAGCAAAGTCTCGATCTAGTAATGGGTTAAAGTCTCTTTGCATATCCTGTAAAAGAGATAACGGATTATATCTTACTATTGATGGCATATATCCCCCTTTTATTTTATAAATTTTATGTTTTGTTCAAACTACATAAATATACATAATATCAATTATTATTTTTTCAAGGGGAGGGAAAAAGACTAACCCTTAATTTCTTTAGATTTAGGGAAATTGCAAATGCTTTTTTCAATAAATTTTATTATGGATTTTGCTACATTTTTTTGGCTAGCATCTTCTATGCCTTTTAATCCTGGAGAAGAATTAACTTCCAATACTAATGGGCCGCGTTTGGAGCGTATTATATCTACCCCAGCAACATTTAAGCCTAATATTCTAGTCGCTTGAATTGCGGTTTTGGTTTCTTCCGGGGTAAGGTCAACAGAAGTTGCTGTACCGCCACGATGTAAATTAGAACGAAATTCTCCAGGTCTAGCAGTACGCTTCATAGCAGCAATAACTTTATCTCCAACTACAAAGCAACGTAAATCTTCGCCACTACTTTCTGCAATAAATTCTTGCACCATAATGTTTGCTTTTAAACCCATAAAAGATTCTATAACGCTTTCTGCAGCTTGAATAGTTTCTGTTAATACCACTCCAATTCCTTGAGTACCTTCTAATAATT
>Ga0182030_10013298_pt1 | contig 16377 bp, 12 predicted proteins | sample 812S3MmetaG_FD_121299 | JGI IMG/M metagenome (GOLD analysis project Ga0182030, IMG submission 121299) | Permafrost microbial communities from Stordalen Mire, Sweden - 812S3M metaG (Illumina Assembly) | ecosystem: Environmental > Terrestrial > Soil > Wetlands > Permafrost | place: Sweden...
ATAGAACTGCAAGCGCGTCCTAAAGAAGGCTCTGCCGGCTACCAAGCCATTCTGAAAGAAGCTGGAATTCTGCCCAAACGAACCGCCATGACTGGCGATCATATCGATGAAGATGTTGCCCGCTCGAAAGAGAACGGTATGATCGGAATATGGGCGACCTGGTACGCCAAAACTGGAACATCGAAGGTGATACCAGATTTAGTGCTAACTAGTCCGGAAGATTTGACTCGAATCATTGCCAGTCCGGTAAAGTAACCTTTCACCTTCGCTGCACAAAAGTGTTCACAAGCACAGCCATTAAAAAGGGAGTCAACAATTGCCTGAAGTTACTGTTTATTCTGGCCCTCAGTGCCCATACTGCACCAAAGCTAAGGCTTTGCTGGACAAAAAGAAAGTAGTCTACGAAGAATTCAACGTTAAAGAAGATTCCTCAAAGCTAGACGAAATGATGGAACGGTCTGGAGGCCGAAAGACTATTCCTCAGATCTTCATTAATGGTCAACACATTGGTGGATGCGATGACCTTTACGCGTTAGACGCTGCTGCCAAGCTCGATGAGCTCTTGATTTGAGTCGGCTGCTCTTATTGCCTTTGATGTCGTAGTGGGGCATCGTGCATATCGGTGAACGTTTGCTGGGTATAAATGAACCAGGGCAACACTCAGGGAAAATCGAGCGGCATACGACCCAGGAGGGTTTAACGATGATCATGGCTGATACGCTGGCTATTTTCTTCACCGTTCTGGGCTTGATGCTGGCGACGCCAGCATTATGGTTGCTGTGTAGAGGTCTGTGGCCGGATCTCGTTCTCCATTCTGCTGTCCACTGCCGCCATAGTCTTGTGAAACCATTTTTCATCGGATTACCAATTGCTGTATTCGGAATTATCGGCGTTGCCGTCTTGAGCAAGTTTCCGCAGCCCCTGGCCGCAATAACCATTATCGGTTTCATATGTCTCATTCTTATATACGCTCACGTCGGGGTTACCGCGATAGCCAGCGTGCTTGGAGAAAGATTGCCGTCACCGGCTGATATCGATAGACCCTGGAACGCCACCGTTCGTGGTGGCATAGTTTTAGAGTTGTCTTATCTGTTGCCGGTAATTGGTTGGTTCATAATTCTGCCAGTCTCGCTGATTGTTGGTGCTGGATTGACGACCCGGTCCCTGTTTTCTTCGAGGAAGAAAAAGACATCGCAATCACCTGGTCAATTGTTGTCTGCCGAGCCAGCGCTCAATTTGCAAACTGATGGCTCGTTAGGCGCTCATTCATGACAGTCAGTCGCAGAGAGTTATTGCAAGCCGCTGGCTTACTGGTTGCTTCTATGCCACTTTCTGGTTGCGAAAAAATAGTTAGCCTGGCTACAGAGCAGATGGGCGAAAATATTCCGGTACACCTGAAAATCCCAGAGAAAAGCTCGATAGATGAGCACTTTCACTTACTTTCACGTGCGGCCTATGGTCCCTGGCCCGGCGATCTAGATTACTTGCAGGAGGTTGGAAAAGACGCTTGGCTGCATGAACAGCTAAATTACGAGCAAGTAAGGGACGATGCCTGCCAAATGCGCTCTAAACGATTCGAAACGATTCATCTTGACCCCGGTACTTGCTTCGAGTTCAAACGATCCGTGCTGGCGCGGGAGCTGGCAAGTTATTCCATCGTGCGAGCAGTTTACAGTAAGCGTCAGCTGTATGAAGTGATGGTCGGTTTCTGGAGTGACCATCTGAATATCAGCATCGACAAAGGCGACTGTCTTTATTTCAAACCGACAGATGATCGTCTGGTGATTCGTCCTCACGCGTTGGGAAATTTTAGAGATTTGATTCATGCCTCTGTTCTTTCGCCTGCGATGCTCATTTATCTGGACGGTAAGGAGAATAAAAAGCCTCGCCCAGATTCGATTCCAAACGAAAACGCAGCCAGGGAGCTTTTGGAGCTTCATACACTTGGTGTGCGCGGAGGCTATACCCAGCGTGACGTATACGAAACTGCCCGTTGTTTGACTGGGTGGACTATTCAAACCGGCTGGCAAAGAGGTAAGGAAACCTTCGACCGCACTTTACACGACAATGGTGAGAAGCTGGTTTTGGGTCACAGAATTCCTGCGGGATTGTTCGAGCAGGACCTGGACCATCTTCTGGACATCGTCTGTTTCCATCCATCAACGGCGCAACATATCGCGACGAAGCTGGCGCACAAGTTCGTTTCGGACGAGCCACCCGCTAAGTTGGTGCAAAGACTGAGCGGCATTTTTACGCGCACCAGGGGCGATATCAAGGAGATGCTGCTCGCACTTTTCTCTTCGAACGAATTTGCTGATTCCAGCGGGGGAAAATTAAAGCGTCCGTTCCACTTTGTAATTAGTTCTTTGAGAATGACCGGTGCCGATACCTACGCGCATGAACAATTAATTGAGTACATATCGCGGATGGGACAGGGACCGTTCACATACCCCACTCCAGATGGTTACCCAGACAAGCCAGAGCCGTGGCTTGGAACGATGTTGTGGCGATGGAACTTTGCCAGTGCCCTGGTCTCGAACGGTATTCCGAGTGTAGAGATTTCGCTGGACAGGCTGATTGCATCGATTCATGGCCAGTCGACTATTGGTGAGTCGAGCAATGTAGACAGCATTAAGAGTCGTAGTATTTTCAGCTACTTCACCGGGCGATCACCGAATGACCATGAACTCAAGGCGCTGACAAAATTCTTGACCTCCGAACGAAAAACCAGTGCTAACGCTGAGATAGTTGGTTTGATCTTGGCTTCGCCTGCGTTTCAGAGGTGTTGAAACATGGCTAAAGTTTCTCGAAGAGCGTTCCTGAACAAAATGCTGGTGGCAACCGAACCGACTCATACGAGCGGGCGCACGCTTGTGTGCGTTTTTTTGCGCGGTGGCGCGGATACACTCAACATGTTGGTGCCATATGGTGATGCCGATTACTATAAAGTGAGACCGACTATCGCCATCTCGCCTCCCAGGAAAACTAGAACAGCTTCGGTCATCGCTATCAACGATTTCTACGGGTTGCATCCGAATCTGTCGCCTCTTTTGAATATCTTTGGTGAAGGAAGGTTGGCATTCGTTCAGGGCGTCGGATCGGACAATTCAAGCGGCTCGCATTTTGATGCTCAGGACCAATTCGAACGCGGAGAATCGTATCGCAAATCCATAGGAGGCGGATGGCTTGGGCGCTATCTGCAATCGAAAGTTGACCATACAGTGTCACCGCTGTCGGCGGTCTCCATCGGCACCTCTGTGTCGGAATCATTGCATGGAGCACCTGCCGCGAGCGCCTTAACCTCAGTCGATGAAGCTTGTTTGAAGGTGGCGGATGGCGAATTGGCGCACGTCGCTCAGGCACTGAGTGACATGTATGGGGCGGAAGTTGGTTTGCTTGCAAATGCAGGTAAGGACGCATTGCAGTTGAATGCCCGTGTCGAGAAACTCAAAAAAAATATGCACTCGTCAACGAAAAATGTCGAATATCCGGACACCGAATTTGGAAAGGGGTTGCGGCAGCTATCACAACTAATTAAGGCTGAAGTGGGGCTGGAAGTGGCGACAATAGATTACGGCGGTTGGGATACTCATTTCTTTCAGGGTGCAGCCGAGGGAATACAAGCTACCAATATGCTGGAGCTGGCGAAAGGACTTGCTTCCTTCGATGAGGATCTTGGTTCGCATCGCGGCAAAGTGACCACCATCGTCGTGACTGAATTTGGCAGAAGGACTTACGAGAATGGTTCACAAGGCACAGATCACGGTCGTGGTTTTGCACTTTTCGCAATGGGAGCTGGCATCACAGGTGGCAGAGTACACGGGCAGTGGCCTGGTGTCAATCACCAAAATCAGGACCTGTTAGGACCCTCTGGTTTGCCGATCGCGTTTGATTATCGCTCGGTGCTTGGTGAGGTGTTGCGAGGCTGTCTTCAGGCGCAGCATTTAGATAAGGTGTTTCCACAATTTCAATTGGCTTCAGTCGGTCTGGTATCGGCCAAACAATGCCCACAAATCTTGTGACAAGGACAACATTGACCATTAGATGCTAAATTGAGGCACCCGAATCTTTTCTTACCTCAGCGGCCTTCTCATCCCGATTGGTATTGTGCAATAAATCACAGTAGTAACCAACGCACTTCAAATAGTCGGCATTGTCGACACCGAGGCGTCCTCTAAGGACGGGTAGGCTTTTTAAAATTAGTTCTTCAGCCGCTTTATAATTCTTCTGTTTGATATACAAAAGCGAAAGGTTGTTTCTAGTGATCGCCATGTCGAAATCATCAGGCGCCAAGATCTGTTCCTCAATTGTTAGTGCTTGGCGATAAAGCGGTTCAGCCGCATCTAGTTGCCCGGAAAGGCGGTGTGCTTGAGCCAGATTGTCCAGGGTGATTGCGTGGAGAGTAGGCAGTGATTTATTACCGGACTTCACTACATCTGGTGCTTCCTCGATCAATAATGCTTCTTTATACAGAGGGATTGCTTGCTCAAATTTTCCCTGCGTTGCATATAGCAGCGCAAGGTTACCGAGGCAGCCAGCTTTCTCGACTAAGTTTTTAGGGGCTTTTTCATCCCACATTGAAAGCGCTTTCTTGAACTGCGGCTCTGCATCTGCAAATTGTCCCTGACTGCTCAATATCTGCGCACTTGCGGCGAGCCGGCCGGCCTCGTCGGTGTTGCTGGACTCAACAGTGCTAACTTTGTTCTGAATACTTCCATTGTCAGCTAGCACGGGAAGCAGGCCAAACGATAATTGGCAAATACAAAGTATGACCGAAAGACTCTTATGCATGTAGAAGAGTACCTTCAAGAAAGCCTAACTGTTAGGCTTGAGGAAATTGCACGGGCGGTGTGCATCAATATAGCCGAAATTTCGGATCGATATCACCTTTAGGATGGCAATGAGGTGCTTGATCCAATTATCAGAGGCTGGAACGGCGAAGCATTTGCTGTTTGCTGGCTAAAAGGAATAGACATAACGCGCTGACGCAGAGGCAACAGTCTAGAAGCACGACGTGTAGCTGTCTTGGAAGTGCTAGCAGATCGAGAATGATGCCTCCGAGCATTAAGAGCATCGCAAGGGATCCAATTCTCGGGTTGATAGCTACAAGGCAAGCAATTGCTATCTCGAGCACGCCTACAGCCATCATTACTGGGTGCGGCGCGATATGAATGCTTGTAAGCAATGTTGGAACATATCGGTCCCAGTCAGTAATAGAGTAGAAAAACTTGTCGACTCCGGCTACGAGTGGTATCAGAACGAAGAGAAGACTTAGCATCTGATAAATACGCATTTCGGTGACCGACATCTCTGGATATCGCACCGGCAGTGGTGGTCTTACAGTCAGTGGTGCGACGGGCAATGGTCGTCTGATCATTTGAGGCAAACTTCGTCCTCTTAATTGATCTACCGCAGGTTGTAGTTGTATATGAGGGTTTCTAACAGTTCGCATAATGTTGGCGTCTCCTTACTAAACTGGTAAGACGACGGTTCTATATGTTGTGTTCCGGTTCAACTGGGCTTGATTTACGGGATCTGTTCGTCTGATAACAATAGCGAGGCGACCACTACCAGTGGTGCACACATCATTTAATGCCAAAAGATGTTATGTGCTCTTAAATACTCGCCGGCCGCACGATCACCACTTTCAATAGCACCGTGAACAGTGCCTATGTGCCCTTGCCAGTTAGTAGCTTCACCGGCAAAGTAGAGTGTGTCTTGAATAGGCTCAGCTAGAATGCGAGGAGCATCGACACCACCGGCTTTACAATACGAATAGGCTCCCTGAAACAGTCGATCATTTGTCCAATCGTAAAAGATCGATGCTTGCATTTGCCCACGAATGAAAGATTCCTCAACTTGAAAAATGGACGCCAATTGCTTGAGCGCAATCTTGACCAGTTCTTCTTCTCCCATATTTTCGATGTATGCTGCGCCTGCATTCCATCCGATAAGCACGGGCAATCTCCGTGGGTTAAGCGTCCACCACGTTCGAAAAGGGGTCTGGTCTGAAGTGATGAAAGAGAGATTGTCAAAACTACGTCCGTCAATTGATAGCTTCTCCCAGAAACTTTCTTTGAATAACATGACGATGCGTTGAACCTTACCCATTTCGATTTTGTTCAATGCCTGCTCTTTAACCGTGAGCCCAGGACTGAAGTGAACATCTCGATGCTGCAAGAGAGGAAGCGGAAGGGTAACGACCACCGCTGAGCCCTCTACCTTGTCGCCGCCTCGCGTTTCGCAGGTTACCGAACCCTTCTTCCAGTGAACCGACTTTACCTCAGCATTCAAGCGTAGTTCGCAGAACTTCGAATCAGATTGTGAGTACAGGGATTTCGCGACCTCAAGATAAGGTGCGGTTAGACGAAATTGGCGTTCACCATCGATCTGCGCGGTTGCTTCATTTGCAATTGCAAGACTACGAGCGCTGATCAGGTTTGCATGCGCTGCATTGAAACCTTCGACATATGCCGTTGCTGCTTTCAGATCATCCGCAGCGAATTGATTGCGGCTTGCAAAGTCGGCAAATGAGCAGTCATGTTCTTCTGAATCGGCAAATAGCTCCAGGGCATTCCAAATACCTGTGTGGTCCGCTTTGCTTACTTTGCCGCTCTGCAAAGCAAAAAATGTCCCGTCGATTTCCAGTGCTTCTATCTTGCATTGATTTAGAATTTTGAAGGTTTCGGGTGGTACTCCATGAACAAATTCGGCGCCCAACTCGACGGGAATGGGGAAGCGTTCATCCAAGATGCTGTGGATTCTTCCACCGATTCTCTGGGATGCCTCGAGTATGATCACCTTGACGCCATGTCTCGTAAGGCTCCTACCCGCCGCCAGACCTGCTGCGCCGGCTCCTATGATTATGACGGGTCGGGGAATGATGGTTTTCATATTCAAGGTCCAGTTTAAGTAAAGGAATTCTACCGCGCCTTTCGATCAGTGAAATTTGGGGACATACAAAGAGCAGGCAGGTTTTGAGAATGCATAACAACGAATACAATGTCTTTTCAGCGACGTGGATGTTTCTATATGCAGAGTGACGTTAGATTTGAGACAAGAGCTCCGTTTGAGCTTGCTGATCGTTCGACAGTAAGCAAGAGGTTCGTACGCCAATGTCTTAACGCATCGAAGATGGTTATTGCGTGGGCGGCTCTTCTGCCTTTTCTGAGCTGGAGTATGGTCCAACCAGCATTTTGTCAGATTGATTCAATTCAGCAGGTGGAGTATGAGCATCAACTCTCATCGAAATTGATAAGCAAGGGCGATTACCTTGAAGCCAGGAAACATCTCTTGAATGTAATTCACTCGCGTTTCGGTCAGCAGCCTCAGGTCTATTGCGATTTGTCTTTTACTTATATTGCGGATGGACAGCGACACGACTTGCATCTCGCCGAAGTTTATTTACAGCAGGCGCTTCGAATCGATCCTGAATTCGGTCCAGCTTATCGGGATTTGGCATGGCTGGCCAATGATAGTGAGCATTATCAGGAAAGCATAAAATTGGCGAACAAAGCCATGACTTGCAAAAAACCGGACCCAACGGCGTTGCTTAGTCGAGCTCGTTCAAATCACGCTCTGCACAATTTGCATGCGGCCCTTGACGATATGAATAATTTTATGAATGTCCAAAAGGAGAGACGTTACCAGGATTATGCATTTATAGCGAATCTGCAAATTGAGTCGGGGAAGATCGACCTTGCGATAAAGACATACGAAAAGGCAAAGGATTTAAGAGGAGATTGGGCAGACTTCCAAATTGTCCGTTGTTTAGAGTTGGAACACAAAACAACCGAAGCAATAAGCAGGGTATCTCAGCTAATTAAGAAAAATCCTGCTGACGATGATGCGTATCGTGTTCGTGCGCAGTTGTTTTACAAAGAACGAAATTTTAATCGTGCGGTAGCGGATCTTTCCGAGGCTATAAAATTAGCTCCTACTAGTTCTTATTACAAGGAAAGAGCAAAGTGCTATGAGGCTCTTGGACAAACAAGCCTGGCGAAAAAAGATCTTGAAGAATCAGAAAAGTAATTGAGGAATCACCGATCTTGCTCTGAACTTATTCAACAGCGCAGCTTTAATAGGAGGTTGTGACACGAGTGTGTCACTAGTGTGGCACCACTTTGATGACCTCAAAATTTAGATGCACTCATGCGCGTTGGCGAGACTGGCTCAGGCTGTGGGATAAACAGTGCCGTGAGATCTATCCTCAGTAAAAATACGTATTGCAACCCTGCGTACCAAAGTCGAGAATTACCAGTAGCAATACCTCCTGGTAGTCATGTAATGCCTTTCTCCCTCCAAACTTGATGGCGCTGTGGGCAGCCGAAAATGAACATCGAAAATATTTGGAATAAGGTTACTCACGAAATCGTCGACTGTTACGATAAAACTGTCGATTTCTACGAAAAAACTGTCAGTGATATCCGGCATCGCATCGATAAATTCGAACTCGATAATAATCTGAAAGGACCGTCGGTACATCCGGATCTGCCTTATGTTCAGATTCATGATGATGGTCTCAACAAGGTTATAACAAAGCCTGGCAACTACTCGGAAATAATTGATGTAAACGGAGAAGCACGGCATTTTATTTTGCATGTTCCTGCGGGGTACGACGCTGCGAAAACTGCGCCTGCATTGCCGCTCGTAGTTGCATTACATGGCTTCACGCAAAACGCTTCGGAATTTGAAGTGTATTCCGGTCTCGATAAGGATGCCGATAAAAGAAAGGTCGCGGTGCTTTATCCTGAAGCGACTCACTGGCTTGGTGTTGATATCGCGGCGTCCTGGGATACCGGGAATGGACTCACTCCATTCGGAGAGCATGTCGATGACATCGGATTTTTGAAAGCTGCAATCAAAACCACTGAAGGACAGATAAAAGTTGATCGAAATCGTATCGATCTAGTGGGTGTTTCAAATGGTGGCATGGAAGCCTATATTGCGGCCACTGAGATGTCCAACACGATAGCAGCCGTTGTTGATATAAGTGGTGCCATGAGTGGATCCGAAATTCCTCCTCCTCATCCTATTTCTGTGATGACAATCGTCGGGACGAAAGATGAAATCGTGCCGGCAAACGGTCGGACGAAGGCTGAGGAAGTCACGGTCATCAACAAAGAATTCTTGCAAATACTTTCAGCCGCCGTATCTGAGAAGTGGAAGCATTTCTTCGCGTCAGATGAAGGGCAAAAGCTTGGAAAGTTTGTTGTTGAAACTTCTGATTTTGCACCGACTTTTAAACCCGTGTCTTATGCCACAGATTACTGGAAGAATGTAGATCATATTAGCGGCAAGCCAGTTCAAACAAGGATGGGAAGTGTCGCAACCGACTTTTATGCGAATCCGAAAACAGGTGTGGCAGTTGAGCAAGTGGTATTAACTGGAATGGACCACGCTGCGCAGAGTGGTGTACCTGCACAGTACAAATTGAACGACGAGGTGTGGGCGTTTCTTTCGGCACATCCTAAATATTATCCACCTGGATATGGTCTCAAAACCAAAAAAACATGACCACGGTCACTTTGCGACTTCTTTTGTTTTTGAGAACACTGTTTCATTAACTCCATTTCGCGCTGATTATATGGTTCGCACGGAACAAACCCTTCCGGCACTACTTCGAAAAATTATACCCTGTAGAGTGATCGATCAAAGGCTGCCCCTCGAATACATGCGAGTCTTCGGGGGCAGAAGAGTCCCTCGTGGAGGCTTCCCGAATTTTAGTGTCCGCGATTTTAGGGCATCACTCTTTCGGGTAATATCAGCGAAATCCCCTCAATATTGGCTCATTCTTTATAAGTTTGCCGTCTCTATGCCGCTCAAAGCAAGCACCACGACTTGTGCGCCCCTGATTAAGCTGCTATTTGTATTGTAGTGGAGTTGATGCAAATTGCTTTCTGGGGATTGCTAGCATCGGTGGTCATACGGCGTCTTCGATGGTGCCAATCAGGAGGATCTGACTTGACTATAAAAGGAAAGCTTATTGGTGCATTCCTGTTCTGTCTTTTCCTCATGTTTGGTCTTGCCGCCATTAATGAATACAACGGCAACCGCCTCCTGGAATCACGAAAGTGGGTGGAGCACACTCAAATCGTATTAGAGCGTGCCGAGACTCTGCTCTCTCTCTTAAAAGACGAGGAAACTGGTGAACGCGGTTTCGCTTTGACCGGGGACGTCACATTCCTTGAGCCGTACGATCTATCGCGCAGCAAACTACCGCCCGTTTTGGCTGAGCTTAAAGCTCTTACCGTTGACAATCCAATTGAGCAGCAGCGGCTCGCCCACATTGAAGACCTTATGGCGTCCAGACTGGCTTTATCTGCACGGGACGTTGATGCACACAAGGCTGCCGGCGCCAAACCGGAAGAAACGCTCTCGTTGAGCCGTCAGGGCAAGAAATTGATGGATCGGATGCGTGATATCGTCGGCGATATCGAGACAGAAGAGCGAACATTGTTACGGCGAAGGGTGGAAGCGGCGGACACGACATCCGCTCAAATGACATGGTTCAGTCTAGCTGGGACCTTAGCCGCCGCTTTATTGATAGGAATTACGGGCACCAATCTGATTCTCTATTTCGATCAATGCATGCGGCGTATACAGGAAAGTTTGAGCCAGATAGCGAGTGGTGAACTGGCACATCGGATTAAAGTTAAAGCCAGCGACGAATTCGGTAAGCTGTCGGACAAATTTAACGAAATGGCAGTTAAGCTGCAGCATTCGACCGAGGAAAGTGTCAGTCAAACATGGTTAAACAGCAACCTGGCCAGATTCGCGCAGATGATGCAAGAGCCCAGGACCGTAAAAGAGTGTGCTGACTTGCTTCTGCGGGAGCTCGCATCCACCGTTGGTGCCCTGCATGGCTTATTTTATGTCGTTTCGGCCTCCGATGGCACAAAATATCTAAATTTGCTCGCTACGTATGCATATCAAGATCGGAAACTTCTATCAAGCCGATTCGAATTTGGCGAATCGCTCGTCGGGCAATGCGCTCTCGAGCAAAAGCGTATCCGTGTCAGCAGTGCCCCCAAAGATTACGTCTATATTCGTTCAGGTGTCGGCCAGTCCGAACCTGTCAATCTAGTGGTGGTGCCGATAGTTTTTGAGAACCAGATTCATGGCGTCATTGAGCTTGCTTCGTTCAAAGAATTCACTTCTGTCGAGCTGTCATTTTTAGACCATCTGGGCATAAACCTCGGTGTCATTTTCTCGAACATTGAAGCGGCTGAACGAACTACTCATTTATTGCAACAAGAACAGATGCTGACTGAGGAGCTGAAAAGTCAGCAAGAAGAGATGACCGCAACTAATACCCAGCTGGCGCATCTGGCTAATTCCTTGCAATCTTCGGAAGAAGAGTTGAGGCAACAGCAGGAAGAGCTGCAACAAATGAACGAAGAGCTGGAAGAGCGTTCAACCCAGCAAACCAAACAGAATGTGGAGTTAGAGGCAAAGAACCTGGAACTGGAGTCACTGCGTCAAGGTATGCAAGACAAGGCGCACCAGTTGTCGATCACCTCAAAATACAAATCGGAATTTCTCGCCAACATGTCGCATGAACTGAGGACGCCGCTGAACAGTCTTTTGATACTGTCCAAAGTGCTGTCCGACAACAGCGAGAATAATTTGACGCCCAAGCAGGTTGAGTTCGCGAACACGATCAATGCAGCTGGTTCTGATCTGCTTTTGTTAATTGATGATGTGCTTGATATTTCGAAGATCGAAGCTGGTGCAATGGCTATAGAATGTGCGGATGAACCCATTAGGGATATGTGTCATTCTCTTATGGCTGGTTTCAAAGCGATGGCAAACGAGAAAAACATTTCTCTGATGCTGGACATTCATTCGCAGCTGCCACGTCTTATTTATACGGATAGTCGGCGGCTGCAGCAAATCTTGAGAAATCTCATCTCTAACGCCATTAAGTTTACAGTTGAAGGCTCCGTGACAATCAAAGTGGAGCCGGCCAGCAGTGGCTGGGGGGCGGCTGCGAACAATCTGTCGAAAACAGATCCGGTAATAGCCTTTCGAGTTATAGATACAGGTGTCGGCATCGATGGGCCTAGTCAATCTGTCATCTTTGAGGCTTTTCAACAAGCTGACGGTAGCATAAATCGAAAATACGGAGGCACTGGCCTGGGGCTTGCGATTAGTCGTCAACTGGTCCACCTTCTAGGTGGCGAGATCACAGTGGAAAGCTCGTTGGGTAGCGGCAGTTGCTTTACCGTCTATATACCTGTGCAATTGAAAAATGCTACAGAGCCGGCGCCAGCGGCGGCGCCGACTAAACTGCCGGTGCAAGAGATAATGAACGACGCGGACGGCAGCAAAGGGAACATTGAGAAGCGATCCCCTGTAGCACCGACGACTGGCGTCCTTGACGATAGGGACAGCGTGCAAGAAGGCGACAAAGTGCTGTTACTCGTCGATTCCGATCCTGTGTTTGTGCAACAGCTAACGGATTTAGCGCATTCGCACAGATTCAAGGTAGTAACGGCTTCTCAGGGTAAAACTGCGCTTCAACTGGCGCGCCGTTATAAGCCGGACGCAATAATAATCGATCTCGGTCTGCCGGATAGGGACGGCTGGACGCTTCTGGATCGATTGAAACGTGATTCTTCCACGCGGCACATACCGGTGCAAATTTTTTCAGCAGACGACCGCTTCGAGCAAGCGCGCAGACTCGGTATTATCGGCTATCTCTCTAAGCCTGCCACCCGCGACAGCATCAACGATGCCATCGACCATCTTGCTAAGTATGCAGAGCGGCAAGGGCGCCATCTGCTGATCGTTGAAGACGATGAACTCGAACGGCAGAATTTGTGCGAATTGATCGCTGGTCCCGATGTGACAATTACAGTTGTAGCTTCAGGAACGGCTGCCTTGGCTGCGCTTTCAGAGCAAAAGTTTGATTGTATGGTGCTTGACCTGGGACTGCCGGACATGACCGGCATGGATGTATTGACCAGGGCAAAAGCTGAAGGGTTGTTGAAAGATTTGTCCGTCATTGTTTACACCAATCGCTCGCTCAGCAGCCAACAAGAGACGGAACTGCGTCGAAATGCCGAGGCTGTCATAATCAAAAGTCCGAAATCCGCCAGTCGACTTTTGGATGAGACAACGCTCTTTCTGCATCGCGTAGAAACGAATATGCCGGAGCCAAAGCGCAAAATCTTGGAGCGGCTTCATTTGAAAGATTCGATTCTTTCCTTACGCACCGTTCTTGTCGTTGATGATGACATAAGACACATTTTTGCGATTACAAGCATGCTCGAACAATACGAAATGAACGTATTGTATGCACAGTCCGGAAAGGAAGCCTTAGATCTTCTCGATAAGTCAGCGGTTGATCTCGTGCTGATGGACGTAATGATGCCTGAAATGGACGGCGTCGAATGCATGAAAGTGCTGCGCCAGCAAACTAAGTTTAAGTCGCTTCCTGTGATTGCACTAACGGCCAAGGCCATGAAAGGCGATCGCGAGCAGTGCATAGCCGCAGGTGCCTCAGATTATCTTTGCAAACCAGTAGACAGCGATCAGCTTCTTTCTCTGATGCGCGTCTGGTTGTATTGAAGCTGAATATGATTGACCGCTATCAATCGATAGAAGACGAGGAAATAAATCAATTGCTTGAGAGAATCTTCTATAAATATGGCTTTGATTTTAGAGAGTATGCAAGAGCATCCTTGAAAAGACGCCTGGGTGCTGTACTTCGAGCCGAGCACATGGCAACCATTTCGGAGCTAGGGCAAAGACTGTTGACGGATCCGTCCCTGATGGAACGTTTTGTTCATGGCATTACAGTCAGTACCACCTCCATGTTCCGAGATCCCAGTTTCTACAGGGCGTTCCGTAAGCTGGTTCTGCCCATGCTTAAAACCTATCCGTTTATACGTTTCTGGCATGCAGGTTGTGCCACGGGAGAAGAGGTTTATTCATACGCGATTCTTTTGCATGAAGAAGGTCTGGCGGATCGCTGCCGGATCTACGCAACAGATCTGGATGCCGTGTGCATAGAACAGGCTAAGAATGGTATTTTCAACATGGCTGCCATGAAAGAGTTTTCAACGAACTACATTCAAGCCGGTGGCAAACACTCTCTCTCCAACTACTATATGGCGATGGACCAGCACGCCGTCTTCTCAAAAGGGCTGCGAGAAAATATTGTCTTTGCCCGGCACAATCTTGTATCCGACAGCTCATTTAACGAGTTTCACGTGATTTTCTGCCGCAATGTGCTGATTTACTTCAACAATCAGCTGCGTGAAAAAGTACTTTCGTTGTTTCATGATTCGCTTTGCCAGTTTGGCATCCTCGCTTTAGGCTCGAAGGAGTCGCTGAGATTCACCTCTATTGACCCCTGCTATGAAGAGGTAGTGGCCGGTGAGCAGATATACCGGAGGATCATCTGATTGGCAGGGCAAATCATTGTCATAGGTGCATCACTTGGCGGCACATCAGTGTTGCAATATCTGTTGTCTGAGCTGCCTGAAAACTTCTCAAAACCAATCGCCATCGTTCAGCATCGGGCAAAGGAAAGCACTGATATTCTGGTGCGGATTCTTGCCAGCCGAAGCAAACTGACGATCAAGGAAGCCGAGGACAAAGAGTGTCTTTGCTGCTCGACCGTCTATGTGGCTCCCGCCGATTATCATCTGTTGGTCGATCGAGGATTCCTGGCGCTGTCGATCGATCCGCCGGTATGTTTTGCCCGTCCTTCGATAGATGTTCTTTTTGAATCGGCGGCTGCGGCGTACGGCATTAATGTCACGGGCATAGTTCTAACAGGTGGAAATACAGATGGTATGCGGGGCGCGCAGCGTATAAAAGAGTGCGGCGGCACAGTAATCATTCAAGAGCCGACCGAATGTGTAGCCGATAGACTGCCCTTGTCGGCAATATCCACAGCTGCCTTCGATTCTATTCTATCCTCGCGCGATATAGCATCATACCTAATAAATAGTGGGGCTGTGCCATGACCGATAAAGATGCCGTTCCCATCCTGGCCGTGGACGACAAGCCTGAAAATCTTCTGGCGTTGGAAGCGATCCTGACCGATCCGTCAATCAAACTCGTTAAAGCGGATTCAGGTGGATCGGCTCTCCTACGTCTCTTGCAAGAGGAGTTTGCTCTAATTCTGATGGATGCTTCTATGCCGGAAATGGATGGGTTTGAAACCGTGCAGATGATCCGGACCAGGGAAAAGACCCGGCACACGCCTATCATGTTTTTAACTGCCGCCCTCACCGACTACAAAAATAGACTAGCCGGTTATAACATTGGTGCCGTCGATTACATATTGAAACCTGTGGATGCGGAGGTGCTCTGCGCGAAAGTTTCAGTTTTTGTCGAACTGTTCCGCAAGAATCAGAAAATTCAAGCGCAAGCGGCTGAATTGGAAGCTTACCAGACCCAGCAGGAAGAGCGGCTGGAGCAGTTGGAAGTGCTAAATGCGGAATTGGCTGCGCTTTCCTATCAAAACGCACTCTCACGCGACGAGGCGCGAGCGGCGTCAAAATTCAAATCCGAGTTCCTGGCAAACATGAGTCATGAAATCAGGACGCCGATGAACGGCATAATTGGCATGACAAATATTCTCTTGCGCACCGACCTCAGCTCTAAGCAAAAGCAGTATGTGACCACTGTCAGAGATGCGGGTCAGAGTTTGCTCTCTGTCATTAATGAGATTCTCGACTTTTCTAAGGTAGAAGCCGGCAAGATTACCTTAGAGAATGCCGACTTCGAAGTCGTCGCAATAATAGAGGGCATTTGTGATTTATTGTCGACGCAGGCGAAAGCGAATAATGTATCACTGGCTATCTTCATTTCGCCCGAAATACCTTCGTTTTTGATTGGCGATTCCGGCCGCTTGAGACAGATACTGGTCAACATAACAGGTAATGCAATAAAGTTCTCGGAGAACGGTTCGGTTATGGTATCGGCCACAGTGGCTAGCATTGAGGGCTCGGAGGTCAAGCTGCGCGTGGAGGTCTTAGATACCGGCATCGGTATTTCACCTGAGGAAATGGAGAGAATCTTCCAGCCATTCGAACAAGCCGACAATTCCTTGACACGTGCTTACAGCGGAACCGGATTGGGGCTGAGCATTTGCAAAGGTCTGGCTGGGATCATGGGTGGGTCTATAGGCGTCAGGGCGCGGGAAAGTCAGGGGTCGTTATTCTGGCTGGAACTTCCATTTAAGATTTCCCAATTGCGGGAGTCCAGGACAACTAGCAAGACATTTCTTTCTGAGATGCGTGTGTTGATTGTGGATGACGAAGAGACTTCCCGACGAATTATCGAGTCATACACCAGCGCCTGGAAGATGCAGCCTACCCTGACTGAAACAGCGGCTCAAGCTTTGACCTGTTTGCG
>Ga0182030_10013300_pt1 | contig 16375 bp, 10 predicted proteins | sample 812S3MmetaG_FD_121299 | JGI IMG/M metagenome (GOLD analysis project Ga0182030, IMG submission 121299) | Permafrost microbial communities from Stordalen Mire, Sweden - 812S3M metaG (Illumina Assembly) | ecosystem: Environmental > Terrestrial > Soil > Wetlands > Permafrost | place: Sweden...
AGGAGCAGAATCCCACTCCCCGATCACAGGCTCCCGCGCAGGCTCGCAACCGCTCAGGAAAATAGCGCAGGAAACAAACCATAAATATTTTACGAAGCGAAAACTCAACAGGTTTCCCCGACATGCTCAGCGACACGCCCACTTGCCGGGAATTTACTACACTGGCCCAACGCGCCGGACAAGGCGAAGCCCAGCCGTCTCTTTCTGTTCTCCCAAGCGTACGCGCTCTCGCCCGAGAGCCGGGCAACGTCGGCGAAGCGCCGAAATGTTCATGAATTCATGTGGCGAGGCGCTGCGCCGCAATGAGGCACCGCGACTAATGCGGGGCGCCCGCTGGACAATCGAATATTTCTCGCCGGGCCGCAATTCGCGCGCGAATGCGTTATAGACGAGATATATCCACGCCCAACCCCTCCGTGTCCAAGCCCCCCCAATGCCGAAGCCCTCAACTCGAGCCGCAATCGCGCCTTTCATGGCGATGGACGTATTGCGTCAGGCCAGGCGTCTGGAAGAGTCGGGACGTCAAATCATTCATATGGAGCTGGGCGAACCCGGCGCGCCCGCGCCGTCGCGGATTAGAGAGGCGGCGGCCGAAGCGCTGCGCGCGGGCGCGATCGGCTATGGTGAGGCGATGGGCGATTTCCAGTTGCGCTCGCGCATCTCGCGTCACTACGCCGAGCACTATGGCGTGGAGGCGTCGCCGGAACGGATCATCGTCACAACCGGTTCATCGGGCGCTTTCCTGCTTGCCTTTCTGGGCGGCTTCGACGCGGGCGCGAAAATCGGCCTGGTCCAGCCAGGCTATCCCGCCTACGCCAATATTCTGGAGGCGCTCGGGCTCATCGGCGTTGCAATAGATGTCGGCGAGGAAACCCGCTTCGCGCCCACGGCCGAATTGATCGAGGCCGCGCATCGGCGGGAGCGGCTGGACGGTCTTCTGCTGATGAGCCCCGCCAATCCGACGGGAACCATGGTCGCCCCGCGGACGCTTGAGAAAATATGCGAGTTTTGCCAAGAGGCCGGCATCGTTCTTGTCAGCGACGAAATCTATCACCGCCTCGAATATGAGGGACGCGCCGAGACAGCCCTGCGCTTTTCGCAAGACGCGATCGTCATAAATTCATTCTCCAAATATTACGCGATGACCGGCTGGAGGCTCGGCTGGGCTATCGCGCCTTTCGGCCTGATCCGGCCGCTGGAACGGCTACAGCAGTCGCTCGCCATTTGCGCGCCAAGCCTGTCGCAACGCGCGGCGATGGCGGCTTTCGACGCAACGGCGGAGCTGGAAGCGATCAAGGCGGGCTACGCAAGGAGCCGCGCGCTTTTGCTGGAGCGGCTGCCGCGAATCGGCTTGCCCCGCTTCGCTCCCCCGGACGCGGCCTTTTACATCTACGCCGACGTCTCGCATTTGACGCATGACTCGTCGCGGTTCTGCGCGGATTTGCTCGAGGAGGCCGGCGTCGCCGTGACGCCCGGCGTGGATTTCGACCGCGCGCGGGGAGCCTGCACATTGCGAATCTCCTATTCCGGCGCCCCGGGAGATGTCGCTATGGGCGTCGAACGGCTCGCCGACTGGCTGAGCCGTTCGAAATAGCAATCACTCGCCGCCGCTCAATGTGGCTTTCGCGCGTTGCCACCACCCGCCCTTTTTGGGCTGGGCAGGATCAGCCCGCGTGATCACGGTCTCCGCCTTGGCCTGAGGCGGCGCTTCCGCAGCGGGCTCCACCGGTGCCGTCACAGAAACAGCGGGCGGCGGCGATTGCTCGGGTTCGGGCGCGTGAGCCGCGGGACTCTCATGCGGTTGTCCCTGGAGCGCGTTTTGGGCAACGTTGGCCTCACCCGGCTCGGAAGGCGCAGACGCTTCCGGCGTGTCGCCATATTGCGGCAAATGCGCCTCGGCCGGAGAGACGAAATCGGCGCTGTAGCGGGCGCCCTCGTCCACGGGGAAAATCTCGGGCTCCCGGAACTCTGGCGCCAGCGGCGTCGAACGGGTCCAGCGTCCCGGCCCGCGTCCACGCCCACGGCCCCGCCCTTCCGAACGGCGAGTCTCTTCGACAGGCGCTGGCGTGCCCTCGATCTGGGCCATGAAGGCCAGGGCGTCGTCTGAAGGCTGGTCGGCGCCGGGCTGCGCGAGCTCCCCGATCTGTCCGTTTCCGCCGCCGCCGCGACCGCGGCGCCGACGGCGCCGACGCGAGCGCGAGAACCCCTCGCCCTCTTCGTCGCCCTCCGCGCGCGGCGCGGCATCGGCTTCGGCGTCTCCATTCTCGGCGGCGCGCGGCGCAGTCTGGCGGTCGAAGCCAAACCTTTCGCCCCTTCCCTGCCCGCGCCGGCTTTCCCGGATCGGCTCCTGAACCGCCTCGACGATTTCCTCGACCTCTTCGTCGGCAATCTCTTCCGGCAGCGGCTCGATGCTCAGGGAATCAACACGCAAATGCTGCGGGGTTGGAACGCGCACGCCCGAGGCCGGCTCGCCCCGCTCAAGCGCGTGATAATTGGCGCCGGTCAGCGTGTCATCGGCGCCGACAGTGATATGCACCCCAAAGCGCCGCTCGAGATCCTGCAGATGGTTACGCTTCTGATTCAGGATATAGAGTGCGACCGCCGCGCGCGTGCGCAGGGTTATGTCATGCGCGGAGCTGCGCACCAGCGCTTCTTCGAGCACGCGCAACACATGCAAGGCGATCGAAGCAGTCGAGCGCACATTGCCCGCGCCGAGGCAATGCGGACAGGGAACCGTGGATCCCTCGATAACGCCCGCGCGAATGCGCTGACGCGACATCTCCAGAAGGCCGAAATGCGAAATCCGTCCCACCTGGATGCGCGCGCGATCGTTTTTCAGCGCATCCTTGATGCGGCGCTCCACCGCGCGATTGTTGCGGCCTTCCTCCATGTCGATGAAGTCGACCACGATGAGGCCGGCGAGATCGCGCAGGCGCAGCTGGCGCGCCACCTCGTCGGCGGCCTCCAGATTGGTGCGCAGCGCGGTATCCTCGATATTGTGTTCGCGCGTCGAGCGGCCCGAGTTCACGTCGATCGCGACGAGCGCCTCGGTCTGGTTGATGACGAGATAGCCGCCGGATTTCAGCGTCACTTGGTTTGAGAACATCGCATCGAGCTGCGCCTCGACGCCCGACTCGGCGAAGATCGGAACGGGCTCGCGATGGAGCTTCACATTCTTCGCATGGCTCGGCATCAGCATGCGCATGAAGTCGCGCGCTTCGCGGTAGGAATCCTCGCCAGCGACGATCACCTCGTCGACGTCGCGGCCATAAAGATCGCGAATGGCGCGCTTGATCAGCGAGCCTTCTTCATAGACCAGGGTCGGCGCGCTGGAACGAAGGGTCAGCTCGCGAACATTTTCCCACATGCGCAGGAGATATTCGAAATCCCGCTTGACCTCGGGCTTGGTGCGGGTCGCGCCGGCCGTGCGCAGGATCACGCCCATGCCCTCGGGCACTTCGAGTTCGTGCACGATTTCCTTGAGCCGCTTGCGATCGGCGCCGTCGGTGATCTTGCGCGAAATGCCCCCGCCGCGCGCGGTGTTGGGCATCAATACGGAAAAGCGTCCCGCCAGCGAGAGATAGGTTGTGAGCGCGGCGCCCTTGTTGCCGCGTTCTTCCTTCACGACCTGCACCAGCAGAACTTGCCGGCGCTTGATCACTTCCTGAATTTTATATTGCCGGCGCGGACGGGCGCTGCGATAGGGAACTTCCTCCATCGCATCGCCGCCTATATGCTCGACGTGGTCGGCCTCGTCGTCATGATCATGGTCGTCGTCGTGGTCATCATCATTGGCCGGACGCTCGCGCGCCTCCTCGCGCGCGCGCTCATGTTCTTCGTCGCGTTCGTCCTTGCGGCGGGCCTTTATCTCATGGTCCTGCTCGATGGGCTCGAAGCCGATTTCCTCGGCGGAGCTGACTTCGACCACGCCGAAGCCCGAAGGATCGATCGAGATCAGCGGCTCAAGTCCCGGATGCCGGGACGGTTCGTCCCCCTGCTCGGCTTCGTTGAGCGCGGCTGGATGCTCGGAGTCATCCCGAGGCGCTTCGTTCACGGGTTGCGGCTCGCCTATTTCCGAAGGAGTTGGCGCCTCGATGGAAGCGGCTGCGCTTTCAATGGAGCCCGACTCGATATCAGGCGCAACGCTCCCGGCGTCCAGAGGCTCCATGCCTCCGTGCTCTTCGCCATAGGCCTCGAACGGCTGCAAATCATAGGGCTGCGCGTCGCCCGGAATCGGCTGCTCGCCATCTTCGCCAGCCAGCTTGGCGGGCCCTACGACAACTGCGTCGTCTCTGAAAGAGCGCTTTTCGGCGCTGTCATTGTGACGGCGCCGCGAGCGACGGCCGCGCTCCTGCCGCTGCGGACGGTGGTCTTCCTCCTCCGCCTGACGGTGTGCGCGGCTTTCTTCCTCCAGAAGCGCGAGGCGGTCCGCGACGGGAATCTGATAATAGTCCGGGTGGATTTCGGCAAAGGCGAGAAATCCGTGACGGTTTCCTCCGTAATCAACGAAGGCCGCCTGAAGCGAAGGCTCCACGCGCGTGACTTTGGCGAGGTAGATATTGCCCCGGAGCGGTCTCTTGTCTGCGGCCTCGAAATCGAATTCCTGGACTTTGTTACCGCGTAACACCACCACCCGGGTTTCTTCCGGGTGGGAGGCGTCGATTAACATTTTGTTGGCCATGTGAAACTCTTTGCCGCGTCGCGCGATGCAAGGCCGGCGGCATCCGCCCGGACTCGTCCTGGAGTCCGGCGGCCGCTGTTCGGCGATGCCTTTCGGCGCTAACGCTTGTGTCTGGAGAAGGAGAAGAAGCTGTGTGACTTCGTGTACGCTGACCGGCGCGGAGGCCGGCTGACAGATTTTCCGATCGATCGAGGCAGGAGCGGCTGAGGCTCCGCCGGCTGGCGATCAGAGCAAAAAAGCGACGGATCATGACGTAAGCGCCAATCTGCGAAAGCGCGCCTTCGGGGCGTGCAAAACGCATTTCTGGGCTGTCGCCTATCATGGGCTTAGCCACAAAGACTGGCCATGAGCTCGTCACAAAAAACCTTTCGGGCGCCAAGAATGGCACACAACTCAATCGGCTCGCGCCTGGAAAACGCTACCGAAGCATTTGACTATCCCTAGAAACCGGCGCTTCGACCTCGGACGCAGCCGCTGCGCATTCGTCGCGCGGCGTTCAGCCTCACTTTGGGACGCCTTATTACATAGCGTCTGGGCCAAATTACCGCAAGCGTCCTGCGCACGCCCTGTGGAATGGATGGCAAAACTAGGGTAAACGACAGACTGGTCTAGCTAAAGCGCGGTTGCGGCGTTAACGCTCTCGTAACCCTAAGGGTTCAAAACCGGCTTGGTTTGCCGCCCCGCGCGATCGCGCCGCCGTCGTTGAGGTTTTTTGAGTGACCGACGATTCGCGCTTCTCCCCCTTGTTTTTGAGCCTGTCCTCGATTGCCGCCTGCCTGATCCTGTTCGCTACTGGCGCAGGGACTCCTCTGGCGAAAGCGGCCGAAGCCGGCGCACCGCCACAAGCCATTGCCACCCCGGGAAGCGCGGGGGTCTTGTCCGCCATAGCGGCCCGCCTCGAACAACGCGGCGACCATACGCGCCTGCTGTTCGAAATGTCGGGCACTGTCCGGGCGGAGGCATTCTCGGTGTCGGGACCCGACAGGATCATCGTTGATCTGCCCGAAGTGGCCTTCAGGCTCGATCCGGCGACTGGCCGCCAGGCTCATGAGGGCAGGAACGACATCCCTCCGATTTCATTGGTGAAATCATACCGCTTTGGACAATTCGCACCGGGCCGCTCGCGCGTCGTGATCGACCTCGCACGCCCGGCGAAGGTTCTGCGCGCGGAGAGCGTCGAACGCCCCGAGGGCGCAAGGCTCGAAATTGACCTGGCGCCCGTCGACGCCGCCAAATTCGCCGAAGGCGCGGCGGAACATGCGCGCATCGCCGCCGCAGCGCCCGTGATCGCCCCTCCCGCCGCGCCCGCGAGCGGTCCAGACAAGGCCGCGCAGCCGCTTCTGCCCCTGGTGGTCATCGATCCGGGCCATGGCGGCGTGGACGTCGGCGCCGCCAGCAAGCACGGCGAACTGGAGAAGGCCATAGTTCTGGAGTTCGCCAATGCGCTGAAGGCGAAGATCGAGGCGCAGGGTCGCCTGCGCGTGATGCTGACCCGCGGCGAAGACGTGTTCATCGCCCTCGACGACCGCGTGCGCTTCGCGCGCCAGCGCGGCGCCGCCCTGTTCATATCGATTCACGCGGACACATTGGGTGAGGCCAACGTCCAGGGCGCCACGGTTTACACGGTCGCGTCGCGCGCTTCGGACGCCGAATCGGCCCGCATCGCCGAAAAGGAAAATTTCGCGGACCAGGCGGCGGGTCTCGAACAAAAGGCCTATGCCGAGGAAATTGGCGACATTCTCTTTGACCTTACCCGGCGTGAGACGCGGACGCTCAGCCGCGACTTCGCCGCGACACTGGTCTCGAAATGGCGCGACGCCGGCAGCCTGAACAAGAACCCGAGCCGATCCGCGGGCTTCGTCGTATTGAAGGCCCATGACGTGCCTTCCGTCCTGCTTGAGCTGGGATATCTCTCAAGTGAAAAAGACCTCGCGAACCTGACGTCCGCGCTGTGGCGCGACCACGCCGCGCAAACGACAGCCGATGCGATCGCCGCCTATTTTTCCGCGCGGGACCACGATGCAACCTCGGCGTCACGATCGGCCGAGACGGCGTCGCGCCCACAATAAAAACATAAAATTCGCGCAGTTGGATCTTCCAAGCATGGCTTGCGAAGGACGATTGTGCAACAACTCCAGACTTTCTCGGCAAGAGGCACTGGATCGAACCACGCCGTAAATGCTAGAGCAGCTTTCCATGAAAAAGCTGGTTTCGGCCGCTATGTTTCATGCATGTCCATCCCCATGTCAGGGCGTGGAGCAGGCGACGCAAGAGCACAACACTTGGCTTCCGTGCGCGCGGAGAGACCGGCGGCAGGCGAAACTTGATGGCGGGAGGCCGTTTTACCTCGCCTCGATAGGGAAATGATTGATGCGATTGCTCGCAAGATTTCTTGGTTTTCTGTTCGCGACGGGAACGATCCTGTTCCTGATCGGAGCCGTCGTGGTCGCCGGGCTGGTCTATGTTTTCTCGAAAGACCTCCCCGACACCGCCCAGCTGCGCAATTACGAGCCGCCCGTCACCACGAGAATGCATGCGGGCGACGGCTCGATCCTTGCTGAATATTCCCACGAGAGGCGCCTGTTCCTGCCGAGTTCGGCGATACCGCCGCTGGTCAAGCAGGCGTTTATTTCGGCGGAAGACAAGAACTTCTATACGCACAACGGCATCGATCTCGAAGGCGTCGGACGCGCAGTCACGGTGCTGATGCAGGGCGGTCGCCATGTGCAGGGCGCCTCCACCATCACCCAGCAGGTCGCCAAGAACTTTCTCGTCGGCAATGAGCGCAATATCGAGCGCAAGATCCGCGAGGCGCTGGTCTCCTTCCGCATCGAGGCCGCCTATTCGAAAGAGCGCATTCTCGAACTTTACCTCAACGAGATTTTCCTTGGCCTTGGAAACTACGGCGTCGGCGCGGCCGCGCTCAACTATTTCAACAAGTCCGTCAATGAGCTGACCATCGCCGAGGCGGCATATCTCGCCGCTCTGCCGAAAGGGCCGAACAACTACCATCCCTTCCTGCACCGCGATCGCGCCATCGAGCGCCGCAACTACGTGATTGACCGAATGGTCGCCGACGGCTTCGTTTCGGCCGCCGACGGAAACAAGGCGAAGGCTGAGCCTCTCGGGGTCAACCCGCGCGTCCTTTCTCCGAACACATATGTCGCCGGCTATTTCGCAGAAGAGGTGCGGCGCGAGTTGCTGGAGCTCTATGGCGAAAAGAAGCTTTACGAAGGCGGCTTGTCGGTAAGAACGACGCTCGATCCGAAGCTTCAGGCGCTTACCCGCAAGGCGCTGGCCGACGGTCTCGTCCGCTTTGACGAAGCGCATGGCTTCCGCGGGGCGATGAACCACATCGACATTTCGTCCGACTGGGGCGCGCCGCTGGCGGCGATCCCGCCGCTCGGCGACATCAAGCCCTGGCGGCTCGCCGTGGTGCTCGACACCAGCGATGCGCAGGCGCGCATCGGCCTGCAGCCGCCGCACGAGAAATCCGGCGAAGTGGCGCGCGAGCGCGAAACCGGCGTTCTGCCGCTTGAGGGCCTCAAATGGGCCGGCCGCAGCGTTCGCGGCACTATCACGCCCGGCGACGTCATTTACGTCGAGCCGATGGCGGGACGCGCCGGCCAATATCGCCTGCGGCAGATTCCCGAAATTTCCGGCGCCATGGTGGCGATGGACCCCTATACCGGCCGCGTCTTCTCTATGGTCGGCGGCTTTTCCTTCGATCAGTCGGAATTCAACCGGGCGACGCAGGCTTTGCGCCAGCCGGGGTCGTCGTTCAAGCCTTTCGTCTATGCGGCGGCGCTTGACGGCGGCTACACGCCTTCGTCGCAAATTCTCGACGAGCCAATCTCCATCGTCCAGGCCGACGGCTCCACCTGGAGCCCGGAAAACTTCGAGGGCGGCAAAGGTACGGGCGCACACCCGCTGAACTACGGCGTGGTGCACTCGAAGAACATGATGACGGTGCGCCTCGCGAAGGACGTCGGCATGCCGATTATCGCGGAATTCGCCAAGCGCTTCCGCATCTATGACGACATGCCGGCCTATCTCGCCATGTCTCTCGGAGCGGGCGAGACGACGCTGATGCGGATGGTCACGGCCTATTCGATGCTGGCCAATGGCGGCAAACGCATCAAGGAAACGCTGGTCGATCGCGTCCAGGACCGTTGGGGCCACACGATCTACCGCCATGACGACCGGCAGTGCCTTGGCTGCGACGCGGCCAAATGGGACAATAGAACGAGCCAAAGCTCATCGACAAACGGGAGCAGGTCATCGACCCGCTCACCGCCTATCAGATCACCTCGATCATGGAAGGCGTGATTCAGCGCGGCACGGGCGTCTCGATCAAGACTGTCGGCAAGCATCTCGCCGGCAAGACCGGCACCACCAACGAGGCCAAGGACCTGTGGTTCATCGGCTATTCCCCGGATCTGTGCGTCGGCGTCTTCATCGGCTACGACCGTCCGCGCTCCATGGGCGACCATGCCCAGGCCGCGCTTTACGCAGCGCCGATCTTCCGCGACTTCATGATGGTCGCGCTGAAGGACAAGCCGGATGTGCCCTTCCGGGTGCCGCCGGGCATAAAGCTGATCTCGGTCGATCCTCGTTCCGGCATGCGGTCGGCGAGCGCAGGTTCGGAACTCTGGCCCTTCAAGCCCGGCACCGCGCCCCCCGACTCCTACAGCGGCGGCGGGGGCGGCGGGGGCGGCGCGCACCCGCATAATGACGCGCAGCAAAACATCGACCAGAAGGTGGGCGGCGGACTGTATTAACTCCGCCGCGCCGAACAACTATAGCGTTCCCTCTACTCTTTCGCCTCGGCTGCTGCTATTTAGCGCAAAGGAACCGCGTCTGGAGCGTTGGCGATGAAGTGGGAAGATTTTCAGAGTTCGGAAAATGTCGAGGATCGCCGCGGCGAGAATCAATACGCCGACGCTGGACCGCGCATGGGCGGCGCCGGCCATCTGGGACTGGGAACCGTCGTGATCCTGGGCCTGATTGGCTATATGACCGGGATCAATCCGGCCCTCCTCATCGGCGGCGCGGAAATGGTGAACGGGATGCGCGGCGGCGGTCAGGTCGCGGCCCAGCGGCAGCAAAGCGCTACGCGCCCCGCGGGCGGGCAGCCCACCGACCAGCTCGGACAATTCGTCGCCAAGATCCTCGGCGAGAACGAGGAAGTCTGGTCGCAGGTGCTTCCGGCTCAAAAGAACATAAGATTCCAGCCGCCAAAGCTGGTCATGTTCGACGGCCGGACGCAATCCGACTGCGGCGCGGCGGAGTCGGCGATGGGCCCGTTCTATTGCCCGCTCGACCAGAAGATCTACCTCGACACGTCCTTCTTTCGCGACATGAAAAACCGTTTCGGCGGCGGCGGCGACTTCGCCTACGCCTATGTCATCTCGCATGAGATGGGGCATCACATCGAGAATCAGCTTGGGATACTTCCCAAGGTGCATCAGGCGCAGGAGCGCGCCTCCAGTCGCGCGCAAGCGAATGCTCTCTCGGTTCGCATCGAACTGATGGCGGACTGTCTGGCCGGCGTCTGGGCCGCGAACGGCAACGCCAAGCGGCAGTTCCTTGAAACGGGAGACATCGAGAAGGCCGTCGCGACCGCACAAGCGATTGGCGACGACCGCCTGCAAAAGGCCTCGCGCGGCGTCGTCGTGCCGGACTCCTTCACCCACGGCTCCTCGGCGCAGCGCGTACAATGGCTGCAACGCGGCTTGCAGTCGGGACAAATCGACAGCTGCAACACGTTCAACCAGCAGTAAGGCGCAAGACCGTCAAAGAGCGAAAATCGATAAAAGCCGGCGCGCAGCATGTGCGCCGGCTTTTTCGTTTCCCTGTCCTCAGGGAGCTAGCGGCATTTGCGCGCGCGAGCGGTGAGATCGGCGCAGCGAAGCCGCCGCGCAAGCAGCGGCAGTTCCACCATCGCGGACTCCACCAAAACTTCCTTGCGCGCGAGCAAACCGACCGGCCGCGCCAAATTGGGGGCAAAGCGCGTCAGGACGCTGTCCGGCGCCACGCGCAGCAAACGGGCGCGCCCGAGGCCGCCGAAAGCCGCGACGTCCCGCGCTTCCTCGATAAAGCCCCGCTCCACCGCGTGGCCGGCGGTGAACAGGAACACGTCCTCATGTCGCACGCGCGCCAATGCGGCGAGGAGTCCCCCGACTGGCGCATTGTCCTCGACCAGATCGCAGCCGGCTTCGTCGGCGATCGCGCCAAGCGCCGCGTCGCGCGGCCCGGCAAGCACGGCGTCGGCGATCAATCCCTGAATGGCGCCGTCCACCAGCGAAGACAGGCTGCGCACGACGCTTTCCCGCAGTTGCGCGCCATCGCGCGCGGGCGCGTGGAGCGTGGTGTCATAAGCGAGCAGAATTACCGAAAGCATCGGGCCTCTCCAAGAAGGACGCAAGGCGACTGGCCTCGCGTCCCGAACCTGCGAAAGCGTTTTGGCAGGCCAATGCTCTCGTAACCCACACTATAAAACGAAAAAAGCGCGAAGATTCATGGAATGCGCCCGCACGACGCCGGTCGCGACAAACAAACGCCGCCTGCCCCATTGCGGCGCAGCCTCGCATTTGTCACGATCACGCCATGACGCAGGGCCCCTACCCCATAGAGATTCTCGACACCGCCCAGATGGCGCGCGCGGACAGCCTCGCCATCGCGGGCGGCGTTTCGGGCATGTCCCTGATGGAGAACGCGGCAGCCGCCATTGCGCGAATCGCCAACCAGACACTGCAGAAAAGCAGCGGAAGGCGCGTTCTCGTTCTTTGCGGGCCCGGCAACAATGGCGGAGACGGCTATGTCGCGGCAAAACTGCTTAGAACGTCGCGCATCAAACTGCGCGTCGCCGCGCTGACCCCGCGAGAGAGTTTGCGCGGGGACGCTCTGGAAGCCGCGCTGGGTTGGGACGGCCCCATCGAATCGGCGGAAACCGCCTCTTTTGCAGGCGTCGACCTTGTGATTGACGCCCTGTTCGGCGCCGGACTGGCGCGAAACATCGAGGGGCGCGCCGCGGAGCTGATCGCCAGGCTGAACCTGTGGCGCCGTGAAAGCCGCCAGAACGTCATATCGGTGGACATCCCGTCAGGGATCGACGGCTCCACTGGAGCGGTGCGCGGGATCGCGGTGGAGGCGGACGCCACCGTGACCTTCTTCCGGCTGAAAAGCGGCCATCTGCTTTTGCCGGGGCGAACTCATTGCGGCCGTCTGACCTGCGCCCACATCGGCATTCGCTCCAGGGTTCTGGACGAAATCGAGCCGCACACTTTCGTCAACGCTCCCGGCTTCTGGCTGAAAGGGCTGCCGTTTCCCCGCGTTGAGGGACACAAATACTCGCGGGGACATGCGCTTGTCGTTTCCGGCGGCGCTTCGTTCACCGGCGCCGCGAGACTGGCTGCTGTCGCCGCGCTGCGCGGCGGCGCGGGACTGGTGACGCTGGCGAGTCCGCGAGAGGCGATGCCGGTCAACGCCAGCGCATTGACGAGCGTCATGCTGCGCGAAGCCGAGGGGGCGCCGGGAATTTCGGCGCTGCTCGCGGACCCCCGGATAAACGCCGTTGCACTTGGCCCCGGCCTTGGCGTCGGCGCCGAAACCCGCGCCAAGGTGGAAGCCGCGCTGTCGGGGGGAGCGGCGCGGCGCGCCTTCGTGCTCGACGCCGATGCGCTGACAAGCTTTCAGGACGAGCCGCATAGGCTGTGGCAGGCGATCAGTTCCGCTCCCGGCCCAGTCGTATTGACGCCGCACGCCGGCGAATTCGCAAGGCTGTTTGGACGGCAAGACACGGCCCCGGGAGACGCGCCCTTGTCCAAGCTCGACCGGGCGCGAGCCGCCGCGCGCGAAAGCGGAGCGATTCTGGTCTACAAGGGACCGGACACGGTGACGGCGGCGCCAGACGGGCGCGCGACGATATTGTCATGGGCGTCGCCCTGGCTGGCGACAGCCGGCTCCGGCGATACGCTGACAGGCGTCATCGCGGGGCTTTTGGCGCAGGGCATGGAGCCTCTTGCGGCGGCGTCCTGCGGCGTGTGGATGCATGCGCGCGCGGCGGAGATCTTCGGGCCGGGGCTTGTCGCCGATGACATCGCCGCCACGCTCCCGGCCGTGTGGCGAGAATTGTCGGAGGTTTCGTCTCCATGACCGCCTGAACGGATTTCGGCGCCGAAGGCGCGCCCGGACCCTGTTTGTTGCAACTTCTGAAGACGTATTGCCTGCCGATTTCCCCCGACGAAGAATACTCGACCTTCCGCACCTCCTTCCGTCCATGCGAGATTTTATAGTAACGCCAATTATATGTGATCTCTATACATAGCGCGGGCGGTCCGCATCACGCGCCGAATGAGCAGGCCGCAATCCCCGCTTCCGCCTCCAAGGAGGATAAAATGCAAGCGACCGGGGCGTCTAACGCAGCGTTGAAGGTTCGGCTGCCGAATTGACGCGATGATACGCCGGACCGAGCAACCACCGGACTCCGGCGTTGCTCCCTGCGTTTCAAACGCCGTTCGAATGCGCATGATGAAATTTGCCGCTGGAATTTCTCTTTTAACAGGCTTTATATAGCGCTCATCTGCCCGCATGATGGACGGCTGACGCGCCGCTTTCTGGGGCGCATCAGACGGAGCTCGCGACGCAGGCCGTTTCGCCTCCATCGCCGATTGGACATTCCATGAAATTCAGAACCGCGCTGGCGACTGCCCTCGGCGTCATCTTCGCCTGTTTGATCCTGCAGCCTGCGACAGCCGGTCAGACAAATGTCGCCGTCGCGGCGAACTTCACCGATGCGGCGAAGGAAATCGCAGGCTTGTTCAAGGCGAAGACCGGACATGAAGCCTTGCTGAGCTTTGGCTCCACGGGCCAGCTCTACACGCAGATAACGCAGCAGGCGCCCTTTGAGGTTTTTCTGTCGGCTGATGAGGCGCGACCGAAAAAGGCGATCGAAGACGGATTCGCGACGCCTGACAGCCTCTTCACTTATGCGATTGGCAAGCTGGTGCTCTGGAGCAAGAATCCCGACCTTGTGAAGGGCCCCGAAACGCTGAGCTCCGGCGCATTCACCAAATTGGCCTATTGCAATCCTGTCGGCGCGCCGTACGGTTCTGCGACCGTCGAGACGCTGAAGGCGCTTAGCCTGTATGAAAAGTTGCAGCCAAAACTCGTACAGGGCGAGAACATCATGCAGGCCTTCCAATTCGTCGACACCGGCAACGCGGAGCTGGGTTTTGTCGCGCTGTCGGAAGTCGCCAAGACCAGCGTGGGCTCGCGCTGGATCGTTCCCCAAAAGTTATACACGCCAATTCGACAGGACGCCGTGCTTTTGAAAAAGGGCGCGACCAACGACGCCGCAACGGCGTTCATGGCGTTTCTCAAAGGCCGGGAAGCCCGGGCGATCATCGTCAAATATGGCTATGACATCGACACAAAGCGCTGACGCGTGATGCCGACGCTGTCACCGGAAACATGGACCGCGATCCGCCTGACGCTTGAACTGGCCTCGACGACGACGATCATCCTGCTCGTCATTGGCACGCCGATAGCCTGGCGTCTCGCGCGTTCGCGCTCCTGGTGGAAGGAGCCCGTCGCGGCGATCGTCTCCCTCCCGCTTGTCTTGCCGCCGACCGTGCTGGGGTTCTATCTTCTTGTGGCGCTGGGGCCGGACGGACCCGGCGGAGCCCTGGCGAGGCTTTGGGGCGAGCGCACGCTCGCCTTCACTTTCGGAGGCCTGGTCATCGGCTCGGTCGTCTATTCAATGCCCTTTGTCATACACCCCATTCGCAACGCCTTTGAAGCGATGGGCGACCGGCCGCTGGAGGTCGCGGCGACGCTGCGCGCCTCGCCGACGCGCGCGTTCTGGACCGTCGCCGTTCCGCTGGCTCTGCCGGGTTTCCTCACCGGCGCCGTGCTCGGCTTCGCCCATACGGTCGGCGAATTCGGCATCGTGCTCATGATCGGCGGCAGCATTCCGGGAAAGACCAAGGTGCTGTCCGTCGCCATCTATGATTACGTCGAAACCATGCAGTGGCGAGAAGCCAATATACTCGCTCTCGGCATGGCTGCCTTCGCCTTTGCGGTCATTCTTGCAATGATGATCATCGAGAAGCGCGTCGCGCGAGCGGGCCTCGGATGACAAGCGAAACGATCAAGGCCGCCTTTCGAGGCTCCCTCGGCGACTTCAAGCTTGACGCCGCGTTCGAAATTCCCGCGCGGGGCGTCACCGCGCTGTTCGGCCCCTCTGGCTGCGGCAAGACAATGGTGTTGCGCTGCATCGCCGGACTCAACCGGCTCGAACAGGGATATTGCGCGATCGACGGCGAGATATGGCAGGACGCAAATTCCTTTCAGCCAACGCACAAGCGACCGATCGGCTATGTGTTCCAGGAGGCGAGCCTCTTTCCTCACCTCTCCGTTCAACGCAATCTGCTCTATGGAGCGAACGAAGCGGGTCGCACCAGTCAGCGAGGCGTGATTCAATTCGACGACGTGGTCGATCTGCTGGGACTGTCGCCGCTGCTGAACCGCGCGACGACAAATCTTTCCGGCGGCGAACGCCAGCGCGTCGCCATTGGCCGGGCGTTGTTGTCCCAGCCCGAACTCATGTTGATGGACGAACCGCTTTCCGCGCTCGACAGCCCGACAAAGGAAGAAATACTGCCCTTTCTCGAACGGCTGCACGAAAGCCTGTCGCTGCCCGTCATTTATGTCAGTCACGATATGGACGAGGTCGAACGGCTCGCGGATCATCTCCTGCTGATGGAAGCGGGCCAGGTCATCGCCTGCGGGCCTCTCGCGGAGCTTCAAAGCGACCCGAATCTGCCGCTGCTTACGGCCAGATCAGCCGCAGTGAGTCTCGACACTGTCGCCGTGAGCTATGACGCTGGCTATTGCGTCGCGACTTTCGCCGTGACGGGTGGAACATTCGAAGTTCCAACAGCAGCATTGAAACCGGGCGATTTCCGCCGATTGCGCGTCCTTGCGACTGATGTGAGCCTCATGCGGGAAGCCGCGCCGCCCAGCTCGATCCTGAATGTCCTGCCGGCGCGCATTTTGACGGTCGCTCCGAGCGACCATCGCGAAATGACCGCGGTCATCGGGCTCGGCGCTGATGGCGACGGCGCCCGCCTGCTCTCCCGCGTCACGCGCAAGTCGTGGGATTCGCTCGGTCTGCAAGTCGGCATGAATGTGCATGCGCAGGTGAAGGCTGTCGCCTTTGCCACGAGTCGATCTGGAGAAGGCGCCCGGCCTAAATCCTAAGAGCGGAAATCCAACGGTTGGCTCCCTCGAAATGTAACGGCCCAAGAGGCGATGGTTAGACCGCTTTTGACCGAGGCCGTGTCAAAACACGATTCTTTTAATTTGCCCATAGCGGCCACGGATCGGCAAGAGAAGCGATTGCGCGCGGGTTCGGCGGACGAATTCAGCCGGCGACGGCCGGGATAAGCGGACTGACGCGGGACGGCGATGGCCTCCGGCGTGCGGTCGAGTCTGGCTTGTATCCCGTCGAGCACCGCTTCGTGCTCCCCGCGTTCTTGGCGTTTGAACTTGTCAGGCGTGCATTGGGGTTTGAGCCCGCAGGTCAGGCAGCCGTGAGGTTGCGGTAGTGTTCCATATTGTCACAGCGGTCTGAACGTAATTTTCCACCCAACCATCGCGATTCTCTCCACGCTCGTCGACGAATTGAAT
>Ga0182030_10013301_pt1 | contig 16374 bp, 15 predicted proteins | sample 812S3MmetaG_FD_121299 | JGI IMG/M metagenome (GOLD analysis project Ga0182030, IMG submission 121299) | Permafrost microbial communities from Stordalen Mire, Sweden - 812S3M metaG (Illumina Assembly) | ecosystem: Environmental > Terrestrial > Soil > Wetlands > Permafrost | place: Sweden...
AAGGCTTAGGCGACATTGGCTGAATTGTTTCAATGCCCTTAGAGAGTCAGATCTCAATGAGTCGTGCGATTTCAACTACATTTCGTGGAGGCAAATAAAACCTATCTACTACCCTGACGGCGTTGCGATACAAAAATGAGAAGAACTGGAGGCGCCCGCGGGACAGCACTTTGCTTCCCGCCCTGCGCACGACCAGATCTCGGGAACCAAAGAAGATCGCGGCGCCGAGCTCGGTCGAGCCGTCCAACTTGCCAAGCTCCTTAAGGCGAGCCCTCAAGTCCGGAATTTCCAAGAATCCGAAATGCATCGTAATGTGCCAAATGCCGTTTCCGAGCGGTTTGACGGCCGAACGCAGCTCTGGGGCCACCCGCGGAATCTCCTCAAATACTACATGCAGGGCAATGGCATTTTTATGCAGCGCGCCCATCTGGCGCACATGCTCGATCAGGAGGGGGGGGATGTTCTGATTGGATCTGGTCAAAAACACGGCGGTTCCGGCCACACGCGGGACCTGATTGGTTAGCAGGTCAGCCACAAATTGCTCCGCCGACGGCGCGTTCTGGTTGAGGCTGGCGCGCACCGCCGCAATGCCACTACGCCAGATGAGCATCAACGCGAAGATCAGCAGACCAAGCGTCAATGGCAGCCAGCCGCCATCAGCGATCTTCAGCAGGTTGGCTCCAAAGAAGCTTAGGTCTACCACGAAAAACAGCCCCCCCGCCAAAACGGCCAACCAGCGGGACCATCCCCAGACTTTGTACATGGCCGTGTAAAGAAGGGCGGTCGTCAACATCATCGTGGTTGACACCGCCGTGCCATACGCGCCCGCTAAGCGGTCGGAACTGCCAAAGCCGAAAGTGATCGCCACGGTGGCGACCATCATTAGCCAGTTCACGGCGGGTACGTAAATCTGCCCGTAAATTTGGTCAGATGTCTGTCTAATCCCGACCCCTGGGAGCCAACCCAGCTGCATCGCCTGACGGGTCATTGAGAAGGCACCGGTTATGATCGACTGGCTTGCGATAATGGTTGAGATGGTCGCGAGCAAAACCAGCGGGTAGACTGCCCACGTCGGAGCCAACAAAAAAAACGGATTGCCTTGCAATTGGCCGGCATCGAGCATTAGGCCGGTTTGACCGGCGTAGCTGATCAAGAGCGCGGGCAGCACGATCAGAAACCACGCCGAGCGAATAGGTGCCCTGCCAAAGTGGCCCATATCTGCATATAGCGCCTCGGCGCCGGTTATACAGAGGAACACGCCGCCCAAAACCAGCCAACCCACAGCACCACTGTGCGCAAGGTACGCGATCGCACAACTGGGGTTCAGCGCCGCGAGCACATGCGGATGGTGCGCAATGCCGATAAGCCCCAGTCCGGCGATCACGATGAACCAGACCAGCATGATAGGCCCAAACGCGCGGCCGATACGTTCTGTTCCTACGCGCTGGGCCGCAAATAGAGCAATGAGGATAACGAGCGCCGCGGGCATGACATAGGGCTTCAATGACGGAGTTACGGCATTAACGCCCTCAAGCGCACTCAACACCGAGATAGCAGGTGTGATCGCGCCGTCCCCATATATCAGTGCGGCACCAAGCAGGCCCATGCAGGCGAGCACTCTGGTGCCTCGTTGAAATGAATTGGCACCCACTAACGACATCAATGCGAGGATGCCACCTTCCCCATGATTATCGGCACGCATCACGAACAGGCAGTACTTGATCGAGACCGTAATCAGAAGTGTCCAGACGATTAGTGAAAGGATGCCGAGCGCGCTCTCAGCTGTAAACCGACCGCCCGTCGCCTGAACAACAGTTTGCAAGGTGTATAGCGGACTGGTGCCTAGATCCCCGAAGACAACGCCGAGTGCCGAAAGCGCCGTCCATTGGAGGGTCGGCGGCAGGATTGATCGCGGAGGTGCTGCGCTCATAGGTCGATGCTTGACTCCGCTGCGTTTTCGTACCGAGCCGCTACACCAGAAATAATTAGACCAAACAGCAGCATGGCCAACATGTTCTCCCAGAACCACGTCGCGGAATGATGCGGCGAGCTTCGGGTCGCCGACAGGGGAACCACAACGTAATGCATAATGAAGAAAGTGATCGCGCCGTAAGCAATTCCGGCGACAACCCATCGGCGTGCGAAGAGCCTAATTCGATTGCTGGCCAGCGCACAACAGGCCGCGATTAGAATCGACATTGCCCACTGTAGGGCGAGCCCCAGAGATACCGACCACAGCCCCTCTCAAATGCAGATCTACCCAATACGCCGCCGGCGATGGCCTGCAGAATAATTGCAGGTTTGGTCTTATATATGAGACAGGCCGACCCAATATCTACAGTGCCTGCCACAAGGCCGCCTATCCAGACTGCGGGCCAAGACCATCGAAGCTCTCTGTTGAGCATTTAGTCGCCTGTCTTCCGATAGTGACGAGGGTTAGTAGCGTGAGCGGGAGAATAGCTCATTGATTGACAGAAGAAGCGCACCTCATAACTTCATTTCTTCCCAAATGAGCAATTGAGGATCGACGCACGATTACGCCGGCAACCCTTATCTATTTAAACAGATTCTCAAAGCGGGGTATGAGTTAGCGTGCTGAAGGCACGTAATCTAAGCCAAGGAGCGCCATTGATGCCCATGGTGTGCGGCACGCGAGCTTAATTCAAGGTACCTTCGCGCTCCAGACCCAATGAAAAGTCAGACTCAGCAGGCCCGGACACCCATTTTCCGCGCCGCAGTAGTTGCGTCACGTCCTCAGCGATTACGGGGTGACTGAAATAGAACCCCTGGGCCTCCTGGCAGCCCTGCTCTTTGAGTAGTTCAAATTGCGCTGGGGTTTCGACGCCTTCGGCAATGACCTGCATATTCAGGCTCTCGGCCATGCTGATCACGGCCCCCACGATGCTGGAGTCACCAGAGCCCACCGCCAGATCTCGAACAAATGACTGGTCTATCTTCAGCATATCAATGGGAAAGCGCTTCAGGTGACTCAAGCTTGAAAAACCCGTGCCAAAGTCATCAAGTGCCAGCTGCACACCCATATCTCTCAAGGCCTGAAGCACCACAGCTGTAGACGCCATGTCCTGCACTAACACAGTCTCCGTCAGTTCTAGTTCGAGGAACTGTGCCTGCAGACCAGTGGAGTCAAGAATGGCCCGCACACCAGCGACAAAGCCCGGATCTCGCAACTCCACCGGTGACACGTTAACGGCGATGCGCATTGGAGACAGGCAGGAGTCCTGCCATATGCGACCTTGCCGGCAGGCCTCCTGCAAGACCCAGCGACCAATTGGCACGATGGCGCCCGATTCCTCTGCGTGCGGCACAAAGTCCTGCGGACCGACCAAGCCGCGCTGCGGGTGACGCCATCGAAGCAGCGCCTCAACTCCGGAGATAGCTCGCGTTGCGAGATGGATGGTCGGCTGGTAATGCAACACAAATTCGTGGCGCTCCAGAGCCAGGCGCAGACCGTTGTCCACTGCGCGATGCTCGACTGCACGGTCATTCTGTTCGGCCCGAAAGAACTGGTAGTTGTTTCTGCCCGCTGTTTTCGCATGGTACATAGCGAAATCCGCGTATTTCAGCAACGTCTCGGCATCGCTACCGTCATCTGGATAGATCGAAATGCCTGCACTCACCGTGATGCGAAGCTCCTCCGACCCGAGCGTGTAGGGAGCGCTCAGAGCGAGTACTATCTTGTCGGTCAAGATAGCGGCATCGGAGGCTGCACCAAGCTCAGGGAGCAGCACCACGAATTCATCTCCGCCCTGGCGACTGACCGTATCGGACTTGCGCACGCACTGTACCAGTCGTCGTGATACCGCCTGCAGCAAGCGATCGCCTGCATCATGCCCAAGGGAATCATTGACGTGCTTGAATCGATCGATGTCCAGGAAAAGCACGGCGAGCTTATGATGGTGACGGCGGGCGAGGGCCGCCGCCTGACTAATTCGGTCGCTGAGGAAGACCCGATTAGCCAATCCGGTCAGGATGTCATGCTGAGCGAGGTATTCCATGTGCTCAGATTGGGCCCGCGCTTTGGTGACATCGCGGAACACCATGACCGCTCCGGTGACACTTCCGCTGCGGTCGTGGATGGGCGCCGCCGAGTCTTCAATAGCGCAGACTGATCCGTCTCGCCGGATCAGTACACAGTTGGGTGTTAAAGCCACCGTCTTGTTTTCCAAAATGGCAAGAGCCATGGGGTTCTTCGCCGACCTGCGGCTAGCACCATCGATGATTCGAAATACTTCTAGTAACGGCCGACCGTAGGCCTCCTGATGAGACCAGCCTGTCAGCTGCTCTGCCACCCCGTTGAGGTAGGTGATGTTGCAGCCGAGATCGGTACTTAGAACAGCATCACCGATGGAATTAAGCGTGACCTGGGCGCGCTCTTTTTCTTCAAACAGTGCTTCGACGGTTACCGCGCGCTCGACGACCCCGCGCAGTGCTTTAGGCAACGAATAGCCATCGAGCCGCTCCTTGAGCAGGTAATCCAGGGCCCCACGTTGAACGACTATTTGAGCGCTGCCTTCATCAAGCTCAGCGCTCAGTATCAGAATGGGAAGTTGTGGGACAGCCCGATGAATCTGCTCAAAGGTGGCGATTCCCGCGCCATCGGCCCTGGATATATCCACGATCAGGGCATTTATGTGCAGGGAGGCGTCGTGGCCGACTGCGCTGGAGCGCGTCAGCTGCTTTAACCCCTCGGCACAGCCAGAGGTTCTAATTAAGTTAAAGCTGCCGCCCCGGCAACCGGTCAGCGCGTCACGGACCGCATCCGCGCCGGTCAGATCATCTTGAATCAGTAAGACGTTCTGAGGCATTAGCCTAGGTCATGTGGTGGGATGTCACACCACCAGTTACGCACAACCCACGCTGGTGGACTGTTCGAAACCAAACATAGGGTATTAAGAATGACCCAGGGGCTAAACGTGCTGCCGCAGCCTGAGTTATCTCCCTGACTGGTAATGTTGCGCCGCTCAGCGGTGGCGGCCCTGCAATCGACGTACCGGCCCAGCCGACAGGCAGCTAGCTTCTGTCGCCAATTATGAGGCTGTACTCAATGACGCAATCCGCTCTGATCACGGCTCTTCCTTCAATGGCGCGGCTCCCGCGAGTTGATAGCTTTCCAGGAACACGCGCTATTACCCTGGCGATCCGTCGAAGGCAATCTGCGTCTTCCCTTCGAGGTGGCTGGCCTCACGCCAACGGCGGCGCGCATTAGCGAGCTGATAAACCTGGCAGGCCTGCAAGGCTTTGAGCACACTCGCCCGGCGGAGCTGTCCGGGGGCATGCGTCAGCGGGCAGCAATAGCCCGGGCTTTGGCATTGCGACCCAAGCTGCTGTTGCTCGATGAGCCCTTTGGCGCCCTGGATGCCGTGACACGACGCAGAATGAATTTCGAGCTGGAGCGCATCTGGCAGGAAAGTCGCCCGACCACGCTGATGGTGACGCACAGCGTTGAGGAAGCCGTCTTCCTCGCTGATCGGGTCATTGTCCTTACAGTGCGGCCAGGCCGGGTACGTAGCGACACCCGTGTGCTCTTTTCACGGCCACGTTCCGCAGAACTGACGCGCACGGCGGAATTCCATCATCTCGTCGATGAACTGACCGGCCATTTGGAAGCGCCATGAGATTGCGGACGCTCCTCTATCCGGCGTTGGGCTCTGCGCTGTTATTGTGTGCCTGGGAAATAGCCGGTCGCTATGGATTTCTTGGTAAGACATTTCCGGCACTCAGCCAAGTTCTTCGCATCTACTACGACGGACCGAGACGAGCACTGTTAGTCCGCTCGGCAGTCGCCACACTAGGCTCGGCCGCCGCCGGCTACGCGGCGGGGATCTGCCTGGGTATTGCAGTTGCCGCGTTAGCTCACCTTATGCCGTTCCTGCGCAGTGGACTGGATCGGATGTCTGTGCTCATCAATGCGCTGCCCGTAATCGCGCTCAGGCCGGTCTTGATCATTACTGTAGGGCGCGAAGACGCGCCTGCTGCCTTGGCATGCATACCGGTATTCTTCCTTGTATATACCTCGACCGGCGTTGGATTGCGTGGGGCGAGCCGGCGCCTGGGCCTGGTATTGACGACCCTGGGCGCCAGTCGCTGGCAGCAGCTGGCAAAAGTTCAGGCGATCGCCGCCCTGCCCTCGGCCTTAAGCGGAATGAAAGTTGCTGTCGCCAGTGCGATGATCGGTGCGATCGTCGGCGAGTGGTTTGGCGCGCCGACCGGATTGGGTCTGGTCGTGCTCAACAGCATGCAGAACTTCCAGGTCCCGCTGCTGTGGGCCACGGTCATTGTCATTGCCGCGATCACACTCACAGGCTATGGCCTGTTGACACTCGCTGAGCGAGCAGCTCGTAGGAACATTGGCGAATGCGACGTCTGATTTTAGATCTCTGGCCCATGTTCCTGCTGTTGCTGGTGTGGCAGGTATGGGTGAGCTCGGCCGCCTACAACAGCATCGTGCTGGTGCCACCGAGTGCGGTTGTCAGTGACCTGCTGCGCTTCCCCGCCGCCTACTTGACACCTGTGCTGCATACTCTGGCCTTTGCCATGGGCGGCCTGCTACTGGGGATGACCGCCGGAGTACTGCTGGCCGTCGCCGCGTGGCGCTCCAGGCTGTTGGCCGGCATTACTACGCCATTTGCGCTGGTGCTCAGTTCCACGCCTGTCGTGTGCCTGATTCCGGTCATTGCCCGCTTATTTGGGTATGACAGTCGCACGGAGCTGGCTGCCATTGCCGTGATGACTTTATTCCCCTCATATGTGTACTGCACTTCAGGCCTTCAACATCTTCCGGCCATGTCGCACGATGTGTTTCTGGTACTGCATGCATCGCGCTGGCAGAACCCGCGCTTACTTGCCTTTCCCGCCGCACTCCCAGCGCTTACCGCGGCACTGCGCGTAGGTCCTACTTTCAGTGTCTTGGTTGCGCTGCTGGCAGAGTATCTAATGCAAACGGGCGGACTGGGGACCCTGATCGCCGTCAAGATGCAGCAGTTTCATCTGGCCAGAGCCCTCGGCGCCAGCGCCTGCGCGGTGGCGCTATCGGTCTTTCTTTTCGAAGCAGCCCACGCGATCGAGCGGCGTGTGCTCGCCTATCGGCGAGCCTGACAGGTGGTGAACGCAAAGCCTTGACTAGGGTACCGGCCGCGCCAGAGAGTCGGCAACAACCCAAGCGACCCCGACTAATGCAAGGTTCAGCGAATTTTCGCTCCAGTTCCAGTAGCTGAAGGGATCCGCCAGGAGGGCTGGCACATGGACTAGCGGGGTGAATAAGGCGTACATGATTGTAAGTAGAATGCCCGCGCGGCGCGCCTGCACGCCAGTTAAGATCGCGAGTCCCGCTGCAATGTGGGCAATCCCGGTGGCGTAAGCCCAGAAGTCTCTTGAGGGCGGCAGCCATTTTGGGATCAGTGGGACGGTAAGGTTCAAGTAGTAGAAATGCGCGCCACCGAACAGCAGCGCGCAGACGCCAAATGTCAGCTGACCTACACGCGTGAGCCGCGCGGCCAGTGCTGCACTGATAGTGGCGTGCGCTGCGTAAACAATCAGGGCACCCGCTGCAATCGCGACCTGAGCAGCAATGCCGCTGTAGCTGCCGTACTCGGCGTAGTTGTCAATTAGGCCGGGGCCATCCGTGAGGATGACGACCACAAGCGTGTAGTAAATCGTGAGCGCGCCGGCCGCGTAGGCGCTAGTCCGCCGCCACTCTAAGGCCGCGCCGGCGAGCAGCGTGAAAGCAGCAACAGCATAGGCAAGTATCGTGTGGCCGGGAAAGCTCTCGGGCACTCCCTGGCTCGGATCGAACTTTCCCCACGCTAGCCAAACCGCGGCCATTGCCATGATGCCTAGGCCATAGACGCGCCAGCCCAAAGGAGAGTTCGCTCGTACCGCGATCATATAGGCTCCGTCATCAAACACCTGCGCGGGTGACTCTTGCACCATCCGAGGCGTGATGGTGGAAGCATGATGCTCTGATCCTGGTCCTCACGCACAGCAGCAGCGTTAGTCAACGACTTCGCGGGCGATTGCCTCGACCCATTGAAGAATGCTCCCAGAATCTATGTTCTACACGTTGGCCGCCATGATGATCCAGAGCAGCCGTTGCTGTCGATGCTCTCGGGATGCAGTAGCGCCGGCGGGGTCGGCTCGCAGAAAGAGAGGCACTCCCGCATTCTATCCAACCGCTGTATCCTACGTCCTTGTTCATCCGGGCACCTCCGCCAAGCTGCACTCCAGGCCATCAGCAGCGTACTGATTTCGCGGCAATAATTTAGGAGCAATATTATGGATCACATTCCTGCAGCTGACCCTCGGCGCATACGCCTTCCGACGCTGTTAGTCGCCGGCGCGCTGGCCTCCTGCAACTTGGCAGTGGCAGCTGACGTAAGCTCGGCGGCAGAAGCTGCGCCGAACCTAGGTCTCACGCAGTATGTGCTTCCCGATCACACCGCCTCGGCAATGCTTCCGCCGACCTGGAAGGTCGTCCAGACCGGTGTCGCCTTTATTTCTGCCCAAGGTCCAAATGGCGAAATCGCGATGTTTGGTGTTTTGGTACCTGCTCACGACGGTGGCGCCACCAGCGTAACGCCGACGGTCCTCAACCAGCCCTACTCCGCGAATCCGAAGGACAAGTTTACTCAATCCCTGAACTGGGTACGGGCACGCAATGGTAAGAGCCCGGTCCCAGTCGACTTCAAGAGCCAGGCTCCGATAACGGATGCCCCGAAAGCCTTCGGTCAGTGCGACAAGTTCACCGCTCTGGTGGGCGACCAGGGACAACTTGCGATGGAAGCAGATCAGTGCTCAATGCCGGTGGACAGCTCCGGCAACTACAAGAATTTCTTCAAAGTCGTGGCCGTGTCCGCGGCGCAGGCTCAGTCCGCTCGTTCCGCTCTCGAGGCGATACTGGCCAGCTATCAGCTCAATCCCGCCGCACTCCAAAAAGCACAGCAGCCAAGCGCCACCGCGCCAAAGGCGGGCGGCGGGACATCGTTGGCAGCTTCGGGCGCGCAGGCCGGTAACGCCGCCGGTGGCAATGGGTCGGCATTGACCTGGGCGCAGGCTATCGCCCAAGTTAACGCGATGCATGCGCAATTCGCGGCCACGACGGCACAGGCGAACGCCATCACTCGACAGACGATGGCCGGCATGGCCGCCACTAACAATTCGGTGAATAATTTCGACATGGGCGTACTGCGCGGAGACACGCCCGTGTATGCGGTCGGGCAGTCAAATCCGCTTTTCTGGATCGGTAACTGAGCTTCGACCGGGAAGCGGATCCCCGAGAGCTGGCCGCGCGACTCGTACCACTCGCGAGACCCGCCAGGTTCAAGCTAGCGCGTGGCTACCACAACAGCCGCACCCGCTAAGACTGTGCCCGCGCTGCGATTGAGCCAACGCTGCGCCCGTGAGCTGAGAAAGAGTTGCCGGGCCCTCAAGGCCACGATCGCGTATCCCATCAGCACTGCACACAGAATTAAACTTAGAGTCAGCGCCACTTCCAGGTAAGCCGCCAGAGTTAGATTGGGCAGGTCCACTACCGTCGGCAGTAACGCGAGATAGAAAATCATGGCCTTTGGATTGCTGAGCGTCAGCGAGAGACTGGCTAGGAACAGCTGGCTGCCGCGCTCCGCTGGAGGTGCCGAAACGTCGACGACGACGATGGTCGGCGCGGTCCACAGCCGGTAGCCGAGATACAACAGATAGGCTGCGCCCGCATAACGCATGGCAAGGAACAGGGTGTGCGCGCTGCGGGCCAGCATCGCCAGGCCCGTAGCTGCCAATGTGAACCAGGTGAGGTCACCGACGACGTAACCGGCGATGAACGGCGCCAGCCCGGCACTTCCCCGGCCCAGCACTCGTGCCACGATCGCGGTGGTGCCTGGACCCGGTGTGCCCGCTGCCAGAACGTAGGCCAAGCAGAACAAAAGAAGGCTGTGCAGAGCCATAATTGAGAATCGACCAGCAAAATGCCAGATGCGGGTCAGTCGCCGGTCGGCACAATCCCGGCATTCTCCACCATTAGGATGATAGCCCGCTGAGGCGCGCGCGTGCGATGGATGACGCCCGTGGGAACCGCAAATCCCTGCCACGGCGCAAGCGTTACGGTGCGCTCTTCCAGATCCACCAGGAACTCCCCCTCCAGGCAGAAAAAGAATTCATCATTGTTATCGTGCTTGTGCCAGTGGTATTCGCCCTGCATCACCCCGAGCCTCACAACCGACCCATTCACCTGGCAGAGCGTCTGGTTGTACCACTGGTCGGACACCGCGCGTACCAGAGCTGGTACGTCCAGCATTTCGAGCTGCGGGACCAGCACATTCAGGTGCGTGGTATAGGGATGGTTGCTCGCCGCGGCAGACTCGTGCAGAGCCATAGGTACTCCGTGGGCGCGGGCCCGCTGCTATGAGGTTAGAACCATAGTAATCCTGGCGCACATTAGAGCATTTGGCTATATCCGGGCCGCGCGCCACGATCAGTTTGTAAGCGCCGGAAACCCGGTGGTGAACAGCGCATGCACGCCATTCCAGCAAATCTGGACACCGATACACAGCACAATGAAGGCCGACAGCCGAACCACCACGCTCGTACCGATTGGGCCAAGTTTAGCCAAGAGTCGATCGGCATACCGATAGCAGAGGAACACGCCCAGTGCTACCAGCAGGATGCCGACGGCATGCGCTACGGCAGTCACTAGCAGCTGCCGGAAACCCGGGGGCGGATTGGCGCCGAGCGTGAGCGCCACCGAAATCGATCCTGGCCCGACGGTCAACGGCATTGTCATCGGATAAAACGCGCGCTGACTCATATCATCATGCGGCGCATCCTGTGGGTCATTGCGATTGGGTGCCGGCGAGGAATTGGGGCTGTTGAGCAGAGACCAGCCGATAGAGCACACCACGACGCCGCCGGCGACCTGAACTGCCGGCACCGAAAGCCCGAAGAAATCCAGTACGTAGGCCCCGATCAAGGTCGAGGCCACCAGTAGCAGGAAGCTGTTGATTGCAACTGTCTTGGCGAGGCGACTGCGCTCGCTGGAAGTCAGGCTAGCCGTCATTGCCATGTAGATAGGTGCGCCGCCCAGCGGATCCACAATCGGCAGCAAAGCGCCCACCGCCAGCATCACGATGGATCCAAAATGGATGAAGCCAGTCAGCAGCGCGCCGCTAAACATGTGTTACCCGCATCAACATTGATAAAGCATCCAGCGCCACAGCAGCATCAAGACTCAACCGGTGGCGCCGGGGATTTCTGTTCCGGCTTTGGCGTCTCATCGACCGGGCGCAGACTGATCGAGGCCGCAACATCCCAGGCATTGTGGATACCGATAAAAAGGAGTCCCAGCAGCACTGTGGCGATCATATACAAGGCAATAGCCGGCCAATACCAGAGCAGGATGGCGGCGGCCACCAGCAGCACGTAGAGAAGACTTGGAGATATTACATGCCAGAGCCAGTCTTCCAGCACTGGCACATAGCGACCATCAAGCCGGCGCATGCTCGCGCCACTGATGATTGCGTACAGGACGCCCCCGGTACCGACAATGCCCAGAGCGATGCTCAGGCTCCACAGAGTCTGCGCCGGCATAGCCAGATAGGCCGAGAATCCCAAAACCGTGCAAAAGTAAACAATCGTGGGCGTTACAAAGGCGCGCAGGCCGACGACCGACATGCGTCGCGCATCGCTGGCAAGCGCGATGACTACAAAGGTCAGACCAGTGAGGCCGGCAGCCGACGATCCGACAATGACGTAATAGTTGTCCCAACCGTTGATGATTGCCATGCCCGGGCCCTCTTCTTCGCCGCTTGCGTCTCGATCGCCGCATCAAATGACCCACCATCCGCTACCGCGCCGATACGATGATCTGGGCAGTACCACGATCAGGCGAGCATCGCAAAATACCACAGAGCGTTGGTGAGTAAACGTTTTGCAGGCTGCTTGAGGGATAGGGGGATCGCTTCGCGTCGGCTTGGCCGCACGCGCACCCCAAAAGACTAATCGGGACTTAGCGCGCCGTTTCGCTAAGCACCTGCGCAACGATCTCGTAGGATCGCAGGCGTGCCTTATGGTCGTAGACCTGCGAAGCCAGAATCAGCTCGTCGGCGCCGGTGCGGTCGATAAATTCGCACAGTCTCCTGTGCACCAGTGCCGCGGTTCCAACTGCCGAGCAGGCCAGTACTTGGTCGAGAATCGCGCGCTCTTGAGGGCCGATGCGTTCGAGGTATCCCTCAAGCGGCGGGGGCAAAGTGGAAGGATGACCGGTACGCAGGTTTACAAACGCCTGCTGCACGGAGGTCGCGAGCACCTGGGCTTCCTCCTGCGTGGCAGCCGCATAGGTCTGGTATCCCAGCATCACGTATGGTTTGGCAAGTTGCGCCGAGGGGCGGAACTGCGCCCGATAGATCGCGATGGCCTGCATCAGTTGCGCTGGCGCAAAATGCGACGCGAAGGCATAGGGCAATCCCAGATGTGCAGCCAGCTGCGCCCCAAAGAGGCTCGAGCCCAGGATCCATAACGGTACCTTAGTGCCAGTACCCGGCACGGCCCGGATCGCCTGGCGGGGCGCGTCCGAGAGCAAATCAGCCAGCTCCTGCACATCAAGGGGAAATTCGTCAGCATCGGAGTTCAGGTTGCGCCGCAGAGCCCGTGCTGTGAGCTGATCCGATCCAGGTGCGCGGCCGAGCCCAAGATCAATGCGTCCGGGGTAGAGCGATTCCAGCGTCCCGAACTGCTCCGCGATCACCAGCGGTGAATGATTGGGCAACATGATGCCGCCGGCTCCCACACGCAATGTCGTCGTGCCACCGGCCACATGCCCGATCAGCACAGCGGTGGCGGCGCTGGCAATGCCCGGCATCCCATGGTGTTCGGCCAGCCAGAACCGCCGGTAACCCCAACGCTCGGCGTGGCGCGCCAGATCCAGAGTGTTACGAAACGACTGCGCGGCATCACTGCCCTGGTTGATGGGCGCCAGATCCAGCACCGAGTAGGGAATCATAGAATCATTGTGGGGGCGAGTGCCGAAAACTCAATGCGCTGCGGCACCCTACTGGTGCAACGCGCTAGCCGGAACCACAAATGCCCGGCCCTTTGCTTCTGGAGGCCACGTAAATGTCAAAAACTTTTGCGACCCGATCGAGCGTACGACCTGATCGCTCCAGTGCCACCAGGGTATTTTCAAACGTCGGCGCCATCGGGTTGTCCGCGATGGCCTTAATTTCCCGGCGCTGCCTGCCTTGAAGGCAGGTGCAAAATCTGTCGTCCGGATAGCGCCAAAATCAGGCATGTGAAACGGCAGCGTGCTTGGCGCCAGAAAGGGATTCGGGCGTGCCGGTATGCCGGTCGACGGGGAACTGCCACCCACCGCACCGTGGGCCCAAGCGTACAGCATTAACGCCGAAACCAGCCGGGCATTCAGATATCTTCTCACCGCCGCCTGACCGTGGGTTGGGCCGGCAGGAGAATTCTAGCAATGCCCTTGACGCTTCAACAACGCAGAATCGCACCGTCAAAGCTTGTGCGATGCGCAATCGAGACCTGCGCCCCCGTATCTCAGTGGGTAGCTGCTGTGCTGCGAGGCGGCGCATTCTTCACGTACTTGTCGAACCAGCGGACCATTTCATACAGCAACTGCTCTTGAGATTCGAGTGCCGTATACCAGTGTGGCTCGTGAGGTAAAACGACCAGACGCGTGGTGCCGCCATTGCCACGGATGGCTTCGTATAGCAGCGTCGACTGGATCGGCGTAGTACCGGGATTCGCATCCTCAGCACCATGAATGATGAGCAGCGGGTTCTTGATCTTGTCGGCCGAGAAAATTGGCGACACGGTGCGATAGACCTCGGGCGCCTCCCACAGCGAGCGCCGCTCATTCTGGAAGCCGAATGCCGTCATCGTCTTATTGTAGGATCCGCTGGTCGAGACGCCGGCCCGGAACAGGTCTGAATGCGCGATCAGATTGGCCGTCATCAAGGCCCCATGGCTGTGACCGGTGACCCCAATGCGATCCGGATCGGCCACGCCGAGGCGAACCGCCTCATCGACCGCGGCCTTGGCATCGGCCAGCAGTTGCTCGAGGTAAGTATCGTAGGCTTTCTTGGGATCGCCTACGATCGGAAATGCAGCGTTATCGAGGATGGCGTAGCCGGCCAGCAGCAGCAACTGGTACTCATACAGCCGCGTGAAGGTGGCCTGCGAGCCTGAGACCTGTGCGGCCTGCGATGCGCCAGCGTAGTCGAGCGGATAAGCATAAAGAATTGTGGGCACGCGGGTACCTTCCTTATATCCCGGCGGCGTGTACAGCGTGAACGACAGATCCAGCCCATCGGCGCGCTTGTAGCGGACCAGTCGCTTCTTGATCTCGCGCACCACTGGCGCCGGATCGGCTATATGTGTCAGCGCAGTGGCGCTCGAGACTACGCTGGCCTCGCCGGGCGCAGCGTCGATCGGCGCCCCGAGCGTGCGCACAAATGCGTTGGGGGGATCGCTGGGTGATTGATGCCAGGTCAGGAACGAGTGGGTATCGGTGCCTAGGAAAGCGAGGAACCGCTCGTAGTCGGCGCGGTCACTGCGAAACAGCCGCTCGGATTTGAGCGTCTTGAGATCAAGCCGATCCAAGAATGGGCGATCGCCCTCCGGCGATGCACCGAGGCCCTGCAGGTAGATGGCATCGCCTTCGGTGAGAAACACCAACACGCCGTTGGGCAGTGTGCGGTGCACCGGGCTGCCCGGGTTCGCATACTTCTCATCAGTTGAGCGATCCCACAACAGCGTAGGCTTGGCCTGAGGTGCATCCACATTGATCGTGAAGGCGCGCATCCAGTGGCGGTTATTGTCGAACTCATACATCAGCGCCAGGCCCGGATCAGCGCTCCATTCAAAGCCGGCAAAGCGTTGCTCAGTCCGGGCAATCTCGATCGGGCTCGCGGTAAAGGGGGCCTTGAGCAGCATGACCTTATCGCGGGCAGGTACCGTGACATTCCAGTCCCCGCCATCGAGCGCTTCGGCCCAGATCAGCGTGGCCGGATCGGTGGCGCGCCACGCGAAATCGCGCGGGCCCAGCGGTTCGCCGTCAATGGGAACCCGATCGGCCAGCGGGCGCGAGGCAATGTGCTGGATCGTCCCGACGGAATCCTTGCTCAGGTGCCAGACACTGAATTCGCGCGGGAAGCGCTCATAGGTGGTGACATAGGAGTAGGGTTTGTGGAGCGAGGCGACCAGGATGTGCTCTCCATCGGGCGCAGGGGCCACCTCATCGTAGATTCCGACTCTGCCAATCGGCCGCACGGCGCCGGTGGCGGCCGTAATCAACGCCAGCTGCGAGCTCGCAAAATAGTCAAATACATCCTCATCGTGCCGGTTTGCGAGGGTGTCTCGCGTCTCGTAGGTACTACTCTGCCCGCCCTTGCCATCGCTCTCCTGGATGCTGGGCCCGAGCGGCGCGACGGGCTCCGGCGGCGGCGGTCCCATGGCTGAGGGCACCTGCTTGACCAGCAGCGTCTTCTGGTCCGGCATCCACTGCAAGTCAGCGCCGAACATGGGATTTAGGCGCACGCCGGGAACGCGATGAATCGCTCCGGTCTCGGCCTCGCCGATCCACAACTCGACCGAGTCGGTGGCGATGTTGGGGAATGCGAAGTGTCGGCCATCGGCGCTCCATACCGCTGGGCCCGGACAGGCCTGCGGCGGCAGCGTGACCGGCAGGTGCGCCGCATCGGCAAGACGTATCAACTCAAAGCTGTGGGTACACGGTGTGATGCCATAGCCGCCCGGTGTGTCGTGCTTGCTGTGGTTGCGCGGCTCGATACGCACGCCGGCAAGGCGCAGGTAGGGCGTGGCCACTCGCGTAATTGAGGGATAGTCCTGCCGCGAGACCAGCAGCAGCGTATCGTGCGTGGGGCTCAGGTTGGGCACCGGCAGCGGCGGCGCCTCCATCACACTCAAGATGTTTGCCGGGGGTTTGTCATACCCAGACACCGGCGCTGAGGGTTGTGGCTGGCCGGCGGATGCGGCGACAGCCTGCAGTAGCAGGCCTCCAGCCAGCCCAAAAAGCAGAGCGTGTTTCAAGGCGTACTGACGCGGCATCGTCTGCCTCCGGCTGAAGTTGAGACTGCAGAGTGGAGGGGAACCTTGCCACGTGTGCGTCGCCGCGGCAATCCGGCGTGGACCGCGAGCTCAGGCGGGCAGCTTGATGCGCCTGACTGGCAGCCGTGGGGCGTAGCATTCAGACGCCCGCCGCGACAGCGGAGAAATGGTATGGACGCCTCCCACTTCGAAGTGAAGTGATAGGTGAGCTAAAGAAGGAAGTGGACCCTCCGGGCAGACGGCATCAAAGTGCCCAAGGTGGAAGGTGTTCAGTCTTCACAG
>Ga0182030_10013302_pt1 | contig 16373 bp, 13 predicted proteins | sample 812S3MmetaG_FD_121299 | JGI IMG/M metagenome (GOLD analysis project Ga0182030, IMG submission 121299) | Permafrost microbial communities from Stordalen Mire, Sweden - 812S3M metaG (Illumina Assembly) | ecosystem: Environmental > Terrestrial > Soil > Wetlands > Permafrost | place: Sweden...
AGAAAAATTCTTTGCGAACATCAATCAAAAGCACCATTCGGAATTGAAGTCTCTACTTAGCTTGAAGTTCCAATTCTTTGATAAAAACAGTCCACTAATTTATCCCTTGTGAAGTATAATTAGCAAAAATAATCGCAATTTTATCCAATGTTGCAATTAAAGCATTATTCTTTCGATTTAGCATTTGAATATCCTTTTACTATATCAAAAGGAACTAAGACCCATCAGCCCACATTAATAACATCTTTAGGGCTGGGCAACTATACTGGCTATGGCGAAGCACCGGCAATTGCTTATTACAATATCAGCTTGCCGGAGATGATATCATCGCTGGAGGAAAAACGGGCAATGATAGAACGGTATGCACTCACTGATCCTCAGCGCTTCTGGCATTTCCTGCACCATCTTATACCTGGGCAGCATTTTCTTACGGCAGCTTTAGATATTGCGGCATGGGATTTGTTTGCGCAAATGCGCAGGCAGCCTTTATACAGGCTGTTAGAAATAAAATGGGGTCATGCCCCCTTAACTGATTATACGATAGGTATGGATACCAAAGAAAATATGATTGCTAAAATAGCAGCGCATCCCTGGCCTATTTATAAAATAAAAGTAGGTAAAGCAGATGATATAGATTTACTCTGCGCACTCCGCGTACATACCGATGCGCCCTTGCGTATAGACGTAAATGAAGGCTGGACATTTAATGAAACAAAAGCCTTGCTGCCAGAATTACAAAAATTGAACATTACATTGATTGAACAACCGCTGCCTAAGGAAGAAAATGAGGCTATGAAAGAGTTAAAGGCTATTTCTCCCATACCATTGTTTGCAGATGAAAGCTGCCGAACGGAAGATGAGGTAAAGAAGTGTACGGACAGTTTCCATGGCATTAATATAAAACTCACTAAATGTGGCGGCATTACTCCTGCCCTAAGGATGATAAAAGAGGCAAGAACGCTGGGACTAAAAATTATGATGGGCTCGATGAACGAAAGCACTATTGGTTCTGCTGCCATTGCCAACCTGTTGCCATTGCTGGATGAAGTGGATGCGGATGGACCTTTGCTATTAAAAGAAGATGTAGCAGATGGGCTGACTTATCAGCATGGGAAGATACAACTGAGTGGGGGCAATGGATTAGGCGTTAGATTTATTGGTAAACGATAAAAAGGTATTTTTGTTCTAATGCAATTACAGCAAAACATTTCTCTTAAACCGTATAATACATTCGGCATTGATACACCGGCCGAGTATTTCATTGAGCTAAATGATATGGATACTCTTGAAGAGGTTACAGAAATGACACAGCAAAAACACATTCTCGGTGGCGGCAGCAATATACTGCTAACGCGACCGGTCAGAGGATTAGTGATACACAATAGGTTAAAAGGAATTGAAATAGAAAAAGAGGATAGTGAAAACATATGGCTCCGGGTACAGTCAGGGGAAATATGGCATGACCTGGTATTATATGCTATAGGCAATGGATGGGGAGGAATAGAAAACCTGGCGTTGATACCCGGCACAGTAGGCGCTTCTCCGATGCAGAATATAGGGGCCTATGGAGTGGAAGTGAAAGAAACGATTGAGAGCATCAGGTTCTGGTATTGGAAGGAAAAAGTACAGCTCAACTATAAAAGCAGGGAGTGCAATTTTGGTTACCGGGACAGCATTTTTAAGCACCAATTAAAAGACAGGGTTTTCATTACATCAGTTGTTTATAAACTGAAAAAGCAGCCGGAATATAACATTAGTTATGGTGCCTTAGCGCATGAACTGGAGCAAATGGGAGTGAATGAATTATCTGTAAAGGCGGTGGCCTACGCTGTAATGCATATCCGCACAAGTAAACTGCCAGACCCAAAAATAACAGGCAATGCAGGGAGCTTTTTTAAGAACCCTACTATCCCAAGGGAGCAGTTTTCTGTCCTGCGCGCAAAATATCACTCCATACCTTCCTATAGAGTAAACGATGCACTAGTAAAAGTGCCGGCTGGCTGGCTGATAGAGCAGTGCGGCTGGAAGGGATACAGAAGCGGCGATACAGGCGTGCACATAAAACAGGCTCTGGTACTTGTTAATTATGGCAATGCAAAGGGCATTGATATATGGAACCTTTCGAGTGAAATAATTAGCTCAGTTAAAGAGCGGTTCGGCATAACGCTGGAAAGAGAGGTGCAGGTGTGGGCGCCGAATCCCTAAAAAGGTATGTCCATATTTCACAAAAGGAGGGTAGTTTGTTGTTCAAAGAAATTCGGTTAATTTGTATCCAGTAATTCCGAATTATAGTTAAGCTAAATGACAGATATACTTTTAGGCCTCAGGGCTTATTGGCAGCTTAATATAAAAAATCGTTCCTTTTCCCTCTTTTGTCTCAAACCAAATGCTGCCTTTCCAGAATTCTATGATTTTTCGTGTCATCGCCAGTCCCAAACCTGTGCCGGATGTTTTGGTAGTAAAATAAGGCTGAAAGATCTTTTTCGTAACATCTTCGGATATTCCGTCTCCATTATCCGTTATAATTATTATTGCGTTGCTATTGTCTCTCAGTAAAGTCACATCAATTTTTCCGGCACGTTCGGCAGGGATTGCTTGTTTAGCATTTTCGAGCAGATTGGTAAATACACGAAGCAACTGACTCCGGTCCGAATAAACTAATAGCCTTTCTGCGGCTTTGTTGATGGTAACTTTGATACGAGTTTCATCCATGTAAAGCTCCACAGCTTTATTCAGCAATTCGTTCAGTTCCAGTTCCTCAGGTCGCGCCTCCGGCATTTTTGCGAAATTTGAAAACTCAGAAGCAATGTAAGAAAGGTTGTCTATCTGCTCAATTATGGAATCTGAGACTTTATTAGTAAGCTCTTTAATACCCGGGTTGTCATTTTTCATGGCTTGTTGCAAATACTGAATATTTAGCTTCATCGGTGTCAATGGGTTTTTGATCTCGTGAGCCACCTGCCTGGCCATTTCACGCCATGCACTTTCCCGTTCACTTTGTGCCAGCAACGCAGCATTCTCTTCTACTTTGTTTACCATTTTGTTGTATTCACTTACCAACAAGCCTATTTCATCATTGTATGGCCATGTGATGCGTTCATTCCGCTGCAGGTTCAGCCGGCCGAATTGCTGTATAATAACATTGAAAGACCGGGTGATCCAGCGGGTGATGAGTACGGTTATTAAGCTGGAGAAGAGAAAAATAAATGCATACAGGTTAATGAGCGTAACGACTATATTCGATATCTGGAAATTGAGATCTTTTTCCGATGAGAAAAAAGGCACATTGATATAACCCTGAGTTTTTCCGTCCTTGTCGCGTAACGGTTCATACGCCGACAAATACGAGAGCCCTGCCACCCGCTCATTCTGGATTACAATGGATTTCCCCAGGTCATTAAGCTGGTAAAAGGCATCCGGCCTCATCACATGCGATATCAATCCTTTACTATAAATATCATCTTCTGAGGTATTATACAACATTCCTTTTTCATTGAAGATGTTTATATCAATCTTTTGGCCGGACGCAAGGCTGGAGATAAAGTATTTAAAAGGTGTTGATCTGCTTATAGAGTCGAAAATATTACTTGCATCATATGCGCGCTCCTGTTTTAAATAGTCCTGCACCGATTGTTTGGCCACCTGCATTGCTGATTGCAGCTTCGTAGAAGTAGATGTTTTGTATCGGTCAGTAAAAAAGCCGATGGTTACTATACCAATTAAAATAAAGGAGACAAGCACTACCACCAGCACGGAAAAATGCACCCGCTTACGTAATGTAAGCCGGAGAAATTTACCCGAAAGGAATGCGCCTGTAAAATAGGACAGGTATACCTGATACAAAAATATGATCAGCGCCAGGGCCACCTGAACGCCAAACAAATAAGAAAATAAGGAAACCAGTTCCACCAGTTCGCTATGCGAATAAGCTACCACGATCGTGCGCCTGTCAGATATCTTATAGTATAGTTCTGATACGTCATTATTATTGTAATAGGCATAACCCTGGTCTTTCAGTGTGTCGTTTTTCAGGTAGGTAGTAAATGGGTGGTCATTGGCTTGTGTAATTAGCTTATCGTTTACATAGACCGCATACGAATATTCGGCCTCCTGCTGGTTTGCTTTGTTAGCCACGGGCTGCAGTAACTCAGGATATACCGTTTCTGAGACTTGTTTTTTCAAGTCAAGGTCCATGACCACATAACCTGATAGTCTGTTTGCAGAGTCGCTATAAACGGGGATATAAGAGAGATAATAAGGTCGGTCGAGTGTAGATTCTTTGTAGAAAAGGTTGGGAGAATTTGTTGATACCGATTCATTTCTTTCGGTAATAAACGAATTTAAGTCAACAGAATCTTTATTAAATAGTGGGTTTCTTTTATCATCGAACAGGTAAACCTTTGACTGGTATTTGCTTATTGGCCCGGTCAGGTAAAGTGCATCAAATCGTTGGTTTATTATTTTTCTTGCATTTGCAGATGGTTTAAAAAAAAAGCCGTTTAGCGTCTTATCATGCTCTATATTGCTGGCAACTTTATTAAATGAATATTCCATTTCATTGTCGCGGTGCGGAGAAAGGCGCTGCTCTACAAATGCCTTACGTTGTTCCCGTTCCTTTACCTCGTTGAAGTATTGTAATATGCCCGTACTGAAGGCGCAGATAAATACCGCCCAGAATATCATGTGTGGTTCAAACAGGTCTGAAACGGGTGCGAATTTCCGCCAATCGAGAAGGATGATAAATAGTAAGAACCATCCCAATAATACTGGGTATAGAGAATCACGGTTCTTGTTAAAAAGTAAAAGCAGCAATACTCCCATTATTGCAGCTAATATGTACTTGATTTTTTTATTTTTTATCAGGACGTTCAATTCAATATTGAACAAATACACAACAATGCAGGAAACGCCTGTCACTATACCAACCAGGAACAGGCCGAATATCGAATATATGTTGATGGCATAAAAATGGTTTACATCAAACGAAATATTGGAATCAAGTACAAGGCTCCGGATGAGGTTCACGAGGAGATACATATAGGCCAGGAGCGCGAAAATCAGTACAACTGAAACGAGGTAACGGACCCACTTTTTATGGACGCCAGCGAAATATGTTTTGTATGGAGTATGCCGGATAGCGAACAAAACGATCCACAAACAACAGAGTATATCTATGAATAAGTCGCCAAAAGACGATAGATACCTGTTGTACGCATACAGTTGAGGCGAAAAGAAAGTAAGTGAATCCAGGTTAAAAGGAAGCCCGTAAAAGAAAATGGCTAATCTCAAGATAGAAATTACCAAAAGAGTAATGAGGAATCCTATTAAGGGCAATTTATTACGTGTCAGATAAATGATCAGTAATTGCATCCAGGAAATGCTTGCTAATAAGGCACCTAGCAAAATGATAATAAAAGGTAGGTCCGGGATCCATCTTTGAATATCCTGAGCGTGAAAGTGTAGGTAAAATACGGGTGCTGTATTGTGCAGGGCCACCAGGTAGTCACCTGCCAGATTTCCATCGGCAGGGATGATCTTTGTTTTTACCGGGATATATTCAGATGCTGCAAAATGAGATTTCAGGTAATCATTTTCAAGTGGATAGGAGATGAATATCGGAAATAATATGACAAGGCGCTTATTGGCGTCAATAAAAGACAGGGGTATACATTTTTCAACGAATACCCCTTTTTCATTGCGTACAATTACCGGTCTTTCAGTTGCTGAATCATTAATATTGGCAACAACAAGATTTGTATTCCAGAACTTTAAAGTATCATGATCATAACCATATACATAAAATGGGAAATTATTGATCTGTCCTGCCTCTTTGACAGATAGAGAATCATTAAAAGCTCTGCGGATCAGGTCCTGCCGCGCAATAAAATTTTCAAAGACATCTTCCCGGTGGAGCAGGTCTTTATTTACGACCTGTGCCATACGTTCGGGCAGGATTGCCTGTCTGTGCCTGTGGAAATTATAACCTGTTATGCCCCAAAGCACAATACTAAGTAAGAACCAGCCCCAATATGGATATCTTCTGAACATTTATTTTTTAGGTTCCAGTTCTTTTACCTTGTTCCAGAGGGCGTCCATTTCTCCCAGTGTCATGTCGTGCAGCGATTTGCCCGCTGTCCCGGCCATGTCTTCCACCTGCTGAAAACGGCGGATGAATTTTTTATTGGTCTGCTCCAGCGCACGTTCCGGATCCACTTTTATGAACCTTGCATAATTAATAAGCGCAAACAACACATCTCCAAATTCACCTTCTATCTCACCTTGGCTTCCGCTGTCTATTGCTTCATAGAGTTCCTGCATTTCTTCTTCCACCTTATCTTTTACCTGTGCCGTATTTTCCCATTCAAACCCCACCTGCTTGGTCTTCTCCTGTAGCCGTAAAGCTTTTATCAAAGCGGGCATTGAAGGCGGCACGCCGCTAAGTATGGATTTTTTCCCTTCCTGCTGTTTTATCTTTTCCCAGTTTTGCTTTACGTCCGTATCATTTTCCACTTTTGTATTCCCATAAATATGCGGGTGGCGGTTGACTAGTTTATTGCATACGCCTTCTATTACATCATCAAGGGTAAACTGCCGCTGCTCACTGCCTATTTTGCTGTAAAACATAATGTGTAGGAGCAGGTCGCCCAGCTCTTCTTTCAGCCCCTGCCAGTCTTCATTTATTATGGTTTCTGATAGTTCATAAACTTCTTCAAGGGTCTGCGGTTGCAGGGTATGAATAGTTTGCTTCCTGTCCCAGGGGCATTCTTCCCTCAGCTCGTCCATTATTTTTCGCAGCCGCTCTATTGATTTTGAGTATTCCATGATTTTTACCCGGTTAAAAATGTATGTGAGTACCTAAAATTATGTATAGTTTTCTGTATTCTTTCAGCAATTGTCGTAGTATCCATCTTTTATCGGCTTCCATTTTTTTATTGAGCCATTAAGCCTTTCGGCCATTGAGCCATTATTTTATTACTTTTGACGTACAATGAAGCATTTGCCAAACCTGCTGACGCTGGGTAATTTGTTTTGCGGCTGTATTGCCATTGCCTACTTCCTTACTGCCCAGCCTTATACCAGCATGAATATTGGGGAAGGCGGGTTGCCCACCTGGCAGTGGGTGTATGGCGCGGAGCAGATGTATATGGGCAGCATATTTATAGGTATCGCTGCCATCTGCGACTTGCTCGATGGGTTTACGGCAAGGGCGTTAAAAGTATTTTCACCTATAGGCAAAGACCTTGATTCTCTCGCAGATATTGTTTCATTTGGCGTCGCGCCCTCCATAGTCCTCTTTAAGTTTTTATGGGATGCCTTTATGGGCGAAAAAAATGCTTTCGATGTAAGTATGCTCGGCTTGGCCCCGGCATTTTTCATAGCCTGTTTTGCTGCGCTGCGCCTGGCAAAATTCAATATTACGGCAAGTGAGCAGAAGGCCTATTTCATTGGTATACCGGTACCCGCTATCGGTCTGTTTGTTGGTTCATTTCCCTTGCTGGTCTGGTTTAGCCCTCCATTTGTATCGCACGTGATGGCTGCCTGTCTGCAAAACAAATGGACGATCTATATCATTATTATTATTCTTTGCTGGCTAATGGTGTCCCGTATTAAATTCATAAAGATGGTACCCACGAAATGGAATATGGCGGCTGCATGGCCACAATATACATTGGTGCTGCTAACAGCCGTTTCTATACCTTTTTTACAAGTTGGGGCCATCCCATTCGGATTTATACTGTACATAATATTGTCTATATTGTACAAACAACCCGCAACTGCTGAAAACAATATTTGAGAAATAATTTCTAACTTTATACATTATGAATTATACAGCACATATTAACGTAATGCCACTTAAAGAGTTGCTGGACCCACAAGGAAAAGCGGTAAACAGCAGCTTGCATAACCTGAGGCTTACCCAGTTGCATGACGTGCGCATTGGCAAACATATTTCACTGAATATTGAGGCACCTAACCGGGAAGAAGCGGAGAACATAACCCGGGAAGCGTGCAAAAGACTATTGGCAAACCCCGTTATGGAGGCGTTTGATTTTACATTGACAGAGTAGCTCCTCCCGGCATTTTCTACTTACGACTAAAAAAACATGCGACTTTACCTGGTACCATCGCCTATAGGCAACCTTGGAGATATTACGTACCGGGCGGTAGAAATACTGCGGCAGGCAGACGTGGTATTGTGTGAAGATACACGCACCAGTTCGGTACTGATGCGGCATTACAATATCCAGAAACCCTTAACGCCTTACCACCAGCACAACGAGCACAAAATACTTCCCCATCTTATAGAGCAATTACATGCCGGAAAAACCTTTGCGTTGATCACAGACGCCGGTACACCGGGAATCTCCGATCCTGGTTTCCTGCTGGTAAGGGAGTGTAACCGCAATAAAATACCGGTAGAGTGTCTGCCCGGCGCTACGGCCTTTGTGCCTGCACTAGTGCAGTCGGGCATTCCGGCAAACAGGTTTGTATTTGAGGGATTTCTCCCACTGAAAAAAGGAAGGCAAACTATGCTGAAAACGCTTGCCGGCGAAGACCGCACCATCATTTTTTATGAGTCGCCCCATAGGCTGGTAAAGACCCTTAATGAGCTGGCAACAGCATTAGGCGCAAGCCGTCAGGCAGCAGTATGCCGGGAATTAACAAAAATATATGAAGAAACTAACATAAATACACTACAAGCGTTGGCAGCTTATTATGAAGCTCATCCTCCCAAAGGGGAAATCGTAATTGTCATAGCGCCACCTGGCCACCCCTGACCCCTAGAGCGGGGACCATCTGTCTAGCTACGTATAGGAACATGAACATTAGAACTATGAGCAAACAAATTTAAGATCGTAAATTGTATTGAAAACGTTTAATATAATAATGAGGTGGAAGCCCCTTTAGTGGTTTGGGGCTTATGTTTATTTATGCTACATTTGCAGTCCTTAATTACGGAGATTGTAGCTCAGCTGGTTAGAGCATCAGATTGTGGTTCTGAGGGTCGTGGGTTCGAACCCCATCAGTCTCCCCAAAAATATCTTTATTAAAAAGTGCTTACCTAAGCACTTTTTTTATTACTTTCCATCCCCGAATTTGTATCTTTGTATTTATTGTTTTATAATTAAAATTTCACGAACATGAGCTTAGAAGTAACAGGCAAGCTATTAGTAAAGTATGATGCGCAGCAGGTAAGCGAAAAATTTAAAAAACGCGAGTTCGTACTTGAATTAGCCGAAGAGATCAATGGTAACATATATACCAACTTTGCCAAAATGCAGTTAGTACAAAACAAATGTGACATTATTGATCGCTTTAAAGAAGGCGACCTGGTAAAGGTCAGCTTTAACATAAAAGGAAATAAATGGGAGCGGGACGGCAAGGTAAATTATATAACCAACCTCGATGCATGGCGTATGGAAAGCGCAACTGCTGCGCCAGCCAATAATAATGGCAACCAAACAGCGGCTCCGGTTTACAATAACAATGGTGGCGGAAATACTTATACTGCAACCCAGAATTTTAACCCGTCTCCCGAAACAATAGACGACCTTCCATTTTAAAACATTAGCTGATGATTAATCGCCTGCCGCGCATTACTTTAGTTTTATTCCTGGCTGTAACATTTTTTTGTGCCTGTAACAGCGTGCCAAATCATGCACGATTTATACCAAAAGAAGCTGTGGCTGTGGTAGGGCTAAACCTGAGATCGCTCAGCAAAAAAATTGCATGGAATGTAATTACCGGCAGCAAGCTATTTAAGGAAATGCAGGCGCGCATTGCTGAAAAAAATACCAAGGATGCAATGAATAGTATTGAAAAATCAGGCATTGATTTTTCAAATACCATTTACGTATACCTAAAAACAGATACCCGCCTTAAAGGTAACAGCCGCATAACGGGACTAGTGCCTTTGTCTGACGCCAGCCAATGGGAAGCCTATGTAAAGCAGGTATTTCCGCAAGTGGCTGTTACGCAGCATGGCGACCGCAAAGAAGCCAGCCTGAGCAGGGATATGTATGTAGGATGGACCAAAAACCTGTTGATCATTATAAACACGGTATCCGTATCTGCTGACAATAGTGACGATAATGGCGGGAATAACCCTAAGGTAAACGTATCCTCTACAATGGGTCAGGCTGATGTTTCTGCAGAAATGGAAAATGCATTCAGCGTGACCAAAGAAAACTCTATTATAGATAACCAACATTTTAAAAGCCTGGAGCTCGAGGGCCATGATGTAACATTCTGGTTGAATTATGATCAGCTTATGACCCAGTATATGAGCTCCAACGTGGCCGAAAAAATGGGCGTTTCTTTGTCTAACACTTTATGGAAGGATGCTGCCTTCACATCAGGCTTTGACTTTGTAAAGGGGAAGATAACTGGCGATATGCGTTATTATATGTCGGCAGACATGAAGGATGTGGGTACTGAACTAGGTGCCGTGAACGCAGATAAAGAAATGATAGAGCGGTTGCCAAATCAAAATATGGACATACTTATGGCGGCACACATATCGCCAAAGGGCGTTAAGGCGTTCATGGATAAAACAGGATTATTAGGCTTGGCGAATATTGGACTAAGCACACAAGGAATGAATGTTGATAATGTGCTCGATGCCTTTACCGGTGATATGGCTATCGTTATGAACGATTTTAGCCTGCATACTGAAAGTGTAACGGATAGCTTTATGGGTCAGGCCGTGATTCATCAAAATCAAAAACCCAGCCTGAACTTAAGTTATGCAATAAAGATTAATAAGAAAGAGAATTTTGATAAAATATTCCAATTGGCTAAAGATAACGGACTGCAATCCATGGGTAATGGCTATGCGGTGCCTATAGACGATAAAGACTCGGTCTACATTCAGATGAATGGACAGTATGCAGTAGCATCAAATAATTTTGCAAACGCATCTGGTTTTCTGCAGGGTAGTTTTAAAAACCAGAAAATGCCTGAAGCCGCATCAGCCAATGTATTGGGACATCCCTGGTCTTTGTATCTTGATATGCAACAGCTATTAAAAAATATAGATCCAGGCATCAGTCATTCGGCCCATGATTCAGCTATGATTACCGAAAGTAAAAAGCTATTGAATAACCTGTCTTTTTCTGGCGGTTCGTTCAAAGACAATGCATTTGAATACCACTTAGACATAAATTTTATGAATACAGAAGAAAACAGTATTATTGAACTCATGGATTATGGTATGAAAATGAATGATGCCGACAAAATCGGTTCTAAATAAAACTACTATTTACCTCGTGGTACTAGACATCACATATTTTATTAAATTTGTACAACATTTACTTTAGTTTTTAACTTATTAAAAAATACCCGATGCGGAAATCACACCTATATTTCACATTAGCCATAGTATTATTGATCACTTTAATTACTAGCATCAATAGCTGTAAAAAAGTAAATGGTGTTGATAACGATACGGTGGTAGAGACACCATTCAGCCTGCTCTTTTCAGATTCAGCCGGTGCTGTCTACAACTCTACCGATGGCAAAACCATCAGTAAAACAATATTCGAAGCGGATGGCTATCCTTGCCGCGCCATTTGTGTATCGTATGATAATATTCTTTTGGTCAAAAAGAATCTGTACATAAGTACTAATAACGGCTTGAACTTTAATCATTCTTTCGATTCTGTCGGTTCTTATCCTGGCAATGCCTGCAATGGCTTCCCTCTCGATCTTAATCAGTCAATGATTGTCAATATAGCTGATTGGAACGCGCTCTATGTTGTAAATGATTGTTATATTCCCAATAACTATCTCGGGGTCAGCTATAGCTTATATGCAGGCGCCCAGGGAGACTGGTATATCGATCAGGTTGATACTCTTGGTGCTATTGGTGATTACGGCAATTATCCTTATATTACGATTACATCAATGACATTGATGCCAAATGGCGTTCTGGCGGGCTACGACGCAAGGCATAACCGGTGTTTTTACCGAACAAAGGGAACGCTTTGGAATGAATCTACAGCTAACCCCGATACAGCTACTGGTTTTACCGCTTATGGCAACCCTGGCAACCACTCAGGGATCCACTTGCCGTTTGCCGATTTAAATAGTACCCCACCTGATACAGCCGGTGGGATGGCTCGGTATTCTTATGGGCATATCAACGACCGACTCATAGCTATTGACCAAAATAATTGTCATAATTATGGTGCTTATTATAGTGACGACACAGGTCGCAACTGGGCCGCAATGAGTGGCCTGCCCAGCTCGCCATTATTGTGTGTTGGATCACCATTTGAGGAAAATTGTTTTGTTGGCACAGCCGGTTCAGGCCTGTACATACTAAACGTAAACACCAATACCTGGCAGGCGAACAATAGCGGCCTGGCCAAAAATCTTGTTGTCCGCAGTTTGGTAGGAAAGGAGATGTATTATAAAAACGGTAAGATCCAAAAGTATATTTTCCTCGCCACGAACGTCGGTATCTATCAAAGCACCGATGGAGGAAGTACCTGGACGCTAACTATACCCGGCAATTTTACAGCCATCTATTAATGTAAAGAGGGGAATAGACGACAAAATTTCAGGCCGTGCCTCTTTTTAGTGGTATGGCCTTTAATATTTATCATACATTCATGTAAACTTTCGTGTGTACCAATGCCGGATTTTTTAAAGACAAGGTGGGTTTTGTTCCTTGTCTTGGTAGTTTTTATTCTCTGTAAAATACCACATCTTTTCTATCCGTATTATTGGGATGAAAGCTGGCCGTATGCTGTTGCAATAAAGGATATGTACACACATGGCATTAGTCTGATGCCTTCTGCCGTCGATCCGGAACTATCGCGCGGGCATCCATTATTTTTCCATGCTATCGCGGCTTTATGGATGAATATTTTTGGTGCCTCACATTTATCCATGCATTCATTTGCGCTGTCCATTTCCGTCCTTTTTCTGGTTGCTGTGTATGAGGTTGGGTTTAGGCTATTTAATCAACAGGTAGCTGTATTGAGCTTATTACTTGTGGCCACACAGGTCGTTTTTTTCGTTCAGTCTTCCTTTGTATTATTCGAAATGCTGGTGGCTTTCCTGGCTTTTCTCAGCTTATATTTTTATATAAGAGGCAAATATTTCCTGACAATTTTATGCCTGTCAGCACTTTTTTATACAAAGGAAAGCGGCTTGGTAATGGGTATTGTTCTTGGCATAGATGCAATTGCCGGATTGTTTAATAAAACCAATGAATGGAGGCGTAGATTATTGAGTCTTGCTTCCATTGTTATTCCCTGCATGTTGATCGGTATTTTTTTCATGTTGCAAAAACATATCAGGGGCTGGTACATTTTCCCATTTTACAATGATCTTATAGAACATAGGTGGGCTTCATTCTGGTATAATTTTCGGCGAAATTCTCTTAGGAATATTTTTCATGATCAATTAAATTACTCCTATTTTATTTTATTTTTGGGTGTTTCACTGGTAGCCGGCGTCAAAAATAAAAACCTGAAATATCTGGCTGTATTTTTGCCGGCCTTTATTATATATTGTGTTATTGATGATCATCATAGTGTAACCATATATGGCATAGCATTCTTTCTTTTATTTGCTTTCTCTGTAGTAGTTATGCTCTATGCCTTGAAACAGCTAAGAGTGTACCGAGCTGCAGTTGAGGAGCGTTGGGTAGTATTGTCCTGTTCTTTTATTTTCTGTTTTTTCTGTTTCTCTTCCATGAATTTTTTCACTTTCAGGTATTTGCTCCCTGCCATTGTGCTCTTATTTTTTTTCATAGCAGTAATTATTGATAAGTTTATTGATCGCTCATACCCGGTTTTGTATTACCCGGCATTGCTGCTAATATTATTGATCGGCTTTTTTTCTTTCAAAAAGGATAATGACTATGGAGATACTCATCTCAAAGCATTTTACGGTATGGACGTACAGCAAAGTGTGGTTGACTACCTGGAAAAGAAGAATGACTATGATAAAATTATCGGTACCGGTTCTTTTCTTGAAAGTCAGCATTTAATAAATCCGGCTACCGGGTTTTTACACACTGGTAAAGCATTTAAAAACGTAAGCTGGTATATTGACCGCAAAACAGACTACGCTATTTTTGATAATCTCGAACCTGATAACCGGTATAATGATTTCAAAAAAGATACTGGCTTTCACCTTGTTTATCAGTATCAAAAAGGAGAAAAATGGGCGGAGATATATTACCGCAAATAATGATCAGAAACACCTCTTATGGAGTTATTGGCTCATCTCCTAAAAATTCTTCCAGATCACGCCTCTGCTTTTTCGTGGGATGACCGGTTTTGCTTTGCCGCTTGCCTGTATAGAAGCTGGAACCTACATACTGGTTGAGCTGTTTATCTTCGTCGGAGGTTATATCCATATAATATTTCACGGCTTCTTCATAAGCCACCCGGTTATTCAATAGCCTGGTCACCTCTATAGTCCATCGGCGTGCTGGAGTTTTTATAGTGTAATGATCGCCGATAGATACGGGACGGGCAGGTTTTACTGCAGCTCCATTCCATTTTACTTTATTTTCTTCAATCGCCGCTGTGGCCTGCGAGCGCGTCTTGAAAATACGTATTGCCCAGAGATATTTATCAAGCCTTAGTTTCTCCATATCGAATGTTAAAAATAATAACTACAGCGCATTAAAGGGTTAATAAATCCAGTTCACCTTAAGGAATAAAGCGTATATCCTTCTGATATTTTTACACTGTCAACAGGATGCTGAACATCGTTGAAATAAGTCTTAAAATAACTATCGTCAAAACCATCTATTACAAGTACATACTTCACCCACATGCTGTCAAATATTTCTTTGTTCATCTGCTGTGATAACTGCCAGGATATATTCATACTTTTTTTGTTCGTAAATAAAGTAAGGGCCCTTGGTTTTGTAAAAATAATGATGTCCCGGTCATTTACATGTTGTGAAATATACCGGAAGGCTACAAGGTCTTTTTGCTGTGGGATAAGGCCTGGCCGGGTTTCCAGCACAAGTGTTTTTATATAGCCGTATTCTGAACGCAAGAATATTATTGTCAGCACAATAGCCACTATTCTTGCATTGACAGGAGGAGCAGCCAGCAATATTATTTTGAAAGTGGTATAACAGTAGTAAAATAATATAGGCAGCACCGGCAAGAAATACCGGTGATCGCGAACCGGATAGTAAATAATTAAGATGCAGACTATAATGAAGAAAAGGTCATCAAACGCCAGTCGTTTCCAGATATTTAATAAAAAGCCGGTAACGCCAAAGACAAGGCCAGCATATCCAATGAAATATCCTACGGCGTTGAAAAATCCGTTAGATGTTTCGCAGTAAAAATAATCGGGAATCACCTGGAACAGGTAAACCAGATATTCCTTAGCTGATCCAATCATACTCCCGCTTAATGCTGCATGGATAAAATCGTTATAAAAAGAAGTGGTGCTCGCCGGTGTATAAAATATGATCTTATCCAGCAGAAGATTTATTAATAGAACACCGGCTATAATAAATAGCGACGGCGATATGAAAGCTTTTCTCACCGCTGATCTTCTTTCTTTTATCAAAAATTTAATCAGCGAAAAAAACAGTAAAAGCGCTTCTGCAGCTAAAATAAAAATAGCCTGGGAGCGTATTTGTATTGCCATCGAGGCAAAAAAGATCAAAAGTATTATTCGCTTCCATGAGTATGTATTGGCTTCCCTGTAAACGAGGTATATGGTGACAAATAGCAAACATGGAATATCAGCCAACACATTCCCTTTCAGGTCTAAAATAATATGGCTGTAAGTAACCATTGTGGCCAGGCATAGTGATGCTACTGGCCCTGCCTGGCGCTTTCTGAAATAAGCAAAAAGAACAAACAGTAAGCACGCTGTGATAAAAGAATTAAAATAGTACATCGCGATAAATGACAATCCCCAGATTTTTACAACAGGCGCCAACAATAAAGGAAAGCCGGGAGGATATTGCGGAGGTGCATATACAGGGTTATACTTATTGAAAATATAGTTAGACTGATAATAAGGCTTACCGGTGGCAATATTTTGTGCTTCTTTAATATACTGAGCAAAATCATCACCCCATGAATGCAGATCATGAACATTAATAAAGAACAGCGGCACCGAAAATAAAAGCAATAATAAATATGGAAGGTATTTCTGTTGAGATCGTAGCATTGGTAATCGTTCCTTAAAACTGAAAATTAAAAGTACAATAATTTTAATGCTGGTGGGTGCCTCCTTAGTGACGTTGACGTTACTTATACTCCGCAAGGGATAAAAAAGTGATTTGTTGACACATTAAAAAAGTGGCAATTTTGTAAGTGCGAAATCACAAAATATGTCCACTTTTTCTATCAACATCAGTCAAGCTGAAATTG
>Ga0182030_10013303_pt1 | contig 16373 bp, 16 predicted proteins | sample 812S3MmetaG_FD_121299 | JGI IMG/M metagenome (GOLD analysis project Ga0182030, IMG submission 121299) | Permafrost microbial communities from Stordalen Mire, Sweden - 812S3M metaG (Illumina Assembly) | ecosystem: Environmental > Terrestrial > Soil > Wetlands > Permafrost | place: Sweden...
GTGTTCTCGTATGGCTGCATTTCCTGCAACAACTTTCAGCCGGCGAACGCGGATCCCACCACCCGGCGGCTCAAGGACCCCGAACCTTCCATTGAAGATGCCGCCAAGTGCTACCACCGCCTCGCCGGGGTAAGCCCCGAAGTCTTCCTCGCCACGGCCCGCTCGTTCGGCGTGGATGTCAGGATGCGTGCCGCGGACGCCCAGGTGCTGGCAATGCACGTACCCGGTACGCCCTGCATCGTCCTGAACGGCAAGTACCGGATCAACATGGATTCACTGCAGAGCCAGGACGATCTCGTCGGCCTGGTCCGGTACCTGGTCGACAAGGAAAGCCGGCACTTATGAGACGATTCGGTACGGCAACGCTGGTGATGCTTGCCATCTTGCTCGCCCCAATGACACACGCGGCGCAGACCTGGACCGAAGGCACCAGCTTCGAGGTAATCAACCCGGCACAGCACACCAGCGTTGCTGCCGGCAAGGTCGAAGTGATGGAAGTCTTTTCGTTCGGCTGCCCCGCCTGCAACCGGTTTCAGCCGGCGATCGCGGCCCTGGAACAAAATCTGCCGGCGAATGCACAGATGGTGTTCCTGCCGGCCGCGTTTTTGCCCGCAGAGGACTGGGTCGTGTTCCAGCGCGCGTATTTCGCGGCCCAGGCACTTGGGATAGAGCAGCGCACGCACCAGGCGATCTTCGATGCGGTCTGGGAGACCGGAGAGCTCCAGACCGTCGATACCGACACCCATCGGCTGAAGAATCCCCTGCCGTCGATCGCGGACGCTGCGAAATGCTATGAACGCCTCACCGGCGTCAAGGTCGAACAATTCCTCGCCGCGGCGAACTCGGCCGCTGTGGATGCCAAGATGAAGGCCGCAGACACTCAGATCATCGCAATGCACGTCCCCGGCACGCCCTGCATCGTCGTCAACGGCAAGTACCGGATCAACATGGATTCGCTGCAAAGCCTGGATGACCTCATCGACCTGGTCCGGTACCTGGTGGACAAGGAAACGCAGCACTGAAGCCATGTTGAGCTACGTCTATCTCGGCACCAACGACCTCGAACGCGCTACGCGCTTCTACGATGCGACGCTCGGCGCCTTGGGCATGCGGCGCTGCGTGACCAATGACCCGGCCTGGGACAAGGTTTCGGCCGGTTGGGGTCTCTATGAAGAGGATGGCGTTCGCGAACTCGCCGTCTGGGTAGGCCTGCCGTTTGACCAGGAGGCCGCCACGACCGGGAACGGCACGATGGTGGCGTTCAGGGGGCATACGCCGGCCGAAGTGGACCAGTTCCACGCCGCCGCCCTCGCCAATGGCGGAAGCTCCGAAGGCGCTCCCGGATTTCGTCCCCACTACAATGCGGACTTCTACGCCGCGTACGTGCGGGACCCGGATGGCAACAAACTCGCGGCGCTCTGCCGCGGCTTTACGTAAAGTTCAGAACGCACTCTTCACCACGCCGCCGTCCACCCGCAGTGCGGCCCCCGTGGTGGCCGACGACAGGGGACTTGCGACATACGCGACCAGGGAAGCCACTTCGTCGGTACGCTCGAAGCGCTTGATGAGCGAAGTGGGCCGCTGGTTCTTGAAGAACTGGTCCTCTACCTCGGTCAGTGATCGGCCGCCGAACCGCCCCGCTGCCCGCGGGTCATCTGTATCGAGAGTCGGTCCCGGAAGGATACTATTCACCGTCACACCGGTCCTGGCGCAACTCTCCGCGATGCCGCGCGCCACCGCGATCTGCGCCGCCTTGCTCATGCCATATTGGACGCTTTCCACTGGAATCTGCAGGGCGCTTTCGCTGGAGATGAAAATGATGCGACCCCAATTGCGCTGCTTCATCCCGGGAAGATAAATGCGCGAGAGTCGCACTCCCGACATCACGTTGAGATCGAAGGTCTGGTACCAGTCCTGATCGGTTGACTGAGTGAACTCACGCGGAATAAAGCGTCCGACGTTGTTGATCAGGATATCGACGTTCGGATAAGCCTTGCCCAGCCGCGCGATGTCCTCCGCCTTGCTCATGTCACCCGCGAAACCCAAGGGCGCTTTACCGGTCGCCTGCTTAAGCGCGGCGGTCGCCTTGTCGACGGAGTCCTGCGTACGCCCGTTGATGATGACCTGCGCGCCCTCGGCCAGCAGCACCTTCGCAATCCCGTAGCCGATGCCGCCGGTGCTGCCGGTGATCAGGGCGGTTTTGCCCGTAAGCTGCAGATCCATCGCCGGTGCCGAGCTGCAAAGTGCCAGCCCAACCACGGCCATGAAGACGATGGAAGACAGGATTTTCATTGGCAGTTTCCTCCCGCTTGATTGCAGGGAAGGATGATACTGCCGGGCGGGCCGCCTATGCGGTCATTGCGGGAGCGACAGTCAACTGTCGTTCGATGCGGGCACGGGAGAACAATCCACGAACCGAGGTCGTGCCATCGCTTTCGCGCTCGACCACGAGCAGATGCGTCAGATCCGCATCCCGCAGTGCCTGCAGCACGTCGATGACGCGTGCGCTTCTGACATCGGACCAGCTCAGCGTCACGAGATCGTGCCAGCGGGTCATGACCTGACCAACCTGTACGTCGTTGCGACGCACATCGTGGAACTGCTGGATGTACTGGATGGGGCGCTCGCCTTCGATGTCGTAGGAAGTGATGAATCCCACGACCTTGAGTTCGTTCACCACCAGCATCGACCGCACGCCCAGTCGCGCCATGTCAGTCAGCGCCGCACCGATGGCGCGATCCTCATCGACGGTCACCGGATGCTGGCGGCTGAAGTCGTTCATGACCGAGACCGCCGGGTCGTACAATTGGATACGACTGCCGGGAGTGGTCGATCGGGTAGGCAGCACTCCAACATAGGAGTCTTGACCGCGTGTCAGTAATGAGTTGCGCATCGTGGGTACCTGCCTTCTGAGACAGTTGCATTGGCAAATCGTTCCTGGACGATGCAACGCGTGTACCAGGAGACGTTTGCGGCATTTGCAGCCTCTTTGCTGCTGGCGGACAGCGGTCGGGATGCCGATTCCTGCACAGCAATGACACGCGTCCTTCGGGGAACGCACCAAAGGGACCCGGCTCGGACCCCTACGCTACCGCCCAAGAATCAATCAGCGCGAATAGCCATAGCCTCCGCGTCGATGTCCTGCGGACCCTCCAGGCGCCAGCCCCGGGGACGACGCATCAGCACGAACCGGTAATACAGATACCCGCTCGTGTACATGCCCACCCAGATCAGCAGCGACGGTCGCCCGACATCCTTGTCGATCCATTGGGCGATGACTTCACCGATGACGATGAAAATCCCGAGTATCGGTATCAACGGGTGTAGCGGTGTCCGGTAGGTGCCCTGGCGGCCGGTGCGCCCGCTGCGGCGCCCGGCGAAGCATCCCCAGACATAGAACACGGTGATCACGGTCAGATTTCCGGCGAGCATCATGACCTTGAAGCGCATGCTGAGCAGGGTCACGATCGCGGTGGACAGGCCGATCAGCAAAAGAGAGAACCACGGTGCGTCGGTTTTCGGGATGAGGAGCATCAGGGCACGGTTGAGTCCCGGATTGAAGAGCTGCGTTCGACCCATGGCAAAAACGTTCCGACCCATGCCGACAAATCCTGCCAGCGCCGCGTTGAAAATCGCAACAGCGATCGACACTGAAACGAGTTTCATCCCGATGTCCGGCAGATACTGCGCCAGGAAGGCTGCGAACGGCGCGTCCTGCGCCAGCACGTCGCGAATATGCCGCGACCCGACGATCGTGCCGATGACGGGAGCCGTCTCCAGGATCGCCGTCAGCAGGAAGCACAACATCATGATGCGGCCGATGGTCCGCGGCCGTTTCATGTCTTCACTGAAAAACAGCGCCTGACTGGAACCGGCTATCGACCAGGAGGCACTGGTACCGGCCAGCACCAGAGCGCCAAGCCCGACTCCTACCCAGGCGCCGTTGCTCGACGCCATCGGGTGCACCAGCAGCTCATGAATGCCCGGCTGTACGTGCGTGATGCCCAGTCCCGCGACCAGCAGCAGCGTTACGACTTCGATCAGCAGGAACAGGCCGGTGATCATCTCGCTGGAGCGGATGTTGAGCATCGCGAGCCCGGTGCAGACGGCACAGGTGACGTAGGTGATCAGATTGTCGTTCAGGGAGGGAAACAGCGGCCGCAGATAAATGGCAATCCCGACGGCCGAAGTATTGAGGAACAGCGGCAAGGTGAGCAGGCTGGCGATGTAAGTCGTGCAGGCTGCCCAGTCACCCACCGAATAGCCGATCGCGGCGTAGTCATATCCCGCCGTGGGATATGCCGAACCCAGTTCGGCCATCATCGAGGTCTGACAGTAATTGATGAGCGTGCCGAGCACGAACGCCGCTATGGCGGCAGTTCCGGCCTGTTGCACGATGGTGCCGCCGGAAACGAAAATCGATACGCCCGGAGACAGCACCGACAGGGTCAGAACAACGACCCCGAAGCCACTCAGCGAGCGTGTGAACCGGGGTGCGGACGCGGTGGTTTGCGCGGCGGCCTCGACATCCATGCTGATAAGCGTCGCTTTGTTGGATTCTTATCAAGTCAGTATAGGGCGAAGAACTCCCCTGCATGGATGAAATGCCCGGCTTTCAAACCAGCTTGAGATCAACCGGTGGAGCGCTCGGAAAGACTGTATCAAGTTGCTGCGGCGCGAGACCCCACAGGGTTCCGAACATGCCGGCGAGGACATTGCGATAGTTGTTGAGCACGGGATAGTCCCGATCCTGGAACAGCGTGCCGCGCTCCACGCGGACCTGCTCACCGGCAATACGGCCGCCGTTGATCTTGCCGCCCAGCACCCAGTAGACGCTGCCGTGTCCATGGTCGGTACCGGCGTTGCCGTTTTCGCGGAACGTGCGGCCAAACTCTGACAGCACAAAGACGACGGTGTTGTTCCACTCATCTCCCATGGTATCGGCGAAGGTGGCGAGCCCCTTGCCGAGACTGGTCAGGTTGGACGCGAGCTGCCCCTGGGCGCCCCCCTCGTTCACGTGCGTGTCCCAGCCCCCGACATCCACGAACCCCAGGCGATACTGCGTGCGCATGAATCGCGCCATGCGTTCGGTCGTCAGCTCGAACCCCTTGGTACTGATGGCACCGCGGTTCGCGGCTTTCATCTCGTCCTGCATCGCCTGCGCGACTTCCTGTTGCAGTTCGAGCCCCTCCGTTACGGGCGATTCGAGGCGGTTGCCGGTATACATGCCGCGCAGGACGGCAGTCTGGGTATCATCGAAGGGTGATTTGCCGACCCGCTGCAGGGCAATATTTGCGATGCCGGGATCGCCTGCGAAGGACAGCGGCAGACTGTCCGTGAACGCGATCGGCGTTGAGCCGTTGAGCGTGGTCGCAAGCCGCGCGAGGAATCCGGAACGGAAATCGCGCTGCGGCCGCACGGGCTGCCCCAACTCGATGCTGTCCTGGGTCTCAAAGTGACTGCGGGTCAGGTCCTCGGTGCCGGCAAACGGGATGAACAGCGCCTGACCCCGCTGATAGAGGGGTCCCAGTGAATCGCGCACCGCGGGCGCCAATGCCCAGTCGGAATCCAGCGCCAGCGCCCCGTCGGTGATCGCCGGATTCGGCTTCGCGACCGCGATCCGTGGACGGCTTTCGTAATAGAAACTGCTCGAATACGGAATCAGGAAATTCGCGCAGTCGTAGCCGCCGCGCAGGAACACGCACAGGAAACGGGGCGTCGTGGCAGGCGCGGCGAACAGTCGCCCGGCGACGGTCAGGGCCGGTGCCGCAGCGAGCCCGGTGCGCAGGAAATGTCTTCGGTTCATGAGTGCGCTCCAGCTTTGGCTCAACGCGAGTTGAATTCAGGGGACGCGAGCAGGTACAGGTTCCACTCCTGCTGTGACCGCGCCTGCTGTAACGCGGCACGGGTCTGCGCGGACAGCGAGGGCTCCACGACACTGTAATAGACAGGCGTGGTAAGCAACGGAAATCCCACGACCGTCGCGGGACCGCCGTTTTCCGGATCGAAGAGCCCCGCACTGCCCGAGCCGATGGTGCGGGCAATCTCGAATCGACGGCTCATCTGCCCGGAACTCGACCAGGCCGTATCCTCCAGCGAGTAGCCGTCCGGTGTCTGATGCCCGAACGCAGGCTCCCCGAGTGCTCCGAGCCAGTTGGTCACGGGGTGCATGTTCTCGACGATCCGCGTGTCATAGGCCATGCGCACGGCCGACACCACGTACTGCATGGGGTCCTTGAACTTCCGGCCGGCCTGCGCGGCGAGCTCTGGAGACGTGAACAGCGTGCGCAGGACCGCCGCGATGTCGCCGCCGGAGTCCTGAAAGGTCCGCGCCATGCGCTCGACGAGCGCAGCCGGCGGATCATCCCCGACGAAATAGATCGCGAGCTTGCGGGAAATGAATCGCGCGCAGGCTTGCTGATGTACCAGCAGATCGACCGCTTCAGAAACTTCGGCGAAACCGCGTTTCGTGAGGTCATGACCCAGCAGCTTCTTGGGGCCGAAGTCGTGGCGCGCGGGGTTGAACTCGAACGCGCCTTCGCGCACGTAGTACCCGCGCAACTCAGGTTTCAGGTGTGGCGGCTCGAGCCCCGCGACGCCGACACCCGTCAGAACCCGGGCGAGTTCCTGTACGTCGTGTTGTGAATACCCGGCATCGACGCCCAGCGTATGCAGCTCCATGAGCTCGCGGGCGTAGTTCTCATTGATGCGTCCGGCCGCGTTCTGGGCATTGTCCAGGTACTGCAGCATGGCCGGATGTTCGAGCGTCGCCATCACGAGGTCGCGGAAATGGCCGAGGACGTGCGGACGGATCGCCCGCTCGCTGTAGTCGCCGACCAGCCAGCGCACGTTGGCCTTCTGCTCGAAGACGCTGAAGTGGTTCAGCCAGAACCACATCATCTGTTCTTTGAGCTGCGCCGGCGAATAGATGGCGCGCAGCAATTCGCGGCGCCGTGCTTCATAGACGAGCTGATTGCTTTGGCCATTGAGAGCCTGCCGCGCGGCCTGCTTGTCGGGCCCTTCCGGCAGGGTGTTGATGCGTTTCTGCTCAGTCACCACTTTCGTCAGCAGCTGCGCGGCGTCGGTCTGGCTGATCCGCAGCTGAGCGATCTCCTGTGCCACGGCGTCCGGCAGGCGGCCGTCTGCGGGCTGCAGCTGCTCAGCCAGATAGCCTTCCCGCCCGAGCGTGCGGTATTGCGCCAGAGTTCCTGAATTGACTCCGAAGGTCATCCGCTGCAGCCAGGGCATATCGGGCGAAGAGGAGTGCGCGGCGCTGGTCGGCCCCGAAGCACATCCGGCGACTGCCAGGGCGGCAAGCGCCGCCACGAACATCTGTCTTAATGCGTGGTTCTGCATGAGCGCCGTAATTATCACCTGATGTTAAGGAACGTGTTAAACCCTGGCCGGATGACAGCTGAGTTTCGCATCCTGATCGTCGGCGGTTACGGGATCTTCGGCAGACGCCTCGTGGAGCTGCTCGAGGACGATGCCAGGCTGACGCTGTTGGTCGCCGGGCGCTCCTGCGCCTCAGCGCAGGCGTATTGCGCGGGACGTTCGCAGGCACGCGCCCGGCTTGCGCCAACGGTGTTTGATCGCGCTGTCGGGCGTCTCGAGCTTCCCGATGCTGACCGCCGCTGTCGTGCGCCGACTGACGGCATCGCACCTTCGCCCTACGTCGGCGTCGGGGCCACGGACGGGAATGAGCTCAGTAGAGAATGGATGGCAGCCACGCGCCATTTGGGTGGTTATAGAGTCCGCTCGACATCAAGGTCAGCGTCTGGGTTATCCGTAGCTTTTCTCCGAGACACCATCGCATCAGATCACTATTGCGAGTTGGGACCAGCACGCCAGCGCCCGGAAAGGATTCGGCCGCGCCGAACAGTGCCTGCAGGTCAGCGTTTGACTCGCCCACGGAATGACCGGAAAAATCCAGGGCGGTCGTGTAGCCGGTGAGGCGCGCCCCGCTCTGGACGACCCGGGTCAATCCGCCGGCCAACGCGTCGGCCACCTCGCCGCTGCGCGTATGTCCGTGGACCCGCAGGCACAGTTCATTGCACGCCGCGATGTCGGCAGCGGTGGCTGCCCGCACGATTCGACCGGGAACGCTCTTGCCGATCGCGGCGCCCTTGAGACACGCGAGATGTTCCCGCGCCGTGAAACCCAACTTGAGATAAAGCGCCAGCGAGCGATTGTGGTACCCCGCCTGGACCAGACGTATTCCGGCGAGGTTAAGCTCCCGCGAGCGCTGCATGACAGCCTCCATCATCGCGCGCCCGACGCCGTCGTTCTGAACAATCGGGTCGACCGTGATCGGACCCACGGCGCTGATCGGACCCCGGGCATCGAGGAAGTTGCTGCCGACCACCTTGCCATCGATTTCGGCCACGACGCTGAAGAAGCCCTTGTGGACAACCAGCCTCGTCATCATTCCGATGGCCGCTTCCGCATTGGAGAAATCCGGCGGGAACCCATGCGCCGTCGCGAGCGTGTAGAACGCGCGATAGCAGATATCGCCAAGGATTGCCGCGTCCGCGGCAGCTGCTGCGCGTAAGTGCAAATTCACGGAACGCACTCTACTCCTGATTGAGCACGGCGAGAAACGCCGCGTTGGCGCGGTCAATGACCTGGGCAAACTGTTCCTGCAGCAAAGGCGTCATGCGCAACAGGCGCGATCGACCGTCCGCCGGATTGTTGACTTCCGAAAGGAATCCGTCGGCAATGGCTTTGTTCACGTACTTCATGGCGGTCTGCCGGCTGACTCCCTTGACCAGATCGCAGGCGTCAGTCTTTGAGACGGCGACCGAGTCGCGCAGCCACAGCTCAGTGAACAGTCTGGAGAAGTAGACATCGCCGAAGCCGGACTTGTGAAACGTCTCCACCCAGGCCTCGTCCAGTTCACGCAGCGCCAGCAGGAACCGCCGGCGCGCCACGCGCGGGTCTGACTGCGTTACCCGTTTTCTCTTCATTAACCCCCCTCGTCCGGTTGAACAAATATACAACTGAATTTATATATATATTTGTACCTTTCACAGTGTGCTCATGCTACGTTCCGTTCTGTCATCCCCCGTCGCGCAGGTTCGCTCCGTGAATATCGGCGCCCGTTCCCTTTCGCGCAGCCTGTTTCGTGACCGTGAAGCCGCGCTGGCCAACAGCGCCGTACTGCTCTGGGTCATGACCGGCTGGGCGGTCAGCTTCCCCTGCATGGCCGCGGAGTCCATCGCCTTGAACATTCTGGGCGTAGCGCTCTGTGTGCATACCATGGTGCTGGCGGCTTACCTCATCCATGAAGCCGCCCATCAGACGCTGTTTGCGGTGCGCCGGGCAAACGGCTGGGCCGGTGAGGCGATGAGCTTCGTCGCAGGTTCTGCGTACGGGTCCTTCGAGCGCATCCGCCACATGCATATCCGTCATCACATGGATCGTGTCGATCTCACGTGCTTTGATTTCAAGGGCCTGATGCGTCGCCGGCCGACGCTGCGGCGAAGTCTGCAGGTGCTGGAATGGTGCTACCTGCCGGCCGCCGAAACCCTGATGCACCTGCAGGTGGTGTGGCGGCCGCTGTTCTCCCACGCGCCCCGGCCTTTCCTCGCGCGTTCCATGGTCATCCTGGCCCTGCGGCTCGGCCTCCTCGTGCTCCTCGGCATATGGTCGCTGAAGGCACTGGTGCTGTATTTCGTGGCCGCCGGCCTGCTGCTGCACGTGCTGAATTTCTTCGATGCCTTCCACCATACCTTCGAACAGCACTTTGTGGCGCCCGACGAGCCCATCGCCCGCGGGTCGCGGGATCGCGCGTACGAACAGGCCAACACCTATTCGAATCTGCTGTCGACATCCCATCCCTGGCTCAACCTGCTGACGCTGAACTTCGGCTACCACAACGCCCACCACGAACGCGCCTCGGTGCCCTGGTACAAACTGCCGGCATACCACAAGGCCCTTTACGGTGAACACAACACGGCCGTCATGCCGCTGCGCGAGCTGCTGCGGACCTGGCATCGCCACCGCGTGCGTCGCGTCGTGTCAGATGACTACGGGATACCCGGACAGGACGAGCGCCGCGCGGATGCTTTCGTCGGCGCTCACGGGGTTTCCTTTCTGACGGTGATATGACTACCGGAACCGAAGGCCAGCGGTATGCCGTGGTCACGGGCGCGGCCGGGTGCATTGGCTCTGCCGTCGTTCACGAGTTCCTGAGACGCGGTCTGGTTGTGCACGGCCTTGACCGGACGCCGGCGACGACCGGCGATCGATACTTCGCCCACCAGGTCGACCTGTCGGATCGCGCCGATACCGATCGCGCGCTGGAGAAGCTCCTGGCCGCACTTCCGGGGCGCTGCGATGTGCTGGTGAATAACGCCGGTGTGAGTCGCCTGCGGTCATTCGGCGAGACCTCCGATCAGTTGCTGGATGATCTGCTGGAGGTCAACTTCATCGCGGCGTTCCGTCTGACGCGTGCTTTGCTCCCGGTGCTGAAGGCAAGCTCCCATGCAGCGATCATCAACGTCGCCTCCGAACTCGCCCTGGTCGGACAGCCCGGATACACCGCCTACTGCGGCACGAAGGGTGCCGTTCTTGCCTGGAGCCGGGCGCTCGCGGTGGAACTGGCTGCTGAAGGCATTCGCGTCAACGCCGTCTGCCCGGGCCCGATCGATACCCCGATGCTGCAGGCAGAGTTTGCGACCGCGGCCGCACCGCATCTCGCGCGCCAGGAAGAAGTGGCCTCGGTGCCACTGGGGCGGCTGGGGAGACCGGAGGAGATTGCCGCGGTGGTCGCGCTCCTGGCGAGTCCGGAGGCGGCGTTCGTGACTGGCGCGGCCTGGGCGGTGGATGGAGGCAAGACAAGCCAATGATCAGTATCCGCAGCAGGAGCTGCAACCCCGATCCGGCTGTGGTGCCTGCGGTTTTGTCCTATTCTTGAGTCCTGATGGAACACCTCAGGATTGACTGTGTCGCCGACGCCAAAGTCCTACGGCTCCTGGGCCTCACCGATCACTGCCGAGGCTCTGGCGAACGCCGAGATTGGCTTCGGCAATCTCCGGAACTTCAACGGTCATCTCTATTGGACTGAAAATGTGCCCGCTGCCGGCGGCGCCATCGGAATCTTCCGGATGTCGGCCAGCGGCGCGGCCACGCGCGTGGTTCCCGATGGCGCCAACGTGCGCACGCGTGTTCACGAATACGGCGGTGCACCCTACGTCGTTGTCGCAGAGTCCGTCTATTACGTCGAGCTGACTGATCAGCGGCTGTACCGGCTTGAAGCGGGCGGTATCCCTGCACCGCTGACTCCCGCCGGTTTTCGTTACGCCGACTGCACACCGCAGTTCGCGAACGACGGCTCGGCTGTGGCACTGATCTGCGTCCGCGAAGACCATAGCGATCCAGGTGAGGTGCGCAACGCGTTGGTACGCATTCCCCTGCCGGACGGCGGCGCCGGCGAGGTCCTTTACGGCGACAGCGACTTCGTCGCGCATCCGCGCATCAGCCCTGACCGAAAAAAGCTGGCCTTCGTCACCTGGGATCATCCGCACATGCCGTGGGATGCGAGTGAGATCAGGCTCGCAGACCTTGGTGAGCGCGGTCTCGGACCAGTGCGTACCGTCGCCGGCGGCGATGGCGAATCCGTGCTGGAGCCGGAATGGGATGCCGACGGCACGCTGTATTTCATTTCGGACCGCAGCGGCTTCTGGAACCTGTACGCCTGGCGTGGCAAAAGCGGACAGGTCGTTTGGCCCCGGGCTGCCGACTTTGCGCATGCCCTGTGGCGTCTCGGACAGGCCAGCTACGCGCTGCTGGGTAATGGCCGGGCGGTCACCCGATTCTGCGAAGGTGGCATTGATAAACTGGCCGTCATCGATCTGCGTCGTGGCACCGGACGGGTACTGGATCTGCCGTACGTCGAATTCGCGCTGCTGACCCGCATCGACGAGCACGACGTGGCATGCGTGGCTGGCTCGACGCGCGAGCCGGATGCGATTCTGCGCATCAACGTGGACAGCGGGCAGACGCAGGTACTGCGGCAGGCCAGCCGGGCGTTGCTGGAACCTGATGAAGTTTCGACCGCAATCCCGATTGATTTTCCGAGTACAGGGGGTCGGGTCGCCCATGCGTTCTACTACGCGCCGGTCAACCCGGGGTTTTGTGCACCCGCGGGGGAACTACCGCCCTTGCTGACGCTGGTCCACGGCGGCCCAACCGTTCAGGCCTCACCCGGCTATTCCTCAACGGTGCAATTCTGGACCAGTCGCGGTTTTGCCGTCGTTGACGTCAACTACGGCGGCAGCTCAGGCTTCGGACGCGCGTATCGCCGGGAACTGGAGGGCAACTGGGGCATCGTCGATGCCGAGGATGTCATCGCTGCGGCCCGGCATCTGGTTCGCACCGGGCGCGTCGACCCGCAACGCACCGCGATCCGGGGCGGGAGCGCCGGCGGCTACACGGTGCTCGTGGCCCTGAGCACCAGTGATGCGTTTTGCGCCGGTGCCGACTATTTCGGTATCTCGGACATGACGGCCATCGCGCGCGACACGCACAAGTTCGAGAGCCGGTATCTGGATTCGCTGATGGGACCGTTGCCCGAGGCGCAGACGATCTATGACAGCCGCTCGCCTCTCAATCACCTCGATGGCTTCAAGGCGCCGCTGATCGTATTCCAGGGTGCCGATGACCCCGTCGTTCCGCCGAACCAGTCCGAGCGCATCGTCGACGCCCTGCGTGCGCGCGGCGCACCGGTGGCCTACCTGCTGTACCCCGGCGAAAGCCACGGCTTTCGCAAACCCGCGACCACCATCAGCTCCCTGCAAGCTGAATTGTCGTTCTATGGCCAGGTGTTCGGATTTGTGCCGGCCGATCAGTTGCCGCCTCTTATAATAGAGAATATCAAGCCGTCAGCAGGCAGGTAGGAGGTTCGGTGCGCATAGCAGGGCTCCCGATCGTTTGCGCAGTCGTGATGGCTGCGGTGTCCATTGCAACTCATGCCCAGACTTCCGTGCACGACCGCATGCTGCAGCGCGAACAGCTGATCCCCTTCAATGCGGATGACCTCGAGCGAATGGGTCAGGACGAGCTCGCACATGGTTGGGCGGAAGAGGCCTTGTCCGGCTTTGCGACCGAGCCGGGGTATGTCATCAACTACACGACGGGCCGGTTGCAGCTGGAGAATCTGCTCGGCGACTACATGAAGAAGATGGGCGCCCGCGGCTCGCTGCATGACTTTCACGATCGGCTGCTTTCCTACGGCACAACCCCATTTTCCATTGTCGCTCCCGAATTGCTTGCCGACCTCGACAAGCCGGTGAGTCAGGTCCGGGCGGCCGCGAACTACTGATCAGCACTGGAGATTTCGTATGCGAGTTGTTGCTCGGATAGTCGCGGCGCTCATTTGCACCGGCGTTTCGCTGGCGGCGATGGCCCAAAGCACGGCAGCGGATCGCGGGACATCCGGATCGTCAACGGCCGGATCCATACCGTGGACGCGCATGACTCGGTGGTGTCGTCCGTGACCATTGAGGGCGGCCGGTTTACGACGGGAATTGGTTCAGGCGACCCGTGCATGAAAGTGATCGACGTGCACGGGCGTACGGTCGTTCCCGGCCTGATCGACAACCACAATCATTTTGTGCTGCTGAGCGAGCGGCCCGGCCACGATACGCGCCTCGAGTCTGCGGCCAGTATTGCGGATGTTGCGGCGAGCCTGCGCGCGCGAAGCCATACGGTAGCAGCTGGCGCCTGGATTACGGCGATGGGCGGCTGGGTTCCGGGCCAGTTCGCCGAGAAGCGGCTGCCGAGTCTCGCTGAACTCGATCAGGCGCTGCCCGACAACCCGACCCTGCTGTACGTCGCGTTCACGGGTCCGGCGATCACCAATACCAAGGGCAAAGCGTATCTGGCGGCGCATGGGGTGGACGTTGCCGATACCGGTCTGATCGCGGCGGGGCCGCCGTCGCTTGCGGCAATGCACGCGCTTGCCGCACTGCAGACTCCGGACGACAAGCGGCAGGGCGCAATCGATGCAATGGCCTATTCGGCCAGCCTCGGCGTCACGACCAACGTCGATATGGGCGAGTTCGTCGAACCTGGAACGCGGGACATCAAGGACTCGTTCGTGTTTGACGGACTCGCCTCCGGCGACCCCTTCGCCATGTATGAACCCCTGCTGGCGCTGCACCGGGAAGGAAAACTCACGACCCGCCTGCGCATCTACTTCCTCAGTATGGACCAGGGGAGCGACTTTCCGCTGGCCCGGGAACGCGTGCTCAACGCGTTCAGTCGCTTTGGCGATGACATGGTGCGCATCTCAGGCATCGGCGAATTTGCGACCAGCTGGCCGCGGCGACCTTCGAGGCTGTCAACGCCGTGACGCCCATTGCGAACCTGCGCTGGTCGGTCGCGCACGTGCCGAAGATCGACCTGGCGACCGCGAACCGGTTCAAGGCCGTCGGCGCCGGGATTGCGATCCACCCCTACACGTATCTGTCCGACTCGACCGACCCCAATGCCGGACCGCCGGTGCGCATGATCCTCGACAGCGGGGTGCACGCGGGCGCCGGCTCTGATTCGGCCCAGATCTCGACCCTGAACCCCTGGAACATGATCTATTTCATGGTCACCGGGATTAATGCGGGCGGCCACCCGGTCAACGCGGGACAGACCGTCACGCGCGCGCAAGCCATGCGGCTGTACACCGCCAGCAACGGCTGGTTCTTCCACGAGGAAGACCGGCTCGGCTCGATCGAGCCGGGGAAACTGGCTGATCTGGTGGTTTTGAGCGACGACTACTTTGATGCGAAGAAAGTCCCCGACACTGCGATCCGCAAATTGCGGTCCGTTCTCACGGTTGTCGACGGCAATGTGATCTACAATACATTGCCTCATTGAACGAGTCAGGAGCGAACGTGACCTCAAAGACTCTGATTCCACGCCGCGAGTTTCTCGGCGCGTCCGGTGTGCTGACCGGTCTCATCGCCGCCGGCAGTCCGCTGGCGCTGCTCGCGCCGAGCCGCGCGTGGGCCCTCGAACTGAAGGTGCTGTCGAGCACCGACGGCGCGACGCTCATGGCGGTGGCGCGTACGCTCGCGCCCCACGACAAACTGGATGACGCGGCCTATGCCCTGGTCATCCAGTCCGTCGACGCCGACGCCGCCAAGGATCCACAGGTTCTGGCGATGCTTCGTGATGGCATCCGCACGCTCGGACCGGCGTTCGCAACGGCACCCGAGGCGACGCGGGTGCAGGAACTGAAGGCCGTCGAAGCATCCGTTTTTTTCCGGACCCTGCGGACCAGGACCTTTGGGGTGCTGTACGCGACGCCGCTGGCGTACGCGTATTTCGGCTATGAAGGCGAAGCCTTCTCCAAGGGGGGATATCTGCTTCGGGGGTTCAATGATCTGCACTGGTTGCCCGAGGTTCCGTCGGCGGACAGCGGCCCGATGCCGAGCGCCTGAGACACGGCGCCATACAACAGGTAGAGAGGGGGATTTGTGGCTCGCATTTCGCAAGACGATTCCGGCGCAGTGGTCATCATCGGCTCGGGTGCCGGTGGCGGGACACTCGCGCATGAGCTGACGCGCCGCGGCATCAAGGTTGTGCTGCTGGAAGCCGGCGCGCGCCAGTCGCTCGAGACGTTCTCGCAGGTGCCGGGGGATGCCTTCGCCCAGCTGACGTGGCTCGAACCGCGCACCTTCTCCGGCTCCTCGACCGTCGGTATCGACTATCCGACGTTGCCCTCCTGGACCTGTAAGACGGTGGGCGGAACCACGGTTCACTGGACCGGCGCGACGCCGCGGATACGGCCGTGGGAAGTGCGGGCGCGTACGACCTACGGCGAGATCAAAGGGGCGTCGCTGATCGACTGGCCGGTGGAGTACTCGGAGCTGGAGCATTACTTTGATCTCGCCGAGAAGCGCATGGTCGTCACGCGGCGCAACGGCAATCCGGGCCTGCCTGCCTCGAGCCATTTCAAGGTGATGTACAACGGCGCCAAGCGGATCGGCTACAAGCGCGTCCACACCAATTACATGGCCATCAATACGCGACCGGCCGACGGCCGCGGGTTCTGCATCCAGCAGGGTTTCTGCGTCCAGGGCTGCAAGACGGGTGCCAAGTGGAGCACGCTGTATACGGAGATCCCGCGCGCCGAGGCGACCGGGAATCTGGACCTGCGCATCCAGTGCCGAGCCGCACGGATCGAACACGGTGAGAACGGACTCGTCACCGGCGTTGTGTACCGGGATCCTCAAGGCAGGGAGCAGCGGCAGAAGGCACGCATCGTGTGCGTCGCGTGCAATTCCGTGGAGACGGCGCGCCTGCTGCTGTTGTCGGAATCCGCCCGGTTTCCCAAGGGACTTGCGAACTCGAGCGATCAGGTCGGACGGAAC
>Ga0182030_10013306_pt1 | contig 16371 bp, 17 predicted proteins | sample 812S3MmetaG_FD_121299 | JGI IMG/M metagenome (GOLD analysis project Ga0182030, IMG submission 121299) | Permafrost microbial communities from Stordalen Mire, Sweden - 812S3M metaG (Illumina Assembly) | ecosystem: Environmental > Terrestrial > Soil > Wetlands > Permafrost | place: Sweden...
AAAAGAAGAGTGAAATAAATAACAAAGATAAACAAATTAAACAAAAACATAAAATAGGGGGGGAAGAAGGGGGAGGGGGGGGTTTCCCCTGGTTCTCAACAATCGTTCACCGCCTCGATTCAGGGACCAACCACAATAATAAATCAAACTGTGACGAGTAAATGTCTAACAAAGGCAGATCAAATCGAATCGAGATGATGAATTTTGCTTGGTATGGATGTTTAGTTACACATGAGAGATTGAAGGAAAGAGGGACGAAAATCTAGAAAGTCAAATAAAAGTACTTTAGGAAAAGATAACCAGGTAGCATTTATTGATAATCAGGCACCCATTGGCAGATCTAGGCACCTTTGTCGCGGATAGCTTCACTGACATCTGAAAACTTCGCGCTCCAAAATTTATAGAGGAGCTGATTTCTTCGCCCTAACCCCCAGCGTAATCTTCTCGATCTCTTCGCCATGGACGACCTTTATGATGAGTGAGGATATACCCTGCATGACCTTTCATTGTATTGAGACTAACATGTTCTCAGGTTTGGTAATTTCATTGGAGAGGCAGAAGAATCAGAGGACGATAGTCAACATGGCGTGGATGCCGGGGCATATGTCTACGATGGCTATCCAGAAGAGGCGCCAGAAGAGCCTACAGGGCAAGAGTTAATGGAAATCGATGGTTTGACCTCTTCGCAGAACTGTTCTACCAAACTGACATTTTCTTCAGATGAGGGTCCCTCCAATGCTGTGGTCTTACACGAGGACAAGCAGTATTATCCGACGGCACAACAAGTCTATGGCGAGGATGTGGAAACTATGGTACAGGAGGAAGATGCGCAACCATTGACCCAACCGATCATCGCGCCTGTCGAACAGAAGAAGTTTACCATACAAGAAGCAGATCTTCCCCCAGTACATTTCGATCGAAGTTTCATGACGGATCTGATGAATTTCCCAGAACAAATACGCAACATTGCCTTTGCAGGACACTTACATCATGGAAAGACCGCACTTATGGATATGCTAGTTCTCGAAACTCACGATATCATGGATCGATTAGAAAGGAAGACTGGTAAAAAGAGAGACGAGCAGTTGAGATATACTGATGTACACATGTTGGAGCGGGAACGAGGCTTGTCTATAAAATCAGCACCCATGAGCTTGGTATTGCAAAGCTCCCGCGGGAAGTCACACCTCCTCAATATCATAGACACCCCGGGCCATGTCAACTTTGTGGACGAAGTTGCCTCATCGCTTCGGCTGGCCGATGGTGTGGTTCTCGTCGTTGATGTTGTGGAGGGTGTCCAGGTCAATACCGAGCAGATCATCAAGCACACCGTTTTGGAAGGGCTTCCTCTAACACTCGTGGTCAATAAAATGGATCGGCTGATTTTAGAGCTCAAACTTCCTCCAACGGACGCTTACTTCAAACTCAAGCACGTCATTGAGGAAGTCAATACGATGATCGAAAATACTTTGCCAGGTCAAGGGGAAAAGAGGAGACTAAGCCCGGAGAAGGGCAATGTTCTTTTTGCATGCAGTAGCATGGGATGGTGCTTTACTCTACAGTCTTTCGCAAAGATGTACTCAGACAGCTACCCTGGAAGCAAAGGTAGGAAAGGGGTCGACTCAACAGACCTAGCGCGACGGTTATGGGGAGACATATTTTACAATCCAAGGAAACGATCTTTTACTCGCAAACCTGTCGAGGAGAGGGCAAAACGATCTTTCGTCAATTTTGTGCTCGAGCCAATCTACAAATTGTTTTCCCATACCATCAGTGAAAGCCCCGAAGATTTGAAGGACACACTCGCCACGCTAGGCATATCTCTGAAGCCTTCCCAATACAAGACTGATGCGAGAATACTTTTGAAACTCGTCTGCGAGCGATTCTTTGGTACTTCCAATGGATTTGTTGATATGGTTGTTGAGCATATACCATCCCCGGTCGAGGCCGCCGAAGACAAAATACAAAGATATTACACCGGGCCCCTGGATACGAAGGTTGCTCGGGCGATGAAGGATTGCGACCAAGACGGGCCCTTGGTCATCCAAATTTCAAAATTATTCAATACTTCTGATGCAACCGGTTTCAATTCTTTCGGACGCGTGTTGAGTGGCACAGCACGACCTGGCTCCCAGGTTCGAGTCCTTGGAGAAGGTTATTCCATAGATGACGAAGAGGACATGAGTATGGCAACGATATCAGACGTATGGATCGCCGAGACACGCTACAATATCCCTACAGATGGTGTTCCAGCAGGCAACTGGGTTCTTTTAGGCGGTGTCGACAATTCGATAGTCAAATCGGCCACCCTTGTTCCCCCTACTCTTCCAGATCAGGAAGAAGCATACATCTTCAAACCCATCACGCATTTCACCGAGTCGGTCTTCAAGGTTGCCGTGGAGCCTATCAACCCTTCGGAGCTTCCGAAGATGCTTGACGGTCTCAGAAAGATTAACAAAAGCTATCCGTTAATCACAACGAAGGTTGAAGAATCTGGAGAACACGTCATTCTAGGCACTGGAGAATTGTACATGGACTGCGTTCTGCACGACTTGCGTCGTTTGTACGCAGAGATGGAGATTAAAGTTTCTGATCCAGTCACTCGGTTCTGTGAAACTGTGGTTGAGACATCGGCCATTAAATGCTATGCGCAAACTCCGAACAAAAAGAACAAGATCACGATGGTGGCGGAGCCTCTCGATCAAGGGATCGCCGAAGATATTGAGAGTGGAAAAGTTAGTATCAAAAGCCCTAACAAGGTGATCGGGAAATTCTTCGAAGAAAATTATGGCTGGGATCTGCTCGCTTCTAGAAGCATTTGGGCGTTTGGACCCGACGATCTGGGACCAAATATTCTTCAGGATGACACCTTACCATCTGAAGTGAGTTCTCCCATTTAACCGCTACCCCTGCACCATATCCCAACCCCTGTCTTGCACAAAACGCTGAATCGGTCCTTTTATGCTAACTGCATCAACAGGTGGATAAAAGACTCCTTTCTAGTGTCAGGGACACTATTCGCCAGGGTTTCAGTTGGGCAACGAGAGAAGGCCCGCTATGTGAAGAACGTGAGTTAGCCCCTAATACCCCGGCTCCTTTTTCAGCGTTCCCATACCCCAGTACCTTTTCCCACGTTCAACTTTGGTAAACGTTGCGGGAAGGAAGCGATGTACTTTCTTTCGGCAACGACAATTTCTCATTGGTCATGCGGCCCCAATTCCATGCTGACAGTGCTTGTAGCAATCCGGAATAGCAAGTTTAAAATCATGGACGTCACATTGGCTCCCGAAGCGATCTTCCGGGGAGGCGGCCAGATCATCCCCACTTCCCGACGCGCCTGCTATTCTTCGTTCTTGATGGCTTCCCCGCGACTTATGGAACCAGTGTACTCATGCTCCATGACTGGACCTGCAGATTCAGTCACGTCACTCTACACAGTTCTGGCTCGTCGACGGGGCCACGTCTTATCGGATGGTCCGATTGCAGGGACACCTCTTTATCGAGTCAGTGGTCTTATCCCAGTCATTGATTCTTTCGGTTTTGAGACAGATCTTCGCATTCACACCCAAGGTCAGGCTACGGTCAGTCTTGTATTTGATCGGTGGAGTATTGTACCAGGTGATCCTCTGGACAAGGACGTGATCCTGCGACCACTTGAGCCAGCAAATGCTCAAGCTACTGCTAGAGATTTCGTTTTGAAGACAAGGAGGAGAAAGGGATTGAGTGAAGATGTTAGTGTGGCAAAGTTCCTTGAGCCAGAGCTTTTCGCGAGTCTGAAAGATATCCTATAATAGAGGCAAACATGGCAAGATTAGTTCAGGGTGTATACAAGATAGACTTCGTTGGCGTTGGGGGTGGCATGATCTTGGTGCCCCAGATCTTCTGGCGTTATGGGTCCCAGCATGGAACAGCCATGGAAAAAATTAGTGAGGATCTAAAATTCAAAAGGCCAAGCAAGTAGATGTTTCTTGTAAGAATCAAACTTGAAAACATAGGGAAGGTACATAGCCGTTCCCATGAAGATCAATTCAAAGCAAAAATACAATCTGACAGGTACCACTTTATAAGCCCCCTATTTTCTCGGGGTCGCCGATGTCACTTAACGACATGCAGTGTATATCGGCCTAGTCATAAAACATGCTAGTACATGATAGAAAAGATGCCATGTTGAGCATTTTCCTAAATCATGGGTATTTTATGACTGCATCCGGGGGCTGCTGCTTGCATGGAGACGCAAATCCTATGAGAGTGAATTTGTCGAAGGTCCCAATCCTATTTGCTGGGCCACAGAACACCAAGCCTCCCCGCGGTATCGTGCAGATGAAAGGATGGACCCGAGAAAGCCGAGCACGGGCTGGAATACGAAAAGTTACGAGGTCAAGGAAAATTGAAATAACGGTGTCAAGTTTATGCTTATCTCACCCGCGCTCGTTTATGCTTCCATTTCTGCTTCCATCATATCATTTCCAAAGATCCATGGTGCGCATGATAACTACCGTATTAGGAGTTAAGCCATTGGGTTTGATGATTGATAGGCCAGGGGCGTACGTAACGTTAACATTTTCGGCGGGTGATATGACGACTTAATCACCGAGGTTTTTGTCTAAAAGCAATGGAACACACGTGGATTGGAGGGGTTAGGATCGTTGGATATTTACAATTATTTTTGGAAATTGGTAAATGGAGTTATTGTTCCGTTGCGTGGGGTCTCTGCCGTCTAAGGGGCTTGTCTTTCTTTGGGACACCGCAATGGGATGATATCCACTTGGAAAATTGGAGACGAGGTTGGGACGAGTCTCTGAGCGAAATGTGCTGATAGGGTGGACCGTTTTTATATGGAGCTTGTGGGGGTCGATGATGTGTGCCAGACGAATCGAGAATATGCACCTCGGATGCTATTGCTTGTTATTGCATGAAATAGTGAGCGTCTTGGAGTCCGATGGTGGCGATCGAGGATGGAAAGACCATTCGTTTAAAGGTTCTAGAATTGCTGCTATTGCCAAGGGTGTTGGCTACTGCATGCCTTATGCAAGGAGCAAGGTTCCCAGCACATGGGCATGGGCTTTGACCATCATTGCAAGTGCATCGCGAGCGAGCGAATGGTTTCCCGCATGCCGGGTTGGCTGGAGCTGTGCAGGGATCACGTGGCGCGTCATCCAAATTCCTTCAGCACATGGCACTCTGTGTGGGGTAGTATACGCGCGCTTCTATTGTTGAGACCCCCTAGACATGCATAAAGAGCCTCCATAGCTATTGATTGGATATCAGTCCTGACAAGGCTCCATCATCTTCCTCAAAACTCCCATCAAGTTCTGATTCTCGAGCGCCGCAGCGACTCTCTCCTTATCAGCCAATTGCTTGTTGACTTCGTCTGCTTGACTGTGTGTATCCTTCTTGATCTTAACTTCAACCCTGTAACTTGGCGGCAGAGCTTGTTCCAGACGGACTCTAACACCCAGACCAATGACCGTTGCAAGTGAACAATGTGTAACAGTAGGAGTAAGCTCTACCAAGACGCGAGAAAGGGCAGCGGGGTTCGTAAGGTCAGGTGGGGAAATTAGGTGAACGTCCTGAAGTTTGACTACACCCAAGGACTCTAATGAGAGTGGGTGTTCTGGATCGCAGATTGGGGCGATGAGGTCTATGAAACGTCAGTTGTATGAAACCAAACCACCAAAGCTTGAAGCCTTGAAGGTTTAAATGTCCAGTAGGATGATGAACGTTGGGATCCGCACATGCGAAACACAAGAAGACACAAATAGATATCGGACGACTAAACATAGCTCAATCGATGCTGCAGATCAAACAGAACGGCTGTGCTTTCTGCAGTTCAGATGATTGCATAATGAACACGATAGGAAGTATCCCCCAATCTTAGACTGTGGGGTATGGGAAGAAGGGAAGTGGTGTACCGTAAATTTCTTGTTCGTCAATTGGCTCGAGGGTCGAGTCATCAGAGTCCGTGTCGGAGAAGTCTGACAAGTAGAAGGGATCCATTGTATAGCTTGGCTTTGCCATCAATATACTGCGAATCCCCTGCTTATTCGAAGCTGCATCTCGACCTCTCCGTCGTTGTCTGTGCGAAGGAAGCTCAGATGCGCTTAGAATTATTGGATTAGGGTTTGATATCTCGGCAGCAGCCATGATGATGAAAGGGAGATGGATGCGACCGTAGCTAAGGAAGTACGAAGTTTTTCAAGTGTGTAGAGAAGTATCGACAATGATTTGAAGTGTGTGGTGTATGCGGCGTGGTGTTGCGACTGCGGGGAGGTCAAGGTTGAAAAAGAATAGACGCCACTTTTTCTGGCTTATCGATAAGGATTGATACCAGAGCCGCAATATAAATCTACACTTTCTAAGATACATTGACACAACGTTGCACAAGTATGCCTCCTTGAGAGATTCATCTTAAAACACACATAACGAGGTTTATAAAATTTTCACTTTCATTCTCACACGGTTAGACAGATATGTAACACTCAACAAGTCATTGAGGCATGAATTTAAACCCGCACATTCCATAGACAAAACCATGGCAAAAGGGACTTCTTTCATTCCGTTTGTGTAGAAATGGAACAAGAGATCCCAATTGATTGACCTACTTCCTGTTATAAAGATAGGGGTTTGCTAAAGGAAGTCGCATTCTGCTCTGATCAAGCCTCGTTGATCTCCATTTCCGCCATCTAATCTGACCTCCAGGAGCGTGATATCAGATAAATAAAGTTTTCTCTTCGCCTCAGACAGCAGGCAGGTTTGACACAACCCCCCCTTTTTTTTGTTCTGATGAAAGCGGTCCCAACGTTGTGGGAATCTTCTAAACGACTTTGAAGGAGTTTCCAAGCAAAATACAAGGCTTGCATTCCGCGCCTACTAGTACGTTTCATATCAACATCAACACTTCCTCTGAATTTAGATCAAGCCTCTGGCCTGCCAAATTAGGTTACAGATTCGGCAATCTCCACGCTCGAGCACGCAAAAGGAGCCGTTAAGATGACAGACGGGCTCTCGAGCGCAGATGGTTTGACTTATGTTATGAGATTAGTAAAAACCCACTGGGTCTGACGATTGTGCTGCGGGACTGGTAGTGGAAAGCCACACTGGTCTTGGTCTACTACTAGTAGTACTAGTAGCGAGCGTGAAGCCGAAGAGAGAAAAAAAAAAAAAAAAAAAATCCCAACTCGGCAGAAATCCTGAGAATCAGATTTCAGGTCCAGGTTCAGAATCAGAACCAGGACCTGAATGCAGGAATTATGTGATTTTTCTAGAGACGACAGTGCTCTCTGCAGCAAGCCACAGCGCGTCCGGAAAGGCCGTGGGTAAGGATACTAGTATTCGTGTGTAACAGGCGTTCATGCAAAGAACAACAGAATTGTCCTTCCCGTCGCGAGGACCCCCTGTTCGCAGATACAGGCATGGCGATGTCATAGTTGCCACTTTGGAGAAACCAAACTGCGAGATTTTACTGCTTGGAAGTGCCGAAAAGGAATCACCTTTTGATTATCAATCCCCCCCCAAAGGCGATAGCGATGGCGATCATCTAGCGGCGAATCCAAGATTTTTGCCTTGCTAGTTAGTAGTTCTGGTAGTAATCGTAATAGTAATGGTAGGTAGATTGCCTTGTCTTGTTGAGTGTTGTCATCAAGGAAAAGCAACTGCGTTCCCGCAGCGTTGGTCCGCCCACTGCGGCAAACGTTTTCTGGGATTGATTGCGTGGGATGCAAAATGCCGCAGTAGATGGGTACAAGATTGATTGACTGGTTGACTGATTGATTGTTCGCCGAGGTTCCTGGGTCTTGGGTCTGTTCGTGGGCTCTGCACACGCTACGGCTAGCTTTTCGTCTGACCTTCGTTCTAAGTTGAAGTTGGAGATGGCGCTCGACGACTTGGAAGAGCCTTATACTGAAATCAGTTAGGTAATTAGGCCCTCCCAAGCCGACCAACGCCGACCTGACTGTTTCACTCTAAAAAGCTGCTAGCTAGTTGACAGCGGAAGAGGTCTTACGCATAATGGCAAAAAGAACGACATCCCCAAGTAAAACATCTGCAGCAGACTCTACAACACCACCGTCTCAATCATCGAACATGCCGGCCTTGTGATATGTCCCGCATCCAGCCAGTTTCAGCCTCCAAACCCGTATGGCTGCGATCAGGGAAACGGCAAAACCCACCACAACCCACAACCCACAACCCACCACCCGCAACCCGCAACCTCGACTCCAGGCTTCTTCTCTCCTAGCACCGCCGTATGCTAGAGAGATCGTCGCCATCGAAACATCCCAAAATACCCATTCGAGCGACCAAATCGTCACCGCACAAAAATACTCTCGCGGAACCTCTCATCCATCATCGTCTTTTGAAACGACCCCACACGACCCAGATTCGAGTTTTGTCTTGTTGATACTAGTAAGAGCATGAGCACGCCACGCCACACCTTAACACCGTAAATTGAGGAATTTCCTTCGTTATTTGTTCGACAAGCGCCATTTCCGTCTGACCGCCCCCCTCGGCATACGAGAATCCATTCACCTACCGGCCGGAATTCGCATTGATGACCAGAAGGGACGGTCTGGCACGTGAAGAAAGGGAGTGCGAAGCCAAGTCCACGCTCATTGGATTGACTACGACGCCCCAATCCTATCAAAGCTCTAGAAAATAAAAGAGGGGAGGATTATTGTTAATGACAAGTCGTTAATGACAGGGACAGCGATACCCGGCCGTTAGAGACCATACTGCATGCGATCCCTGCTGAGCATTTTAGCTTGACCACCCCAGACGCCAGTCAAACCTTGAAGGATTCCCTTGCCGTCCTCTATCTGCAGGAGGGGAAACTCCCAAGCTTGGGATTCTTCTCGACCTTAGGAAATAAAGCACCACTCTACCAGGGTCCTCTCCAGTTCGCCTGCATTATCGAAGCGCGTTCCTGATCCTGTCGAATTCTTCGGTCGTTCGCTGCACTACACGACACTCTATACCGTACCCTACCGTACCGTACCCTTCTGCCATTGTTCCCGCGCAGGTTCGATTCATTTTCCCAGCGATCCAAGGAGCAATCAATCTCTCGTTTGCGCGGCTAAGCTTCCGACATCACCTCAGAAGCTACAACGACCATCCTTCGTACTACAATACCCCAAAATAAGGTACTTATGCCCTGATCGCCATCTGTAGTTTCATTTATTATCACCCTGGATCTTTGGGCTTGATTGGTTTATGACTCGTGGCCTTGCTAAGAGCATCAGGGCTTATATCGAGGTAATCACGGCGGGGGTTAATCTTCGGCTCGACCTCTGGACTTTAACTTGGACCTCATCCTCAAAACTTCTTCCAACTGGAACTTCCTCGTTTCGTCGATTCATCAGATATCGAGTTTTGGTGCCAGAAAACCCTACGAGGGGTCCCTCAGAAGGCTTCTTGCCGCCGTGGTCTTCTCGAGTCTAATCGATTTTGAAATTCAAGACGTCACGGGGAGACCATTCGATTTTTGAAAATCGTAATGGCTGGTGATGCAGGGACCCGAAGGCTTCTTCCACAGAGCTCACAGATGCAGAGCTTCTCATTCGCGCCCAATAACTTTGGGCCGCGCGAAAATCAAAAGAGTGCGCCCATCTATCAAAATACTAGTCCTCGTCGGATGGGGGAATAACTTCTGACTGTGTGCTAGATTATGTCTTCGTCGACGAACACAACCGTCACAAACGTTTAAAGGGTACGCGTCTTTTCAAATAAGTGCGATCTTGATACTAACTGACATCTTAGTGATGCGAGCCTGTGAAGGATGCCGCAGACGGAAAATCAAATGTGATGCCGCAACGACAAATACCTGGCCATGTTCAGCTTGCATTCGATTAAAGCTGCATTGCGTTCCTCCGACTGTCAACTATGATCGTGACTTCCCCCCTGGTCCACATGTGTTCGAGCCAGAGAGAGGAGAGTACGAAAGTGCAGGAAGTGGTGACGACGACTACCATCATCAAGCATCGCTACAGCAGCATTTAGGCGGCCCTCCCAAAAATGTACCCCCGATTTATACGCAACAAGTTCCCTACTCTGATTCTGTTAGCGTATATCAGTCAGTTTCTTACGGCGAGCCTTCGTCTGGTCATAGTCAACAATCTATGCAGTACAGCAACCTGCAGACTCCGGTTAGCAATATGCAGACCCCAGTCAGTGCCCTCGATCAACATCAGCACTACCCCTCTCAGCCAGTCTTTCCAACTCCTCCTCTAGCCCAGCACTCTCACCCTGACTCGCCGGACACGTATGAACAAGACCAGTACGGGCAACAGAATCTAGCCGACTTACTCGGGGAACTGAGAATGAACGAAGCAGGGACAGGTATGATACCGTCTCAGTGATCGATTCCAATAGCGTCTAACAAGTTTTCAGCCCCATATTTAAATAACAAGAAGAAGACCAAAACCTTGGTTGAGGAGCCGGCGTTCGAAGATATCGATGAATACAAGCACGCTCTGCCTCCAACACTATCGGGCCCCGACTTAAAAGTGAGGATACCACCGGAGCTAATGCCAGATGAGGAAACCGTTATGCAATACTTTGATATGTATTTCTCGAATGTCCATCCTTACGTACCGGTGCTCAACAAAACACTTTTTTATCAACAGTGGCACACTAACCGGGACGCGATTTCGCCCCTCGTCCTCGAAGCCATCTTCGCAATAGCTGGACGGCTAGCTGACGAGCCTGCCCAAGGACACCAATGGCTGGCTCTGGCGTCGAGTAAGCTCCCCGACTTCAGGTTGACGAGCCTTTACTAACTTTCCAACAGAGCATGCAGATTCTTTTATGGATACTCCCCGCTTGAGCACACTTCAAGGCATGCTCATCGTCCTGAAGGCGAGAGAGTCGGCACCGAAGCGCGGTTATTATTTTCGATCCTGGATGTCTGTTGTGCAGTGTGTGCAGATGGCAAAAGACCTTGGATTAGACGAGCATTATGAAGAGCATAAGGCTGGACGTCCTTGCGGGTCTGATCTTGCAGATTGTATAACAAAAACTCGTATATGGCAAACGATTTTTGTTTGTGAGCTCATGGTTGGATCGCCTCAAGGTTTGTCCCCAAGTCTTATAACACAGATATGATCTAACACCAGTAGGACGCACTGACCTAGCAGTCGAGATGGAGACATTGGATCTGGGTGTAGCGCGGCCAGGGCCTGAAATGGAAGTGTCGGAATATCATGCGAGTCGAAATTTCACCTATTTTGCCAGGGTAGTTCGCAACGTCCGGAGAATGAATGATGTCTATGCGCGGATCAAAAAGAAGAAGGAGTGGGGTATCGATCCTGAGTTTGTGCAACTAAATCCTTCCTTTGATGCCTGGATGAATGATCTACCCGGCGATTTACAGATTACTTTTCCCCAAGATGGTTCTCCACCATGGCTACCATCCCACTTCGTTGGCAACCTTCTATCCTATTACTACCTAGGTATCATCATGTTACATCGACCACAGCTCACCTTCATGGAGCCAACAGGAGTCGATGGAGGATGGAAACATCACATGATGATTTGTTATTCATCTGCCAAATTGCTGTGCAGATTGCAGGAATCTATTTTACAATCGTTCGGACTGACCGGCTTGCTTTCTATGCAACGAGGTATCAATTTCACTATATACTGTATCTTGACTTGCACGGTTTTGCATCTAGTACGTTCAATCCAGTTGCGTTTTTTTAATATCACTGATAAGTTTCAGGTTGCTTTGACATCACCAGACCCAGATCTCAATTCAGACGCTCGGGAGTATTTCACTCGTCATATGAGGGTCCTCGAGAGGTGCACGAGCTCATGGCCTATGCCTGATATGCAACAACAGATCGACGCACTTCGAGAAGCATTCTCTGCTGACACTAGGAAACCTTTCGTGCTTAAACCATCCTTTCCATATGGCAGTCCCGGCGCTGCGGTGAATACGACGCCTCCTCGTGTTAATGCTCCATACCGGCAGACTAGTTCACACTCATCCTCCGTAGATCAGCAGAATCTGGAGCACCAGCATGCTCATCCACAACACCAAGTCAGTTACACAAACCACCCCATCTCTCCACCTATTTCAGCCGGAGGCGTGGACACCAAAAGTGACTCTCCTGCCGTACAGTCTCTGGTAATGATGGCCACTGGGCAACGAGCTCCCCAGCAACCGAATGGGGTTCCAATGGCCGATCCCTCATCTTGGAATCCTTCCATCATCTTTGAGTAAGTTAACACAATACTTTGATGCTTTTTTGTTAATATTGACACCTTCGTTAGCCGATGGAACACCACTTTTGGTACGCCTCCTGCTGCTCACAGCACCTCCGCTCCCCAACAACCCTCTCTAAAACATGCCGTTTCAGGTGCTCAAGAAATTCCCTCCCTGTCGGAGATGCAAAGCCTTCCGAATGTGAACCTACCCCCTGGGACCCAACCAATGCCCCCACAGCAATATTCTGGAGCCCCGATTCCAAGTTTCGTCAGTCCTAGTATGTGGCAAGAATCGGTGGCCAGTGTGTATGAGGGCGGCTTGAAAAGACAGTGGACAAATGATTATGACGATGGTAACATGAACCCAATGTCTAAAAGACCACGATGAAGTGTCGGTGATGGGGCGACCGAGAGCCAACAACCTCCCTAGCGCGCAGAGTGGGACTTACATCCTGCTCCACGCAGCCGAAGCGACTGACTAGCAGCAGCGCTACCCACTGTGAGATCTAATGTACAACGAGACGGCGTATATGAGCGCTAACGGGAAGTGGACGGAAAACGAGCGCGGTATCTTAATGATAGATGGTGGATCTAATGACAAGGATGAACATAATGACTATATAGGGTTGTATATGAGAGTTGCTTTGTGTAAAAATGGGTCCGCCTTCACAATAACATGATCCTATGATAAATGGATCTGGGAGTAAAGGATATCCTTTTTGGAAAATGGTTGTATAGGTCAACGTTCTTCATTTATGTGGGATGAATGCATTTATGGCGTGATAGGAGGACATACTCTTTGTACATTTCCACGACGCCGCTTGAGGGCTGGGATATTGTTGTACTGTTTGAAGGGTCCGCCTTTCGGGACTCAACACAGATTCCCAGGGATGTTGAATATAACAACCTCTTCCCAAATGCATCAAGTCTCCTTCAGAAACGCATGGTCTTTCCAACCCATTCTCTGGACTTGGATTTTCATACTTTCCAGTACCCTTTCTTTCACACTGGTCTTGCCACCACCTCCTCCATCACTGATCTCTGTTCCTACGAACGCACCATGGGTACTCGTGAATTTGTGCCTCTTGAGCAGGTTCCACATTCCCGATACCTCTTCAGGCGATAGGGGGATCATATTTGGTATACTCCACATAAAAGCAAAACTACTCATTCCTTCAGGTCGTCCTCCTTTCCCGCCATCGGGACCTTTGCTCCAATCACCCATTCCACTCGGTGTGGTGACCAAAGTATCAGCGATTAACAATCTACCAAAAGCCAGAAATACCAGGCTCCCGGGAAAGTGGCCACCGAGTTTTAGAGCCTTGACACCAGTTGTTTCTCCCCGAACTTCGATTTCTTCTTCGGTGCCTTCGATGAAGGTTCGTGCTTTTCCGAGTCGATCAAGTCGGTTGAGCCACTTTTTATCCTCCCAACTCAGATATACTGGACAACCAAATATATCTGCCCATTCAAGGTGACTCGTGTAATCTGGAGAAGCTCGGGATCAGCTCCAGCTCGACAAGCAAACCTGAATTTTCCACAACATATGCCACATCTAGATATAAACAGCAAGTAAATATAACGTGACTATACCTACAATGAGGATGTGATATAACAATTGCAGCCAAACCCCCCATCCCATTGATCCGATCAATCGTCTCAGCATCAAGATACGTGATGCAGTCCCAAAGAATATTGCCAAGAGGTGTCCTGACTAGAATTGCTCGTTGACCAATTGCTACTTTTGGTTCCGTCCATATTGACCAGAATCTGTCGTCTCCATCGATCTGCTTCCATCTGTTCTCATAGCCCCCCTTCTTCAGCTCTGCTAATGTAGTGAAAGCTTGGCCGGTAGGTGGCACGAATTGTCGCGGATCATCACAAATCCGACATCGTGTCAGTAGTTCCCTATCTTCGACGTCAAATTGTGTTCCACAAGCTGTACAGATGAGAAGATTATCTGTTTCGGAAACCAGACTGTCGGCTGGTGGGTCAGAGCTTCTGAACTCGTGCACTGGATTCTCGAAGTGATCGCTAGTGGGGTGGTTGAAGGAGTCGTAGGGCGTATCGTAGGGCGTTGGTGTGGAATGGGAAGACATGGCGAGGGATATAAAAACAGAACTTGGCGTTGCGGCAGTGTGATCCGATATCTTAATCAAATGACTAAGATTTCATGTCCTGCTTAATGTCGTCGCCCAAAACATTAATCTTCTCCGATTTTGCCCTGCCTCGCCTCAGTTACGCCCAGAGGTGAGTAGCTGAGGAGTGGGGGGAAAGCTATCTACCCGATCAGGAAGGTACAAGCGGTGCGGATATCAGAGGCATAGCAACCCCTCAAATCCCACCTTCCCTTCTCTTGACTTTTGTTTATACTGTGTGATTTGGATTTACTTGTTCATGTTTCCAGGAGACAGTCAGGATGGTTTACTTATTAGATTATTTCCAGCATCGTCGAGATTGGTAAGAGCTCTCTCCCCTTCATGATATCACACGCGACCCAAATGCAGCCTCCCGTCTCGAGGCCCTGCATGTCTCAGATCCATATGCTCACTTCCCTGCAGTAAATTCAAACAAACCGAGAGGATCCAGAGAATACAAGCACTTCCAACTTACCTAGGCCCATACACAAATTCAGAAAGACAAGTCCTCTCCAAACCCATCGAAGAGCTCGTTCAGGATGTCCACAAGCAAGTCCTCCAACCAATCGATATCCTTCGTGCCTATGGCAAAGCAGCTCTCAAAGCACACGAGAAGACCAATTGTGTGACAGAAGTCATGATTGGTGCTGCGGAAAGTTGGACCACAGATGGGAGTATAAATATGCAAGGGCCCCTAGCCGGTATCCCAATCAGTCTGAAGGATTCGATTGTGGTGGGTGGTTTCGATACCAGTGTTGGCTATAGCTGTAACGTGGGTAATAAAGGGCCAAAGGATGGGACTATGGTTAGGTTATTGAAGGATGCCGGGGCCGTACCTTACGTTAAGACGAATTTGCCAATCACGTTGTTGAGTTTCGAGTCAACGAACGATGTTTGGGGGCGGTGTACAAATCCTCACAATAGCAAATACTCACCTGGAGGGTCTACTGGTGGGGAAGCTGCTCTTATGGCCGCAGGTGGAGGACGGATTGGTATTGGAAGTGATGTTGCTGGTAGTGTAAGGGCTCCGGCACATTTCTCTGGTATATATAGTCTAAGGTGTTCGACCGGGCGATGGCCGAAGAATGGGATGGTGACGAGCATGCCGGGACAGGAGGGCATTCCTAGTGTCTTTAGTCCCATGTCGAGGACTTTGGAAGATTTGTCCTATTTCACGAAATCGTTGATTGGTATGCAGCCCTGGAAGTATGATCACTCTGTGCATCCAATTCCCTGGAGAGGGAATGTGACAAAGGAGTTCGCGGAAAAGAAGAAGTTCAAGGTTGGAGTTTTGAGGACAGATGGCGTCGTGGATCCTAGTCCAGCCTGTGCCAGAGCGGTGGATGAAGTAGTTGCAGCGTTAAGGAAGGAGGGCCACGAAATCGTGGGTGTTGACCCGCCGTCCCCATACGAAGCTCTTTATATTGCCTCACAGCTTCTTAATGCGGACGGATGCAAAACTTATAAGTCATTCTTCAGGACAGGAGAGTGGGAAGATCCTGGTGCCAAGCAAATGAGCTGGCTCATGGCCCTCCCGAGTCCTTTCAAATGGATTTATTACGCCTGGGTCAAGTATGTTCGACGAGATGAGGTCTGGGCAGGTCTTATCAAAGATTGGAAAGAGAAATCCGCCTATGAACAGTGGAAGTTTGTGACAAAACGGGAAGCTTATAAGGCGAAATGGCATGATTGGTGGGAACAAGAAGCCCAAGTTGACTTCCTGATTACCCCTCCCAATGCGACTCCAGCGGTTCCCCACGATGGGATGAAGGATGCCGTCAGCAGTTGTGGTTATACATTTTTGTTTAATTTGGTAAGTTTCCCAATCTACCTGTATTCCCAGATCAATCAATACTAACCCTCAAGTAGCTTGACTACACTTGTGGCATAATGCCCATCACACACGTTGACAAAGCTCTTGACCAGCTTCCGTCAGATTTCTCTCTCAAAAAGCTGAATGGTGTGGCATATGGCGCATACAAATTATACGACGCCACTGCTATGCATGGCCTCCCAGTTGCAGTGCAAATTG
>Ga0182030_10013307_pt1 | contig 16369 bp, 11 predicted proteins | sample 812S3MmetaG_FD_121299 | JGI IMG/M metagenome (GOLD analysis project Ga0182030, IMG submission 121299) | Permafrost microbial communities from Stordalen Mire, Sweden - 812S3M metaG (Illumina Assembly) | ecosystem: Environmental > Terrestrial > Soil > Wetlands > Permafrost | place: Sweden...
AGGCTCAGCGCTTTGCCCATAGCGGCTAACGACCCACGCCTTCGTTCAATCCGGCTTATATGAGGTCCGCATTCCGGAAGCCGAAGCATTGCGCCGCGGACCTCACATAACCCTCCAGATTCTCCTTGTCATCGACCCATGATTCCGGGGACTTTTTCCCTCGCTGGCGCAATAACCAAGCAAGAACTCCAAGCAGCACGAGGGCTCCGCCAATGTAACGCAGGTACAACACCAGACCTTCATTTTCATGAACGGTAATATCTGGCTCTTTTTCTTCGAGCGAAATTGTCTTGCTCAGAGCGAGTGACGCTTGCTGAATTAGGCCGCCGCGCCGCGCGTCTTGAGACCGGTCGTCCAGTTTCTCCAAGGAGCCGAGATTCGGACGCCAGGATTGCGAGACGATCTGCTCCAATTTTGCTCGGTCCACGCATGAACCACCCTGTATCGTCGCGGCGATAATTGACAGGACATGCAGGGTTGCCGGGTAATAATTCTGGTTCTTCCTGAACTGATAAAACTCATCCGGATAGGGCCGATTTGAAGCAGCACAATGAGCAATATCCGCCAAAGCGCGGTATCCAGGCTCGCTGAGAGTCACACTCGCGCTTTTTTTGGCGCCTGGTTCCAGATCGATGAGAGTGATGTGAGACAATTCGACAGGCCACGCTTTAGCGACCGCACCCAATCTTTCAGGCGTAGCCGCATTGGCCCAGAACACATAAAGCGGGATCCTTATCGCGTCATATCCAAATCTTGCGTTGAAGCCCCCTGCGGGCGAAAGCGTCCGCTGGCCCAACGACAACCAGTCCGGGGGAACTCGCCGATCTCCGAAACGCGCTGCATTCAAGAGATCGATCCCCGCTTGACTCAAGCCGCTCCAATCATAGCCTGGCATCACCTGCGCCAAACGCGCGAAAGCAGGAAACACCCAATAGGAAAGGTTGACGACAGGACCGTCGGACTGCTCGTTCGCGGAGAAGCCTCGTGTCGCGGGCATCAATATGGGCCCGTGATTGCTGCTTGAGCGTATGGATTTCTCGACAATGTCCTTGGTGATGGCGCGCGCTTCATTCAAATAGTCCGGGTTCTCCCAAAAGTCGGCGGCTTCCGCCAAGGCCCAGGCAATCAGAATGTCGCCGTCGCTTGCGTTATTGTTGTCAAAAGCCTGCCCTGCGCCGTCGGACCAACTCCAAGCCGCCAATCTGTCGGCTCGTACCGACAGATGTCCTTTGGTCCATGACCAGATTGCGTCAAAAGCTGCTCGGTCCGCCGCCGCGACGGCCAGCAACATGCCGTAACCCTGGCCTTCGCTATGACTTATGCGATTGTTCCCGGTGTCGACAATCCTGCCGCTTTGGTCGAGAAACTGGGTGCGGTAGGCAGTCCAGATCGCACTGTCTTTCAAGACGCCGCCAAGCTGGATTGGCGGCGACAAGGATTTCGCCAGTGCGGAATTTGAATTCCGAAGCTCTTGAGCGACTGTCGCCGGAGCGACAAAAAGCAAGCAAGCCAAAGCGGCGGCAAATGATGAATAAAATCTTCGAGGCAATTTATCGCTCCAACAATTGGATATTAAGTCAAAAAAACCATGTGTCCGCACCGGGTCGATTGAGAGGCCGAACGATCATAGCCGACTTTCTCTGTGCGTATCGCATTCGGGCCGACGAAAGAGCACTGGCTCATGCAACTTCGCACAAAGGCCATAAAAAACAATGAAATCATATAATTACACAAACAATTAATCAGCCTGTGCAATTCAAGCCAAATTTGAGGGGTGCAAGGCTCATCGAGCCAAGAAAGCTCTTCATTGTCGAAACTAATGCACGATATTTTGACACTGCCCGATTCGCCAAAACAATCAATCACAACAAAAGCTAACACTAGATTATCGATTTACAGAACAGCTCTTGCCTTAAGGAATCTTCGATCACGTTGCTACCATAGCGCAGCTCTTGCATCAAGTTATACTCATATAACCGCGCGAGCGGACCCTGCGCCACCCCATCAAGCTGATGCCTGCTTCTGATTGATCACGAAGCATAATTTGACGCCAGGCGGCATTTCCACACGAACGGTTTTTTCGCAGCGCCGGCATTAAACCATCGCCCCGTGTGAACGCCGCGAGGTGAGAAATTTCGAATCACTCTACAGTCACGCTCTTGGCGAGATTGCGCGGTTGATCCACGTCTTTGCCCATGAAAACCGCAACATGATAGGCGAGAAGCTGCGCCGGCAGGGCGTAGACCAGCGCGGCGAAAGCGCCTGCGGCCGTCTCCGGCATTTCAACGAAGCCCGCAAGCTCCGCCGCGGCGGCGATCTTCGCGCTCATAGGGCCGACCAGAATGAGATGTCCGCCGCGCGCGGCGACCTCCTGCAGGTTGGAAACGGTCTTTTCCAGGCTCGCGTCATGCGGAGCGAGCACGATCACCGGCATGGCGAAATCGATCAGCGCGATCGGACCGTGCTTCAACTCGCCAGCGGCGTATCCTTCCGCGTGGATATAGGACAATTCCTTCAGCTTTAACGCACCCTCGAGCGCCAAGGGATAGGATGGGCCTCGACCGAGATAGAGCACGCTCGAAGCCCTGGCGACGTCGCGCGCGACCGGCTCCAGCCGCGCCTCGTCCTTGAGCACTTGCGCCATCATGCCCGGCGTCGCGATAAGCTCGGCGACGAGCTCTTTTTCCCGCGCTTCGGTCAGCACGCCGCGCGCCCGGCCCAGCGCAAGCGCAAGACAGGCGAAGACCGCGAGTTGGCACGTAAAAGCCTTTGTCGACGCAACGCCGATTTCCGGCCCCGCCAGCGTCGGCGCAACGGTGTCGCTCTCGCGGGCTATGGTCGATGTGTCGACGTTGACGATGGAGAGAATGTGCTGGCCCTGCGATTTGGCGTAGCGTAGCGCGGCCAGGGTGTCCGCCGTCTCGCCGGATTGCGAAACAACAATCATCAGGCCGCCTTCAGGCAACGGCGCCTCGCGGTAACGAAACTCCGAGGCGATGTCTATGTCCACAGAAAGACGCGCGAAGCGCTCCAGCCAATAACGCGCCAGGAGCCCGGCGTAAAAAGCGGTGCCGCAAGCCGAGATCGTCACCCGTGAAAGCGCCTTGGCGTCGAAAGCAATATCAAACGGCAAGCGCACCGTTCCATTGGCGAGATCGAGATAATGCGCCAGCGTGCGCCCGACCACTTCCGGCTGCTCGTGAATTTCCTTCGCCATGTAATGGCGGTAGTTGCCCTTGTCGACCATCAGCGAACCAGCCTGCAACGGCCGCTTCGCGCGCTGGACGACACTGCCTGAAGCATCGAAGAAGGTTGCTTTTTCGCGCGTCAGAACGACCCAGTCGTCCTCGTCGAGATAGACGATCTCCCTGGCGAAAGGCGCAAGTGCAAGGGCGTCGGAGCCAAGATAGGAGCCGCCGTCGCCGAAACCCACCGCGAGCGGAGAGCCGCGCCTTGCGCCAATCAGCAGATTTGTCTCGCCTTCGAACAGGAAAACGAGAGCAAAGGCGCCTTTTAGTCGCCCCAGAGCCTTGGCTACGGCGGCCTGCGGCTCGGCGCCCTGTCGCATCTCCTCGGCGACAAGGTGAGCGACGGCCTCCGAGTCCGTCTCCGTGGCGAACACATGCCCCTTAGCGGTCAGCTCTTCGCGTAATTCGCGGAAGTTCTCGATGATGCCATTATGAACCACCGCCACATTGTCGCTGGCGTGGGGATGGGCGTTTACCTCGTTCGGGCGCCCATGCGTCGCCCAGCGCGTATGGCCAATGCCGATATGCCCCTTGAGCGGCGCATCTTTCAGTTTATCTTCAAGATTGCGCAGCTTGCCGCTGGCGCGCAGCCGGGTCAGGCGGCCATCTTCGAGCGTCGCTATGCCCGCGGAGTCATAGCCCCGATATTCCAGCCGCCGCAGGGCCTCGATCAACGCGGGGGCGGCCGGTTCGCGCCCAAGAATTCCCACAATGCCGCACATACACGGTCTCCAAAAAGATAAAAGACGCAAGAGCACGAGTGGCGCCAAGGCGACGAGGCCCTGAGGCTGCTTCGTGAATTTGGTTAAGGCCGGAACTCACCCCTTCTGATTTTTCTTCATCCGCTGCGCCTGCCGGAAGGTCTCCGCCCATCCCGATTTTTCGACCTGCTTGCCCCGCGCGAGCGCGAGCGCGTCGACGCCCACGTCTTTCGTCACGACGGAACCCGAGCCCACATAAGCGCCAGCGCCGATCTTCACCGGCGCAACCAGCGACGAATTGGAGCCGATAAAGGCCCCCTCCCCGATCGAGGTGCGATATTTGAAAAAGCCGTCGTAATTACAGGTGATGGTCCCCGCTCCGATATTGGCGTTCGCGCCGATGTCCGCGTCTCCGATATAAGTAAGGTGGCTCACTTTCGCGCCGACGCCGAGATTGGCCGCCTTGATCTCCACGAAATTGCCGACCTTGGCTCCAGCTCCAAGATTTGCGCCGGGACGCAGCCGAGCAAATGGGCCAACGCTGGCGGCGGCGTCAACGCGGGCCCCTTCCAGATGAGAAAAAGCGTGAATGACAGCTCCGTCGGCAATCTCCACCCCTGCGCCGATCACGACATGGGGTTCGATCGTCACGTCTCGGCCAATCTTCGTGTCCGCGCAGAGAAAGACCGTCTCCGGAGCGATCAGCGTGGCGCCGCCCGTCATCGCTTTACGGCGCAACCGGTCCTGCGCGATGCGCTCCGCCTGCGCCAGCTGGACACGGTCGTTGACGCCAAGAACCTCGCTCTCCTCTCCAATGACGACGCGCGCCTCCAGACCTTTCGCGCGGGCGATCTCCACGACGTCGGTGAGGTAATATTCGCCCTTCGCGTTCGCGGCGCCGACCGCGCCCAACAGTTCCAGCGCGCGCCGCCCGTCGAGCGCCATCAATCCGGCGTTGCACAGCGTGATCGCCCGCTCCGCATCGCTGGCGTCTTTCTCCTCCCGGACGGCCGCAAGCCGCCCCGCTTCGTCCCGGATCAGGCGCCCGTAACCGAATGGATTGGCCGCCTCGAAACCCAGGACGGCGACGGTCGCTCCCTCCTGGAGCGCGGCGCGCAGAGCCAGGACCGTAGCCGACGTCACCAATGGCGTGTCCGCGAAGAGAATTAGCAGATCGTCTACCCCCTCCGCTATCGAGTCGCGGGCCGCGAGAACCGCGTGGGCGGTGCCGAGCCGTTGATCCTGAACGAATACATCGCCATCAGGGCAGAGTTTCAGAACCTCTCCGCGCACGTCCTCGCGATTGGGTCCAATCACGACGGCTACTCTCTGCGCATCCGCGCCCGTGACGCACGCCAGCACGTGCGCCAGCATCGAGCGCCCGGCCACCTTGTGCAGAACTTTTGGCTGATCGGATTTCATCCGCGTTCCCTCGCCAGCGGCGAGAACGACGGCAAGGGCCCGGCGGCGGTGTTCGTTAGTTGGCATTTGCGCGCGAAAACCTTTCGGATCAACAGGGACGAAAGACGACGCCCTTTTATCAGCTCTTTGCGAGTTTCGAAGCCGCAGGACGACCGAGGGTGCGGAATTTTGCCGCAGGGCCGCTGCTTCGCCCTGAATTATCGCGGACCGATTAAGAAAGCCGTTTCGAATCCCGATGGTTCTTGTATAGATTGGATTAACTTAAAATGTCCCGCCGCGCCTCCCTCGGGTTTGTAGAGCTTATGGTCGAACGTAGAGATGTTTTGCGAGCCGCGCTGGGCGCGCTGGCCGCCGGTATCGCCCCCGCCATAGCCGCGCCTCAGGATCCCGCGCCAACTCCAGCCGCCCCTGCTCCGGCGTTCTCTCGCGACAACGTTCTGGAGCTTGCCCGCTCGCTCGCCAAGAAGCCCTTCGCGGCGCCCGCCAATGATCTGCGCGAGCCTTTCGCCGCTCTCAGCTACGAGCAATATGTCGGCATAAAGATGAAGCCGGGCGCCGCAGTATGGGCGGGCGAGAATAAGGGCTTTTCGTTCGAACCTCTGCATCGGGGGCCCATTTTCACCACGCCGGTCGAACTTTTCATCGTCGAGGGCGGCGTCACGAAACGGATCGCCTATGATCAGGCGCAATTCGACTACGGCGGGCTGAAAGTCCCCGAAAAATTGCCGGACATGGGTTTTTCGGGCTTTCGCGTTCTGCGCGCGCAAAATGGCGGCCCTGAGGCGGAGGTGGCGATGTTTCAAGGCGCCAGCTTCTATCGGGCCTGCGCCCCTGGCCAGAACCTTGGAACAAGCGCTCGCGGACTTTCGATTCGCACAGCGGACCCCAGGGGCGAGGAGTTTCCGGCGTTCCGGATTTTCTGGATCGAGAAACCCGCGCTTGGAGACAATACCCTTGTCATCCACGCCCTGCTCGACTCGCAAAGCGTCACCGGCGCCTACCGCTTTACCTTGCGCCCGGGGGAAGCCACGATCGTCGATACGGAACTGACGCTTTTTCCGCGCGTGGAACTCGATCATATCGGCATTGCCGGGCTAGCGGGCGCTTCGTTATACACCCCGCTCGACCGGCGCCGCACCGACGACATCCGACCCGCGGTGGCGGAAATGAACGGCCTCCAGATGCTGACGGGCAAGGACGAGTGGCTCTGGCGTCCCTTGTCCAACCGCAACAACCTTCAGCTGTCGTCATTTGTGGACGCCAACCCCAAGGGCTTCGGCTTTCTGATGCGCAACCGCGACATCAGCGCCTATCAGGACGACGAGCAGCATTGGGAGCGCCGTCCGTCCCTTTGGATCGAGCCCTTGGGGGAATGGGGCGAAGGTTCGGTGCAACTGGTTGAGATCCCGTCCGAGTCGGAAGTAAACCAGAACATAATGGCCTACTGGCGCCCCAAGCAGCTCTTGACGGCCGCCAAGGAGATAGGTTTCGCCTACCGCCAATTCTGGTGCTGGGAGCCGCCGGCGCGTCCGCCCATGGCCTATGTGACCGACGCGCGAGGCGGCCGCGCGCCGGCGCCCAAACTCCGCCGCTTTGTCGTCGTTTTTTCAGGCGAAGTGCTTGGCGACCCCGCGCGCGTGGCGACGCTCAAAGCGGCGCTCACAACCTCTCCAGGGGCCGCGACGAATATTCACACCTACAACAACGAGCAAACGAAGACTTGCCGGGTGGTGTTCGATGTCGACCCTGGCGGCGAAACCTTTTGCGAGCTTCGGCTCGTCCTACAATCGGGAGATGACCCGATCAGCGAGACCTGGCTTTATCGATGGACGTCCTGAACCAAGCGATTGCAGATGTTTCGTCGGCTAACGGCGATTCCGCCCCTTCGGACGACGTGGTGCGTTCGCCACCGACACCGGTTGAAAGCCGACTGTCGATGCCGGCGCAGAATCTTTTCAAATACGATAGCAGACAGAGGCGCCGTCCTGCCGCGCCACATAACGCCTTCGCGCCCTGGCTGGCGCGGCTCGTCGCCTTTGGCGGAGGCGCCGCGCTGACCGCTTTCGGCGCGCACGAGATGTACAAGGTCATCGATGTCGGCGGCGTCACGACTTTGAAATGGGCGTTGCTCGGCCTGTTCGTGCTGAACTTTTCCTGGATCGCGCTGTCCTTCTCCAGCAGCATCGTTGGCATGATTTCCCTGCTACGCCGACCGCCACCGCCCGCCGCGCCGACCAGACTCGCCGCCAAGACCGCCGTCGTAATGCCTATCTACAACGAAGCGCCGAGCCGCGTTTTCGCTGCTTTGCAAGCGATTTTCGAGGATGTCCAGACGACCGGACTGGCTGAGCATTTCGACTGGTTTTTCCTCTCGGACACCACAAATCCCGACATCTGGATCGCCGAGGAGCGCGCCTTCATCGGCATCCGCCGCCGGTTAGGGGATGCGGGCGCACGGGTCTACTACCGGCGGCGCGAAAAGAACACGAGCCGCAAGGCCGGCAACATCGCGGAGTTCGTCTCGCGCTGGGGCGGCGCCTATGATCACATGGTGGTGCTCGACGCGGATAGTCTGATGACGGGCGCGACCATCGTTCAACTGGCCGCCGCGATGGAGGCGGACCCCGACTCAGGCATCATCCAGACGCTGCCCCTCATCATCAACCGAAACACGCTTTTTGCCCGCGTGCAGCAATTCGCGGCCCGCATCTACGGCCCGGTCATCGCGGCCGGCCTTTCCGAATGGATGGGGCGGGACGGCAACTACTGGGGACACAACGCGATCATCCGCACCGAGGCTTTCGCCCGACATTGCGGCCTGCCCGACCTGCGCGGCCGCCCGCCGTGGGGCGGCCACATCATGAGCCATGACTTCGTCGAGGCGGCGCTCATTCGGCGCGCTGGCTACGCCGTCTATATGCTGCCGACGCTGGGCGGCTCCTATGAGGAGAGCCCGCCGTCGCTGATCGACCTCTCGATCCGGGACCGGCGCTGGTGCCAGGGCAATTTGCAGCATGTCCGCGTATTATTCGGTCGGGGGTTCCACTGGGCGACCCGTCAGCATTTCCTTACCGGCATTTTTGGCTATCTGACCTCGCCCCTGTGGCTGCTGCAACTGCTCATCGGCATCATCATCGTTTTTCAGGCGAGTTACTTCCGGCCGGAATATTTTTCGTCTGAATTCACGCTCTTCCCTACCTGGCCGCGCTTCGACGCGGAGCGCTCGCTGGAACTGTTCGCGCTCACCATGGGGATTCTGCTGGCGCCGAAATTCTTTGGCCTCATCGTAGCAATCCACGATCCGGAGACGCGGCGCGGTTCTGGCGGCGTGGTGATGCTGCTGATTTCCACGCTCTTCGAAATCGTTCTCTCGGCCTTGCTGGCGCCCATCATGATGCTGATTCAGACGGGCCACGTGGTGCATATCGTCTTCGGCTTCGACACAGGCTGGGATCCGCAGCGGCGAGACGACGGCTCGGTGCCACTGGCCGCGATTGTGCGCCGCCATCGGTCACACGTCGCGCTGGGCGTGCTAACCCTGGTCGCAGGCCTCATGATCTCGACCTCTCTGGTCGCATGGATGTCGCCCACTATCGCGGGTCTCATTCTCGCCATCCCGATCTCCTGGCTGACCAGCCAACGCTGGCTGGGCCTCGTGTTCAGGCGCGCCGGGGTGCTGGTTACGCCGGAGGAGACCAACACGCCGCATATAGCCAAGCGTGGCCGCGCCCTGTCCAAAGTGCTGGCGCGAGCGGACGAAGACGAGGTGAACGGTCTCCAGGCTATTCATGACGACCCTGAACTTTACGCCCTGCACGAGGCCTGGCTGCCGGCGCGCAGGCCGCGTCAGCGCGGCCAGATCACCGCCGACCGCGCCGTAGCCGAAGCCAAGCTCGCGGACGCGGAAACGATCGAGGACGCTGTGCAATGGCTCAATCGCGGGGAAAGGCTTGTTACGCTGGGCGATCGCGCCTTGCTGTCAATGGTGGCGCGCCTCCCCAGTCGCGCCAAACCCGAGGCCGCCGCAGCCGAATAGAGGCCGCATGACGCTGATCTACAAAATCGTCGCCGACCCCATCTGGCGAGCGGCCAAGGAGAGGTTTGGGGGGTCCGGCGTCGATCTCGCCGATGGCTTCATCCATTTTTCCACCGCCGCGCAGGTGGAGGAAACCGCCGCGCGGCATTACGCCGGGCAGGACGGCCTGTTGATGGTCGCCGTCGACTCTGAAATGCTCGGCGCAGCGCTCAAATGGGAAGTTTCGCGCGGAGGCGATTTATTTCCTCATCTCTATGGCGAGCTGCCGCTTTCCGCTGTTTCATGGGCCAGGCCTCTGCCTCTTTGCTCCGACGGAAGCCACGACTTTTCAGGTCTCCCGCTATGATCCAGGCCTTTGGAGGCCTCGCGACCAGAGCGCTGCGCCTGCTCGACGCGGAGGACGCCCATCGCGCGACCATCGCAGCCCTTAAATTCCTGCCCGCAACGAAGCTGAAGCCGGATGACCCCAGTCTGGCGGTTGAAGCCTTCGGGCTTCATTTTCCCAATCCAGTGGGCCTGGCTGCCGGCTTTGACAAGAACGCCGAGGTTTTCGACGCAACCCTGGGACTGGGCTTCGGTTTCGTGGAGGTGGGCACGCTCACCCCTCGGCCTCAACCGGGCAACGCGCGTCCGCGCGCCTTTCGTCTCGTCGAGGACCGCGCCGTCATCAACCGATACGGGTTCAACAATGAGGGCCACGCGCCAGCCTTGAAGCGCCTCGCGGCCCGCCGCAGAAACGGCGTCGTCGGCGTCAATGTCGGCGCCAACAAGGATGCGGCGGACCGGATCGAGGATTATGTCGCGGGCGTCAGCAACTTCGCTGCGGTCGCGGACTATTTCACCATCAATGTGTCTTCGCCCAACACGCCGGGGCTGCGCGACCTGCAGGAGCCGCAGGCGCTCACGGCCCTTCTGGCCCGCGTGCTGGAGGCGCGGGACGCCGCCCCCGAGCGCCGCCCGGTTCTATTGAAGATCGCGCCCGACCTCGCGCTTGCGCAACTCGACGACATTGTTCGCGTCGCGCGCGATGCGCGCATCGACGGGATGATCATCTCCAACACGACTATATCGCGCCCCTCCGGGCTTCGCTCCCTTCTCGCGAAGGAGGCGGGCGGCCTCAGCGGCGCGCCGCTGTTCCCGCTGTCAACCCAGCGGCTGGCCCAGGTCTTTTTGCGGGTCGAGGGGCAGTTTCCTCTGATCGGCGTCGGGGGCGTGGACGGCGCCGAAGCGGCATTCGCGAAGATCGAAGCGGGAGCCAGCCTGGTGCAGCTTTATTCGGCGCTCGTTTATGAGGGCCCCGGCCTTGTCGCCAGCATCAAGCAGGGCCTGACCGCACGCCTTGCCCGCGAGAATGTGGCGCTCGGCGCGGTGATTGGCCGCGGCGCGAGGCTCCTTTCCGAAGCCGCCGGTTGAGAGCATCCGGGCGCTTGCGAAACCGAAAGGCGTGGAGCGCGGCTTGACCCCCGGACCGCTCTCGCTTAATTTGATCGAAGATAAATTCTACCGGGCCAAGATAATGAGCAGCACGCTCCTCGTACCTTTCGCGCCGTCGTCGGGCCCCGCTTAGCGGGTTTGTCCGGGACTGGCGCTTGACCAAAGGCCCCGAGTGGGCCTTTTTTGTTGCCCGAAACTCGCCACGGCTTAAGAAGAACGCACAAAAACGGAAAGCAAGACGATGTCGAAAGAGATGACCGGCGCTGAAATGGTGGTCGAAGCCCTGAAGGATCATGGCGTCGATATTCTCTTTGGCTATCCGGGCGGCGCGGTTCTTCCGATCTATGACGTTCTGTTCCAGCAGGAAGCCGTGCAGCATATTCTGGTGCGGCATGAACAAGGCGCGGCGCATGCCGCGGAGGGCTACGCGCGCTCTTCCGGCAAGGTCGGGGCGCTGCTCGTCACCTCCGGGCCAGGGGCCACCAACACGGTGACCGGCCTGACCGACGCCCTGATGGACAGCATTCCGCTGGTCTGCATCACGGGGCAGGTGCCGACGCATCTCATCGGCTCCGACGCCTTTCAGGAATGCGACACGGTCGGGATCACCCGCCATTGCACCAAGCATAATTATCTCGTCAAAAGCATCGACGATCTCTGCCGCGTGCTGCATGAGGCGTTCTATGTCGCGACCAACGGACGGCCCGGCCCGGTCGTGGTCGATATCCCCAAGGACGTGCAATTCGCGCGCGGCGTCTATTCTCCGCCGCACAATGTGCATCACAAGACCTATCAGCCGCAGATAGACGGCGACATGACCTCGATCCGCGAGGCCGTGCAGATGATGGCCGCGGCAAAGAAGCCGGTGTTCTATACTGGCGGCGGCGTGATCAATTCCGGCCCCGTCGCGTCGACGCTGCTGCGCGAACTCGTGGCGCTGACGGGCTTCCCGATCACCTCGACGCTCATGGGACTGGGCGCCTATCCTGGCTCGGGCGGCAATTGGCTGGGCATGCTGGGCATGCACGGCACGTTCGAGGCCAACAACGCCATGCATGACTGCGATCTGATGATCGCGGTGGGCGCGCGCTTCGACGACCGCATCACCGGCCGGCTCGACGCCTTCTCGCCCGGTTCGAAGAGAATCCAAATCGATATCGACCGGTCCTCGATCAACAAGAACGTCAAGGTGGATCTTCCCATCGTCGGCGACTGCGCGCATGTGCTGGAGGCGATGGTGCGCGTCTGGCGCTCGGAAGCGATGCACGCCGAAAAGCAGCAGTTGGGCGACTGGTGGCGGCAGATTGACGAGTGGCGGGCGAAGAAATCCCTTGCCTTCCGCAACTCCGACAAGGTCATCAAGCCCCAATACGCGGTGCAGCGGCTATACGAACTCACCAGGAATCACGACGTCTACATCACGACTGAAGTCGGCCAGCATCAGATGTGGGCCGCCCAGCATTTTCACTTCGACGAACCCAACCGCTGGATGACTTCCGGCGGCCTTGGCACCATGGGTTACGGCCTGCCCGCCGCGATCGGCGCGCAGCTCGCGCATCCGGGCTCCCTCGTTATCGACATCGCGGGCGAAGCCTCCATATTGATGTGCATCCAGGAACTTTCGACGGCAATCCAGTATCGCCTGCCGGTCAAGGTCTTCATTCTCAACAACGAATATATGGGCATGGTGCGCCAGTGGCAGGAATTGCTGCACGGCGGGCGCTATTCGCACAGTTATTCGGAAGCGCTGCCCGATTTCGTCAAGCTCGCGGAAGCCTTCGGAGCCAAGGGAATTCGCTGCTACGATCCAGCAAGTCTCGATGGGGCGATCAAGGAAATGCTCGATTACAACGGGCCGGTGCTGTTCGATTGCCATGTCGAGAAATCCGAAAACTGTTTCCCGATGATCCCATCGGGCAAGGCGCACAACGATATGCTGCTCGCTGATCTTTCGGACGACGCAGGCGTCGAGCTTGGCGCGATTATCGACGAAAAAGGCAAGATGCTGGTCTGAGCGCGCAGGACGCCCGATTACACGCGCGCTCGTCCAATGTGGCCATTAACAACGGAACAGCCATGAACGCCCCAACCTCACCGCCCTCGCCATATTCCGCGTCGACGGCGCAATCCAAGATAGAGCCGCACACGCTTTCGGTACTGGCGGACAATGAGCCCGGCGTTCTCGCGCGCGTCGTCGGACTGTTTTCGGGAAGGGCGTACAATATCGAGAGCTTGACTGTGGCCGAAGTCGCTCACGCCGAACATCTCTCGCGGATCACGATCAGGACTTCGGGGGCTCCGGAAACGATCGAACAGATCCGGCATCAACTGGAGCGGCTGGTTCCGGTGCGTCAGGTCACCGATCTGACCGCAGGGGGGCGCGGGCTGGAGCGCGAATTGGCCATGGTCAAGGTGCGCGGGCGCGGCGAGAACCGGGCCGACGCGCTGCAGCTCGCCGACGCCTTTCGCGCCCGCATCGTCGACGCCACGACGGAGAGCTTCATCTTCGAATTGACAGGCAAGCCAGAAAAAATCGACGAATTCGTCGATCTGATGCGCCCGATCGGCCTCGTGGAAGTCTCCCGGACCGGCGTCGCCGCGATTTCGCGAGGGCCGGAGCCGATCTGACCCCAGGATGCGAGCTTTTGACCTTGTCGGCGACGCCGCGTAGAAGAAGCCGCAAATTTCAACTTCACCGACCATAGCCCGTCCCTTGGGACGGGCGTCATAAAGACGCCCCATAGCCCGTTCCCAAGGACGGGCGTCAGACAGACGCCATATGGGGCGTCCCGCCGCCAGCCGAGGGAAGCAGAGCAAATGCGCGTTTATTACGATCGGGATGCCGACATCAATCTCATCAAGGGCAAGAAAGTCGCCATTATCGGCTACGGAAGCCAGGGTTTCGCCCATGCCCTCAATCTCAAGGAAAGCGGCGTCCCAAACGTGACCGTGGCTTTGCGCAAGGGCTCCTCCTCCGCAGCCAAGGCTGAAGGCGCCGGACTGAAGGTGATGGAAGTGGCCGAGGCCGCCAAATGGGCGGACGTCGTCATGATGCTGACCCCGGACGAGCTGCAAGGCGAAATCTACGCCAACGATCTCGCCCCGAATCTCAAGCAGGGCGCGGCCCTGCTCTTCGCCCATGGCCTCAATATCCATTTCAACCTGATCGAACCCCGCAAGGATCTCGACGTGCTGATGGTCGCGCCCAAGGGCCCCGGCCATACCGTTCGCGGCGAATATCTCAAGGGGGGCGGCGTGCCATGCCTGATCGCCGTTCACCAGAACGCTTCCGGCAACGCCCTTGAGCTTGGCCTTTCCTATGCAAGCGCCATAGGCGGCGGGCGCGCAGGCATCATAGAGACCACTTTCCGCGAGGAATGCGAGACCGACCTCTTTGGCGAGCAGGTCGTGCTGTGCGGCGGCCTGGTCGAACTCATCCGCGCCGGTTTCGAGACGCTGGTCGAGGCGGGTTACGCGCCGGAAATGGCCTATTTTGAATGCCTTCACGAAGTGAAGCTCATTGTCGACCTTATCTATGAGGGCGGCATCGCCAACATGAATTATTCGGTCTCAAATACGGCGGAATATGGTGAATATGTCACCGGCCCGCGCATCATCACACCCGAGACCAAGGCCGAGATGAAGCGCGTTCTTGAGGACATCCAGTCAGGCAAGTTCACCCGCGACTGGATGCTCGAGAACAAGGTCAACCAGACGTCCTTCAAGGCCACGCGGACCCGCAACGCCGCGCATCCGATAGAAGAAGTCGGCGCGCGTCTGCGTGGCATGATGCCCTGGATCGGCAAGAACAAGCTTGTCGACAAAGACCGCAACTAGCGCATAGTATGATGAGTATTGGGCGCTTTGAGGGGATGTACCTCAACACGCCTGCTGCTGGCAGCAAAAAGAAAAATCAGTCAGTTCCGAAGCCGGAGCTGAGGGGCGGGAGGCCGTTGAATGCATGGAGGGGCGGAACGTCCGGCCCAATTGACCGGCGACGAGATTCGTCGCCGGATATCGGATATCACGCGCCTCCGTCTCGCCGGTCACCTCAACCAACTAATGGGGCATTTCTCGCAAGATGTCATCGTCCATTACAACTGCACCAAAGAGGGCTTGTTCAGTCCTGGGGTTCTTAACGGGCGAGCGGAATTCCACGCAAATCTGCGGCTGACCGAAGAAGAATATCAAGGAGTTGACGGCGAGATCGCGGATATTCTCGTTGAGGGCAATCTGGCGGCGGTCCGCTGGCGCACACGTTGGCGGCACCGTGGAACAGGGGTCGTTTACCGGCTGGAAATGGCTTATTTCCTGCGCTGGCAAAACGACGTCGTAATCGAAATGCACGAGTTTCTCGACATTCCCGGCGCGACAATCCTCGGTCGTAGCGTTCTGAGAAGTTTCGAGGATCTTATGGAGCCCCGCCCGCCGGGGTTGACCCGGGAAGAGATACTGGAACGGGTGCGGGCGCTCGCCGATTTCCCTTCGCCGCAAGGCATGGATATAGCGGCGATGCGGAAATATTGCTCGCCGGATATCGTCTGCGAGTTTGTCGGCGACAGAGTGCGCATTCCCTACGCAGGCAGGCACATTGGCGTAGACGCGATCACCAACATCGTGCGTTCAATCGGCGTCGATTTTGAGCAATTGAACAGTTCACTGTCCGACGTCGTGATCGACGGCGGCCGCGCGGCCTGCCGCCGCACCGTCGAATGGCGCCACTGCGGAACAGGTCGCCGCGGCCTGGTGGCACTCGCCGAATTTCTCAAAGTCGAGGACGGGCTGATCGTCGAACTGATCGAATACCGGGACAGCATCACCATTCTTGAAATGCAGGGCGAGATGGAAAGCCGGTGAAGACGCCGTTACGCTTTCACACTCTCGACGTATTCACCAACACCAAATTCAATGGCAAGGCGCTGGCCGTCGTCGAGAGCTGCGACAATCTCAGCGACTTTGAAATGTCGTCTCTCGCGCGAGAGTTCAACCTTCCAGCAACAGCCTTCCTGTGCGCGCCGCGCGATCCGGTCAATAGCGTTAGCCTGCGCACCTTCGTCACAAATGGCGCGGAACTGGCGTTTTCAGCGCATTCCCTCATCGGCGCGGCCGCGCTGATCGCCCAGACCCGCGCCTTGGAAATCCTTTCGCGGCGGGAAGTTGTCGTCGCGATTGAGACCGGGAACAGTGTTTTTTCTTGCGAAGTCATAAGAAGCAAAGCCGGCGTCGCCTATGCGCAATTCGCGCTTGAACCTGGAGCGGCAGGAATTCCTCCAACTCCTCCCGACATTAATTCGCTGGCGCGGGCTTTATCGCTGGAACCCCGCGATATTGGTTTTGGCCGCCACGCGCCGCGCATCTATGGCGCGCATCGCCTCTTCACGCTTGCGCCGGTAATTTCGCGCACTGCGATAGACGAGGCCAGCCCCTCAGGAGAGTTGCTTGGGGAAGTCCTTGGCGAGACGGTCGGCTTGCTGCTTTACACATCCGACACCATCGAGCCGGACAGTGCGGTTCACGCCCGTTTATTC
>Ga0182030_10013311_pt1 | contig 16368 bp, 18 predicted proteins | sample 812S3MmetaG_FD_121299 | JGI IMG/M metagenome (GOLD analysis project Ga0182030, IMG submission 121299) | Permafrost microbial communities from Stordalen Mire, Sweden - 812S3M metaG (Illumina Assembly) | ecosystem: Environmental > Terrestrial > Soil > Wetlands > Permafrost | place: Sweden...
GGTCTTGACCGGTGCGGAAGGCGCCTCGTCAGCTTCATCCGCGGCGGCGGCCGTCTTGCCTTTCTTGGGACTCGGCTCGGGCATGCGGAAGACGGCCTCCTCGATCTCGCCACCGCGGGGATTGACCCACTTCGCGATCGTATCGCTTTTCTTCGGCCGGCCCCAGACCCGTTCAGCTTTCGGGGGAAGTTTCGGATGGCCGTAATCGTCGGTCGGAACAATGAGGCCGTTCTTCGGTAGATTGGCTTCCAACCACGCGGCCTGGGCGGCGAAGAATCCTTCCACATTGGTTGTGTAGCGGGTGTCTTCGTCGGCTTGCTCGAAGAGATCTTCCTCCCAGATTATGCCGAAAGCCTGTTCTTCCTCTGGCCCGAATTTCGCGGATTTCGCGTAGATCCGACGCTTTTCCAACGCGCGAGCGACTTCCCACCAGGCTACGGAGGGCTGGCCCTTCTTCGGTTTATGCGCCTTCCAGACTGAAGCCTGTTCGTCGCCGCTGGCGGCAGAGATGGTGCGAAGCTGAGCGTCGTTCGGCATGTCGCCTTTGGCGATATAATCAAGCATTCCGGGATGGATATGAGCGAGGAGGCGGAGCTTCTTGATGGTGCGGACGGGAAGCGCGAGCGCGGTTCCGATTGCTTCGTCGGTCCAATGGTCGGAGCTTAACGCCTCTATCGAGCGCCATTGGTCCACGACGGAGAGGGGCGCGCGTACAATATTCTCGGACACCGAGCGGGCGCCATCGGAACCGTCGTCGGGCGCGCGGACGAGCACGAGTATTTCGGGAAGGTCGAGGGCGACGGAGGCGCGGACCCGGCGATGGCCGGCGACAATGATGAGATCGTCTCCGTCCTCGCGAACGACAGGCGGTTGGAGGAGGCCGATCGCCTTGATATTGGCCATGAGCTGGCTGTCGGCATGAGCGCCGGCGGCGACCTGGCGCGGATTGGCGGGATTTGGCGTCAGGGCTTTCGGGTCGACTTTGCGCAATTCCATGTCTTGAACTCCGTTTGTTGTGAATGGTCCGTCTTCTTGGCGAAGACCTTGACCCGAAAACCGCGGGCGGCCGGACGGCGCAAAGGCGGCGCTTTAGCCGGGATCGAAACGGTCTAGCGCAGCGGCCGTTTCGACCCACCCTTTGCCGGCGGACGGTCGTCTGTGGTCGGCCTATTGTCTTTCATGCGGCCAATTTCATTTTTCGCTCTTCTCGGTCTTCTCGACCCGACGCTGTGTCGAGGCGCGGGCGGTCAACTATGACGGCGCTTGTTGCGCCGCTGGTCAGCAAGCGTCTAATCTCGTCGATCTCGGCCGCGAGCCAAGGTTCGCGCGCGAGCAAGGCTTCAATCTTTCGAATCGCGTGGAGGACCGTGGTGTGGTCCTTCCCCCCGATGCGGCGTCCGATATCGGGGAGAGACCTGTTGGTGATCGTCTTGGCGAGATAAATGGCGATTTGTCGAATTCTGACGATCTCGCGTTTGCGGTTTGGCGCGAGTAGGTCGGCGGGGCTGAACTTATAGAAGTTGGCGACAGCGACCACGATCCGTTGGATCGTGACTGGCTTGGGACTTTGGGGCGGGCCGCTGACGTTGTTTTGCGCGGGAGCCGCGGCCAAGAGAAGGGTGCGATGCGGGTGACGCGCTTCGGCTTGTGCGCTCGTCGCCAAGACCGCGAGATGTTGCTGAGGCCTGCGGGCGAGAAGAAAGCGCGGCGGGGGCTCCGGCATGAGGCGCGCGCGGATTTCTTTCCGGCGCGCGATCAACCCAGCAAGTGAGATATTGGCGATGGGTTCGATTTCGATCATCATGGCGAGAGGTCATTTTGTGAATAAGGAATTGGATAAGGCGCGCGCGCGAATTGGAACTCTTTCGCGGAGGTTGCGGGCGAGAAGAAAGCGAGGGGCTAAGGCGGCGCGGCGCGCCGGGATTTCCTTCTGGCGCGTGATTGTCCCGGCGCGGTTTGCCGAGCCGGGGCTTGCCAGCGGCTCTTAGTCTCCATTCGCTTTGTGGCTGCGCGACCAAACCAGAGTGTAGCGTTCGCCACTTTCATCATCGAAGAGGCTGGCGTAGATCGGGGCGTTGAAGCTCGGATCGTCCAACATGACCGAGAGGTAATTGCGATCGTCGGGGGAGCGCTTGGGCCACACCAGGCCGATCTCGACCTGACTGACGTAGACACGGTGGCTCGCCGCGCTTTCGCTGGTCTGGTTATGATTGGCGACGATTCGGGCGTTTTTCGCTTGAAGGCTGAGGGTGACGATTTCACCGAAGAATTCGCCGTTGGCGGATTTCTTGAATGTTCCTATGGTGGTCATCGTGGTTGTACTTGATTGTTGTCAGGTTGTATGACAAGTGGGCGGCCGGGGCTAATGCGGGAGGTCGAAAAGATCGGCCTGTTTTTGCGGCGCGAAGGGAGCAGCTGTCAGGCGCTCAGCTCGGGCTGAGACCGGTAGCGGCGGATCATATTTGGCTTTGAGACGGGCCAATTGCGCACGTTCTTTGTTCTCGATTTGCGCTTTTAGACGGACGCGATAAATCTTGAGAAGCTCCGTCGTCCTGATCCGCGCGGCAACAACGTGCTCGACATCGGAGTAGGTGTAATGTGGATCGCCGTAGAATTGCCAGTGAAGCAACTGGTCTACGAAGGCGACCTTGCCTACATCGTCAAGAAAGAACTCTTCATAGAACTGTTGGCGATTGTAGTGTGCTATATGCCCGAAGGTATTTGAGAGGCGAGAATAGAAGCGGTTGGAGAAGGCGCTCAGCGGGCAATCCTTGGCGAGAAACTGCAAGAGCGCATTGGTGAACCAGACTTTATCTTCCACGCTCGAGAATTTGGTCGGGGTGAATGCGCTGGCTTCGAGTTTTGGGATGCAAAGCCTGCGGACGATCGCCGGCGGAATCATGGCGCGGCTCCCTTCTCGGGCCGCGCGGGGCTCTGCAGGGCCGCGATCGCGGCGCGGGCTTTCGCCGCTGTCATCAGTTGTGTCGAGGCGATCGCGTGCTCAGGGCTCGGCCAGACGCGGCTTTTTGATCCCTGGATCGTGATCTCTGGCTTGAGGCGCCAGCCAGTCGGTCTGTTGGTTCGATCGTAGATCTGATTGACGAATGCGATGGTTCTTGGATGTGGAGCCTCCGCGTCAAGACGGTAGGAATCGGGGTTGACGCGGATGATCTTGCAGAGCGACGTCATTGTCGGGCCTTTTGGTTGGGGTTGGCTCCATTGCGAAACAGGAGCGTCTCGGGCAGGGGAGAATTGGCGGGGAGCGAGGCTGCGTCGTCAGCGCCGGCGGCGCGGCGGATCAGGCGGCCTCTTGCGCGCTGTCGGCGTTATTGGCCGAGAGAGCGGCGTTGATCTCGTCGAGCTCTTGTAGCTTTTCGGCGTGCTCGGCTTCGTAAGCGAAGGGTTCGCCGACGCGCTGCCGATAGGCGGGGAGGCGATCGGCGGCCTCCTTGGCGGCGCGTTTTTGCTCGGCGAGATCGACTCCGAACCGGCTCAGGCAATATTCGAGGCGGGAGACGAGGCCGAGAGCCGTGAGATCGGTTTCATAGTCGAGGTCCTGGCCACGGCCGGCGCGTATCAGCGTGAGCTCCATGCGCGCGAATTTCATGCCGCGCTGGGTGATGGCGGTTGCGATAATTTCGAAGCCCCCGATTGCGCCGAGGCTCCATTCGCCGTCCTTGGCTTCGAATTCGCGATGACGGATCGCTTTGAGAAGAGCGGCGCCGGCTTCTTTGCGCTCGGCGAAGCTGCGGCCTTCGACCTCCATGGTGAAGAGATCGCCGCGGGTCGGCTTGCGCAGGGCGATGTCCTGCTCGATCTGCGCGATGCGGGTCTCGGCCGAGGCGAGGGTTCGTTCGGCGCTGTGGATCGCGCGCCGGACCGCGCATTGGTCGTCGAAATGGGCGGCGCGCATGCGCTCGAGGCGGGCGAGCTCGGCTTCGAGTCCTGCCTTTTGCATGAGGCGCGGATCGCCGGAGGCGATGGCTTTCGCCATGGCGAATTGGTTGATCTGGGATCCGGCGTCCTCGAGCCGGCGAATGCTGCGGTCGCCAGACATGGCGAGATCGATGAAGCGGGCCTTTCTTTCGAGCAATTGCCAGCTCGTGGCGTCAACGCTGCCCTTGGTGGCGTAAGCGTAGAGTTCTATCTCGTCATTCTCATTTCCCTGACGCTCGATACGTCCCTCTCTCTGGGTGATTTGGGCGGGCAGCCAGGGCACGTCGAGATGATGCAGGGCGACCAACCGGCGCTGGGCATTGACGCCCGTCCCCATGGCGTCCGACGATCCGATCAGGACGCGGATGCGGCCGGCGTTGAAGTCGGCAAAGAGTTGTTGCTTTGCGGCGGATTTTTTATAGTTCTGTATGAAGGCGATTTGGTTCGCCGGAACGCCGAGCGTGACGAGGCGCGTCTTGATCCAGCGATAGGCGGAAAAGCCACGCGTCGCCTCCGCATTGAGCGTGCCGAGATCGCTGAAAATCATTTGCGCCGCGCCGCGCAGGGCGTAAGGAATGCCGTCGGGCCTGGTGTAGCGCCGATCGGAGGTCCGCTCCCAGATCGCATGGACATTGTCGATGAGCGCGTTGAGCTTGTTGGCCGGCTCGTCTTCGTAATCCGGGAGGACGAAGCGCATGTCGATCGCGGCGTGGCGGCCGTCGCCAATGACCTTCAGGATGATGTCTTCGCCCTTTTCCGGCCTTCCTTTGCGTTCCTCGATTTTTGCGATGCGTTCGGCGAGGATGCGCTGATAGGCTTTGAAGGCGGGGCTTGGATTGGCGGCGACGATCTGGCGCCTGCCGCCTCGGATCGAGGGCAGGCGGAGATTGCTTCTGAGGTCGGAGTTCAAAACGACGTCGGCGACCATGCGATACATGGCCATAAGGTCGGGAACGTTCACAAATTCGGTGAACCGGGTGACCGGCTTGTACAGGCCGGAAGGTTGCAATTCGAGCTCGGTCCGGGTCGCGCCGAAGGTGGCGGCCCAGGCGTCGAACTGATGGATGCCTCTGGCGTCGAGAATATCTGGCTGCATGAAGCGCTGGACGGTGAAAAGTTCGCCGAGCGTGTTGGTAATTGGGGTGCCCGAGGCCAGGATGAGCGCGCGGCCTGGGTTTTTCTCGGCGATGAAGCGGGATTTGACATAGAGGTCCCAGGCGCGTTGCGAGCCGTCCGGATCGACGCCTTTGAGGCTGGTCATGTTTGACGGAAAAGAGAGCTTACGAAATTCTTGCGCCTCGTCGACGATGATCTGGTCGACGCCGATCTCGCCGATGGTGAGAAGATCGTCCTTGCGCGATTGCAGGGCCTCGAATTTGGCCTCGAGCTTTTCCTTTATGTTTTCGATGCGTTTGCGCGAGATGCGGTCATCGGCATCGACTTTTTCGAGAAGCTCGGCGTAGCCTTCGATCTGCCGCTGAATGAAGTTGCGCTCGAATTCCGCCGGCGCGGGTATGAGCTTAAAGGCCGCATGGGTTATGATGATGCAATCCCATGTCGCGGTGGCGGCGCGGGCGAGAAACCGCTCGCGCTTGTCCTTGGTGAAATTGGTTTCGTCGGCGACCAGAATCCGGGCCTTCGGATAGAGGATCAGGAATTCGCGGCTGGCCTGCGCGAGGCAATGGCCGGGAACGACCAGCATCGCCTTGCTGATCAGGCCGAGGCGCTTCTGTTCTTTGATCGCGGCGGCGATGCTGAACGTCTTGCCGGCGCCGACGGTGTGAGCGATATAGGTCTGGCCGGTGGTGATGATCCGGTAAATGACTCGAAGCTGGTGTTGATAGAATTTGACGACGCTGCTTGCGCCCGGCAGCTGGAGATGGCTTCCGTCGAAATGCCGGGGGACAAGATTGTTGAAGCCGTCATTGTAGATCCGGCTCAAGCGATCGGCGCGTTCGGGATCGATCCAGACCCAGCGCTCGAAGGCGTCCTTGATCTTTTGGAGCTTTTCCTTCGCGGCTTCAGTGTCCTCCGCGTTCAGCACGCGCTTTTCCTTGCCGTCCTCGATGAAGACGTCATAGATCTGCGGGATGACGGAGTTGAGGGCGTCGCCGAGGAGCTGGCCGGCGTGGCGGCGCTCGGCGCCCCATTCGGATGTGGCGGCGGCCTTGCCGGCGAAGGGTCTGACGTCGACCGTCCAAGCGGCGATTTCGGGAGTGTGGAAGATCGACGTTTCAATCCCGATGATAGCGGCCGAAAAGGCGGCGATGTCTTCCGGCGGTATCCAGGGCGCGCCGAGTCTCGCGCTGATGTCGGAGGGGTTGAGGTCTTCGGGCTGGACCTGTCGCAGGGCGTCGACATTGCGCTGATAGCGCGGATCGAGCGCGGCCGCGCCGATCGCGGCGGCGAGCTTGGTGCGGACGGCGCCGGAGAGATAGGCGATGCGTTCGAGATCGATATATCCGAGTTCGTGCAGGGTCACGGCGAGGGCGTCGCTCGCGCTTTCGATCAGCGGCGTCGCCGGCGGATGCAGGACGCGCTCGGTGAAGATCGGGCCCTGCTTGCCCTTGCCCGTCTCAATGTCATAGTCCTCGATTGAGGCGACGAGCCAGACGTCCGGGTCATCGGCGAAGGGCGCGAGATTCGGCCGCCGTTGCGTCTGGCGCGTCTCGCCGGTCTCAGCGTCGGTCGTCTCGGAGATAGTGGTGAGATTGATCGGCCCGAAATTGCGCACGAAGCTCGAATAGGCGACGCGGAGCCGGACCTGCGCCCCGCCCCAGGGTTCGTCATTCTCCTGGGCGCGAAGAACCTGGCGGAGGGCGTCGCGGATCGGGACGAGATGGTGGATGATCCTTGCATGTTTCGCCGGAACGCCTTCGGTCCCCTTGCCGTTGCGGACAAGAACCGGCCTCGGCAGTCCGTCGATGATCTGGAAGAGTTCGTTGTTGTCGAGGATATAGCTGCCTTCCTTGATCGTGGCGCCTTCGGCGGCGGTCCCAACCCGGACATTTGGCTGTGCAGGCATGAGAGCCTGGATCTGCTCTGGCAGCGCTTTGCAGATGTCCCTCGGCAATCGATCGATTGCCGCGTCGAGTTGGGCCGCGAGGCTTGCGCCGGGATCGAGGAGGCAGGCATAGGCCGGCCCGAACGGGCTGCTTGTCCGCGCGTGGCGGCCGAGGACCATTTCGGGATTCTCGATGAAATAGCGATTGATCGAGAGCGGATCCTCGCCGTCTTCGGCGGGCAGAGCCTCCAGGAGGCTATCCCAAAGGACCGGTCCTCGAGGATCATCCGGGAAGCGCCGCTGCAGGAAGATCATGTCGACCATGACGTCCGTGCCGGCGGCGGCGTTCATGGCGCCCTGGGGCAGCCTGATCGCGCCGACGAGATCGGCGAGAGAGGCGATATGGTCGCGGGCCTTTTGATCGAGCTTGTCCATGGTCCAGCGGCTGGTGACGAAACCGGCGAGGCCGCCTGGCTTCAGACGCCCGACGCCGCGGGCGATGAAATAATCATGCAGGGAGAGATGGAGCTTTCCGGCCGGATCGTCGCCACGCACGATCCGATCGCTGAAAGGAGGATTGCCGATCACGAGATCATAGGTTTGCGGCAGGCGCACCTTGGTGAAATCCTCATGCCGGATTCTGGCGCTCGGATAAAGCAGGCGGGCGATCCGCGCCGTGGTTGCGTCGGCCTCGACGCCGGTGAGGCTGATCTTGTCGGCGAGCGCCTCCGGCGTCAGGGCGAAAAAGAGCCCTGACCCGCATCCGGGCTCGAGGATGGCGCCGCCGGCGAAGCCCATGCGCTCGATGGCGCGCCAGATCGCGCGGATGAGCAATTCCGGGGTGTAATGGGCATATTGGGTTGAACGGGCGAGGCTCGCGAGATCTTCGCGCGTCGCGAGTTGCTCCAATTTATCGCCGAGTTCCTCCCATCCTGGTGGAAACATCTCGCCGGCGCGGCGGAAAAGGGCTCGGGCGAGTTCGCTGGCGCCGAAGCCGGTGAACTTGGCGAGGATCTCCTGTTCCTCCGCGCTTGCACTGCGTTTTTGCTCTTCGATTTCGAGCGCGAGGCGCATGGCGCCGAGATTGTCGGCGGCGCGCGCCTTCCACCCGCGGGCGAGTTGGCGATCTCCGGCGAGGCGGAAGTCATGTGGCTTGATTGCGGGAGCTTGAGGCTCGTCCCGATCGGGCTCGCCCGGCTCGAAGTCGGGGAAGGCGGAGGGCGCGAGAGGAGCGCCAAAACCGGCGTCCAAGGTCAGCCCGCGACCCGCGAGGCTGGTCGTATCGAAAAGCGAGAGAGTCAGCTGGGTCGGTTCATGCGCCATTTGAGATCCTTTCAGGCGAGCGGAAGCGCCGGCGCGCGGGGGCGGCCGGTCGAGGGCGGGGATTTGGTTGCGAGAGCGTCAGGCGGCCGCGTGGCGCGGCCGGCTATGCGAGAGCGGGTCTGGCCGTCACAGGGCTAACGGGGAGAAGCCAGCGTCTCGGCGAAGGCGCGCAGGACTGCCTGCTTGGCCTGCGCGAAGGGGATGGTTGTATCGTTGGCGAGACTGCTCAGCGTGGTGTGGAGCAGCTGGGATTGTTCTTTGCTGAGGAAGACTGGCTCGATGTGCGGTTTTGACCCAACGGAGCGAATGTGAACGCGTTGTTTTCCGTCAGGGCAGACGCCCGTCGTGTACCAATCGAGACGATCGCCCATTGGATTTCTCCTTTGATGAGGCAGGGCATGTCGATGGATTGCGCTGAAGTTGCTTCACGCATTTTCGCCACTGAGATGCAGGCGGTTCGATCAGGTGACGATCGATGCCTTCGCCAAGCTCGAGCGCTTCAAGCGGCAAAGAAAGTGCGGATGCGCGACCGGATGGAAAATCGGCGTCTGCTTCCGATATTCGATGAATTTGAATGTGTCGGCGGCGATGCCGGCGTTCTGGAAATGAGCCGGATGCGCAAGGCGTATTGTGTCGCCGGGAGACAATCTCTTGGCTTGCCGGGCGGCCTGGGCGCGGCGCTGTTTCGCGGCGGCGACATCGGCCCGCCATTGCGCGGCGTAACCAGGGTTCGGAATATTTTCGACTGGCGAAAGGAGGCGCATGATGCGGTCCGGGCAGTCGACTTCACAAGGCCCCATGGCCTCATCCATATCCTTGAACCCGAAGCCATCCTTTTTGTTGTTCTTGAACAGGAAAACGCCGCAGAAGACGTAAGACGCGCCTGTGCTTTTGATTTCGTTGCGGATCGCTGCGTAGATGGCGCCGCCCACGGTAGCTGTGGCGAGGACAGTGGCCTTGCAGGCCTCGTTCTCATATGTGAAATGTTGCGTGATATATTCGGCCGGCGTCTGGCTCGTCAGCCTTTCGTTTTGGAACAGCCATCCCATCTTGCTCTCCTTGATCTTGGTTGTAATCGTTCAAAAGACGGTTGCGCGGGCGTGGTCGGACGTCACCAGATTCCGTGGAGCGTCTCGATCCCTAAGCGCTCGCGGCGGTCAACGAGATCGAGGGCCTGGCGATGGAACAAGGATCCGGCGCGCGCCTCCGCGACGACATGGCCCCAGGCGGCTTTGTCGTCGAAAAAGACGGCGAGCCCGATCGACGGCTTATCGATCCTTTGCAGCTCGACACGGGGAGAGCCGTCCTTGAATCGGCCGAGATCAGACAGGGTCCAGCCTTCGCGTTTGGCCCGTTCGAAATCGAAATCCTTGAGGGAGATCGTCGTGGTCTCGTCCAGGGTCTCAGGCTGATGTGTAGGATTGGCGAATGTGGTCATTGGAGTCTCCTTTTGTCTTCTTCCTGAAGACCTGACCCCAAGGCCACGGGCGGACGGCTGGCGCAAAGGCGGCGCGCGCGCCGGGATCGAAGCGGCCTAGCGCAGCGGCCGCGAAGACCCACCCTTTGCTCGCCAGACGGCTGGCTGTGGCGGGTTTTCCTTGGTCCTCCTTCTTGTCGTTTGTTGTTGGTTTGTTCGTTGCCGGGCATGCTCCGCGGTTGTTCGTTTCGGCGGCCAGCGCGAATTCGCGGGCCTGGGTTGAAAGCTCATGGCTTCTCGGACAGGGTCAGGCTGAGGTCACGGGCGATCCTTACGAGGAGATAATCAGCGTCGGTGATGCGGCCGACCTGTCGGGCCGCTTCGACATAAACGGAGAGCGGGAAGCGGGGTTTGAAGTAGATGTCGCGTTCAACCGGACAGCCGAGGCGTCCTCTGATGGCCGAGACTTCGGCGAGGCTTAGATAGCCGAGTTCGGGGAAGCCATGGCCAAGATCACATAGTGCGAAGGCGAGATCCGGAGATTGAGGGTCGAGCTCAATCAAAAGCCATGTCGCGGCGGCGTCGGGCGTGAAGAGTTTGACGACTTATCTGGACAGTCTGCACCAGCTGCTGCGCTCCTTTGATGGTAGATGCAGGCACTGACGCAGGCGGGCTCCGGGCCGGTCGCAGCGCTCTCCAAGTAGCTGGCGGAGGCCGGCCTGGAGAGCGCCGTGACCAGAGCGCGCCTGCGGTGAGGCTGGCTCCGGGTGGGGGTCTGGGGGAGGGTCAGGGCCTGTGGATAAGTCTGGGCCGCCACCCATCACGCTGCAGGAGCGCCGCAAGGCCGAAGGGCTCGACACCCACGTCCCGGTGATCTTGCGGGGCAATGAGATCTACGATGCCCATCTCGACCGCTTCTTCCTTGATCTGCCTCTGAACGGTGCCCGCTCCGTTCATTCGCTTCGTGCCTACGGCTACGACCTCGTTGTTTGGGTCCGCTTTCTCTCGGCCGCTCGTGGCAAGAGCGTCTGGATTGCGGATCGCGACGATGTAAGCGCCTTCCATCGGGCCCGGCGGCGCGGCGAGGCTGGGTCGCGGATCTCCGCAGCGTCTTGGAACCGGGCGGTCGCTGCCATGGAGAAGCTCTACCGCTGGGGCGAGGCCGAGGGGTTGGTGGCGTCCAGCCCGTTCACCCATCGTCGCGTATGGCGGGCCGACCATGGCGGCCGGCGCGGCGCCATTGGCGAGCAGGCGCGCGCGAAACTCCTCGGGGATGAGGTCCATGATATTCTCCTGCATGAAGAGTTGAGGTAAGACAGGTGGAGCGGCGCGGAAGCATCAGCGCCCGTGGGCATGCTGGAGCCCACAGGCGGTATAGCCATTGCTCTCGCCATTGGTCAGGAGCGATCGCGGCGGCCGAGAAAGATGCGGCGATCGCTGTTGGCGAAGATCCATGTGAAATGTCAGAATTTGATCGCGGCGCCGGCCCGAATAGTCTGTGCGTCGATGGGTTTGCCGGGAAAATGGTTGAGCAGATATTCGGTGCGGATCGACAGGGTGGGTGTGATGAACCCTTCGATTCCACCGCCGACGGTCCAGCCGGCGTAGGGTATTGAATAGGCGCCGCCGGGATAATATTTGGTCAGTTCGGCGGCGCTTAATCCGCCCGCGGCATAGATCATAATGCGATCAGAAACCGCGACGCCGAGCCTGGCTCTCAAGCCGGCGTCGAAGCCGCTAGTGACGGGGGCGAGGGTCCCATAGGGGGATTTGGCGCGGCCGCGAGGAAAGGACGGATCGGCGTAGCCGAGATCGCCTTCGACGCCGATGACGAGTCGTTTAAGTTGTCGATTGTAGCCCGCGAAGCCCCATATGCCCGGAGCCGGGTTATCGGTGGGTCTGCTATAGGCGGGGAGCGGCGAGAGAGAGCCGTAGAAGACGGTTCTGTTTGGCTGTCGTATGGATTGGCTTCCAAACAGGGGGCCGGCGTATGCGCCTTGGAACGGATAGAGGAAAATGGTCTCATTTGAGAGGCCCGAGGGATGCGCCCGCGGGGCGTGGGCCCTTGCCGCTCCAAGCGTTTTCCATTTGGCTCTATGATGTTTGTGGCGGACATGACGTTTGTGCGTTTTCGGTTTTGCTTTATGCGGCGGCAGGGGCGGCTGAGGGACCGGAGCGGGCGGCGGCGGGGGCGCGAAAAAGGCTGCGAGCGGGTTGATTTCGGCAGGGGCTGGCGCCACGACATTCGCTGGCGGGGGTGATTTAACGTCCTTGGGCGCGGCGAGGTTGGCGTTGCAAAGCAAGGCGTTGGGGACGCGCCGAGGATGAGCGCGGTCGAGGGTTTGACGGGTTGTCGCATCGGGGGCTCCTTTGATCTTCTTGGTGAAGACCTTCCCCGTCGCGACCGCGGCTGAGTGGCTGGCGCAAAGGCGGCGCTTGCGCCGGGATCGAAGCGGCCCAGCGCAGCGGCCGCGTCGACCCGCCCTTTGTCGGCGGACGCTCAGCCGCGGCACGAGCGCCTTGTCGTTCTAGTCTTCGTCTCTCCCGCCGAGTAATACGAGCGCTTGCCAGACTTGAGTTATTTCAAATTCGGCGCGTTTGAGCCGTTTAATAGCCTCGGCCTTTGAAAAACGGCCTAATTTCGCGCTAAAGTCCTCCACGAGGAACGCGATGAAATCGTCAGCGTGAGAGTCGAGCTCCATATTGAAATGCTCTTCCGACGTAAAATAGGCGAGATAGGAATAGCGTGCTCCCGCATAAGACTTCAGGGCAAAGGCTTGCAGTGGGTTTATGAATGTTCCGATGCGAGGGTCTGGCTCCGCATCCTCATATTGATCGAACATTGCCAATAGAATGCCGCATCGTATTAATGCTTGAAGTAGGTTGTATTTGGCGGCCTCCATCGACTGACAATTGACGCGCTGTGGGCTGGGATCGACTTCATCCATGATAAAGTGAAATAGATTGTCGAAGGGGAGCTTCACCGTCTCGATCCAGAACTCGTCCTGAGAGACATGAGCAAGGCCGCTGTATTTGCCCGCGGCATAGGTGTTGAGCGCGATGACTTGAAAGGATCGGAGCGGATCGAACATGACTGACTCGCGAGGGCGAAGAAGCATTTTGTTAGGTGTGTGCCAGACGTCACACGCTGGGGAGTTGCAGGGCGGGGCGCTGCGCCAGCGATGAAGTCAGATCTCGGATTGCAACCATATAGACATTCGACCGGCCCTCATTCTCGCATGGGGCGAGCGGCGTGGGCGCGATGAACACTTCGTCCCGGCCTGTTGTTGTGGCATTTACGCTATCGCGCGGCTCGCCAAAAGGCGGCGCCGGTTCGCGTCAGGCAGTGAATAAGCATTGGGAGTGCTAACCCCAGCCCGACGGCGGGATAAATCATCCAACCCTGCGCGTGCTCGCTGAATGAAAGCGCGTTCATTGCAGCGCTGAGCGCCATGGTTCCCCAGATTGCGGGAACCGCGAAAAAGGTCACCTCATCCCTTATGTTGTTCGGAGCATATAGGAGACTGACCTCCAGGGTGACAAAACCTAAATCTATGCCCATGGCCATAGCAAAGGCCGAGGGGGCGTCGCAACCGGTGACAAGACGGGTTCCTTCCGCAAGATGGGAAAGCGACAGACCAGTCAGAACAAGAGCCACGCCGAGCACGGCCATGGCGCAACGACGTAGCGTTAGCACAACACGTGCCGAGCGGACGGGGCGAGGGGTGCGTGATTTGCTGTATGGCTTTTGCGCGGGTTTCGATTCGAGTCGATCGGCGCGCGGCCGAACGAGCGTGAGATCCGCCATGGCGAGATCCTTTCTTTGACCGGAGAATTTATGGGAGGGAAGGCGGCTGGCGTGTCGCCGCCGCCGAAGCGGGGACGGCCTTGCCGAGCTTTATTCGATAGAGGCCAGATGGGCCGATAGTGTTGCGGATCTGCCGCAGGAACGGTCCCTCTGGCTCGTCGGCGTCGCGGCCGTTCATATAGAGGGTGCATAATTTATATTTCCAGCGGCGGCCGTTGCGGCTGGCGAAAGAGCGCAAGGCGCATGCCTGTTCAGGCGTCAGAATGTCGCGGGTAGGTCTCGGCATGGCGCTGTCCTCGCGTTGTCAGGCTGCCTCGGCGAATGTCTCGTCGGAACTGTCAGCGTCCTGTGCGTAGGTGGTTTCCGTGGAGGCGCCGTAATCGGGATGGAACGCGAGGAGGTAATCCGCGATTTTCTGTGCGTCGGCCGCGGCCCGAAACAATTCCTGCTTTTCGTTCTTGAGAAGTCTGATCCAGCTTGCCAAATAGCTTGCATGGTTCGGAACATCGGTAGGTAGTCCCAGGATGTTGCCCACGAAAAATGAGGCCAACTCGGCTTTGAGCTCTTCCTTCGCATAGAGTTCAGACCCAAAGCGGCCGCTGAGATCGCGGTTGAGTCGATGGCCAGCTCCTGACCAATGCCCGCATTCGTGTAGGGTGGTCACCGCGTAGTCATGTGGGGTATGAAACGCGGCGGCGGGCGGTACTTGAATATGATCCGTTGCAGGGGAATAGAAGGCGCGATCGCCGCCGATGCGGACGACGGCCTTGCTGTTGCGGATGATGGTTTCGACGGAATCGATGCGCTCCGTGATCGGCTGCGCGGCGCGCGGAGGAGTGAACGGTGGGATGCCTTCTATTTGCGACGCATGAAACACTGTAAATGAGCGCATGATCGGGATGCGCTTGCCGCGTTCGTCGGGTTCATCCGAACCGCTGTCGTCGCCGACCAGAAGTTGCTTGAAGAAGAATACGGTTGTCCCCTTTTCGCCGCGCCTCACCTGCCAGCCACGTTCGTTCGCTTGCTTGTAGGTCGTCCACCTCGGGTCCTCGGTGGCGAATGCAAGAGGCGACATGCCTAGGGCGAGGACATTGACGCCGCGGTAGCGATGGCCGGTCGCGGCATTGACTGGGGCCGCCGCGCCGCCGGCGACGTCCGGGTTCCACGGCTTCTGCCAGGGACGGGTTCCGGCTTCGAGTGCGGCGACGACGCTGTCGGTTAGTTCCTGATAATGATCGCGGCGGGCATAAGTGTCTTTCGATCGGCTTTTGGTGTTGGACATGGGGATTGATCCTTCCCATCACGGGTTCTTGAACAATTCCCCACGCCCCGCATCCCGGCCGCCGGCGCAAGGGCGCGCAGCGGGGAGGGAGAGACTAGCAGAGCGGCTCGACCGACCGAACTCCTTGCGGCGGATGACGGCGATGCGGTAGCGGCGCTCTCATTTTCAATTCATTTTTCGCTTTCATATCTGTGTTAACGGAGGCTCCGCGCCGGGTTGGGGGATCTGATCCGCCTCGCCGGCGTCCCATTCGTCGGGATCATAGGGCGCGAGGGGTTGCGGACAGGGCTGTCCCTTGAAGGCGGGGAAAAAGCGCGCGCATGTGCCCGCGAAGGCCACGCCTTCGAATGTGGCCTCGGCTGCGACGACCTGCAGTTCGGCTGCGATCGTTTTCGCCATCTCCGTGCCGAGGGCCTCGATGAGCGCGTGGCATATGGCGGCGCTTGGATGATTGATTGATCTGAGGCACTCAAGCATTTCGTCGATCGTGAAGATTTTGGTCATTGTTAGTCTCGCAAGCGGCGGGGATATTTGTTTCGATGCGATCGGCGCCTGGTCTTTCGCGTGTATTGAATCGGGTGGGGCCTAGACTGCCCGCCCATCCGCGGAGGAGTTGCATCCTGGGCGGGGGCCGATGGCGAAGTCAGGCGCATCGGCGATGGGCGCGATCGGAGCAGGTCTCATGCAGTTCCCGCGTCAAATCGTCGATCGCGCGGACGGCGGCGAGCGGGTCAGCTGCGGCGAAGCGGCTGGCCACGAGATAGTTTTGGGAGAAGCTGCCGTCGGGGGAGGTTTGCAGGAGCGCCACGCCATCGAGGCGTAGGATTTGGGCGAGGCGAATCGCGAATGCGCCGATGCTGGCGGGGCGGCCGCTTTGAGCGTCGAGCTGCGCAATTTTTCGAGCGACGATGGAAATCGACGGACCATAAAGGCGGTAGTCGTAAGGCGTGAACAAGCCGCCGTCGTCGGGTTTGTAGCCCCATCTCCAGGCGTAGGCGTCAGGATGCCGGTTGTCGATTTGGCAGGACAGACGGAAGCCGTGAAGGCGGAGGCGATGCGCGCCGAGTTCATCTTGGTCAAGAAGATCGAATGCGCCATAGAGATAGGGAGGCCATTCGGCGGCGCGCATCGGGATCCCTTCGAAATGCGCATAGGCGATGCCGGGTTCGATTGTGCTCCTGCTGAGCCAGGGGCGGATGACGAGAAGCTTACGATCAAGAGGCTGGTCGGTCATGACGAGGACCGGGGAATGAAAAGGCCCGCGCTTCAAGGCGGGCCGGGGTTTCGGGAGGATTGCGGAGAGGCGGCCACGGGGCGTCGCATGCTTGCTATTTGACGTATCCCATGAGGGCGATTTCTTCCGCGCCAAGGGCGGGCACCGCCCTTCGGTGCCCGCCCGCCCGTTGCGCGCCTGTAGTGCCGCACGAGATCTTTGTTGCATGACTCACATTTGTATCTGCGCGCATCGGGCTCGCAGCAATCGCGAGATTCGCCGCATGCGAGACAAAAGCCGCTCATGTTGTCCGATGCCTCCTCGAGCTCTTCCATGCTGAAGCGCTGGGGGATGATCTTCCCGGATTTGGCATATTCGATTGTCA
>Ga0182030_10013312_pt1 | contig 16367 bp, 11 predicted proteins | sample 812S3MmetaG_FD_121299 | JGI IMG/M metagenome (GOLD analysis project Ga0182030, IMG submission 121299) | Permafrost microbial communities from Stordalen Mire, Sweden - 812S3M metaG (Illumina Assembly) | ecosystem: Environmental > Terrestrial > Soil > Wetlands > Permafrost | place: Sweden...
GTCCTTTATGAACTGTTTAAGAACAGCCTCGATGGTGGGGTTTGCAATTTGGGGCAGATTTACAACTTTCTTAGGCATGGGGCGGTCCTCTGAGCGAAATAAGGGAAGCTTATCATCTGCTGTTAAAAAGGTGACAGAGAGTAAGGGCGTGGGTGTGGTTTTGAGTGACTCATAAGGTTCGGTATGTATTATTCACAATCAACGAAAGTCCTTAAGCCCTGCGCTGCAAGCGTTTTAAGGTTTCGATTTTACTGTAATCTCTAACACCATAGTACCACACACGGTGGCAGGCTGATAATTTCAAGGTTCAATTCATTTTTGGGGTACTCTTCCCCCTTTCAGCCAGCCAAGAGACCGATATTATCTAGTTCTTACCTCCACCTCCATTATATTTTTCTCGCAGCCAGCTGGCTCTTCTCTTCAAGTTGTGAACGTAAATACATGATTACATCACCGCCCGCCTTTAGCTGATGCGCCTGGTTTTCGTCTAAGCAAATTCCAGATTGGGCGGAATCGGGCACGGCCTGGAGGGGGGATTGGTCACGACCTGGGCAGGGCAGACCAGCAAACTCTTCAGCTGACACTGCGTTATCTTGAAATGATTTATTTCGCTGTCGAAGCTGAAAGAAGACTTGCTCTGCCGGAATCCCTTCACCACGGTCCAACTGGTCAATGCCCTTTTGGATTTCATGACGCAAATCGTCCCAGTCGTCCGAAGTTCTCGTTGCATCGACCGCATCGTGCACGTCCTGATCGGTGGCTGGCGGCAATCGATTCAAAGCCCGCTCTTCATCAAGGCGCACTCCTATTTGATTCCATTCTTCATCCCAGAACCTAAATTGAAGATGCCGATAAAGGCGCGCACGTTCCTCAGGCACAAGAGCATCTACCAGCTTTTGCACTTCTTCAAAAAAAGCTTTTTCTTCCGGTTTACGCTGTGCCATTCAGTCTACCTCTTTAACGATTATAGCCGAATAGAAGCTGAAGTCGGCGCTCTTAGACGCGCGCGCTCTTGGTTAAGGGCGGACTATTCCCACTCAATTGTGGCGGGGGGCTTTGATGTTACATCGAGCACCACGCGGTTAACACCGGAAACTTCGTTGACGATGCGGCGTGAGATTGCCTCGATCAGATCGTAAGGCAAGCGTGCCCAGTCAGCGGTCATGCCGTCTTCGCTGGTTACGGTGCGGATGACTGCGGTGTCTTCGTAAGTGCGCTGATCGCCCATGACTCCGACCGATTTGGTCGGCAGCAGTACGGCGAAAGCTTGCCAAATTTGATTGTACAGACCATGCGCTTTGATTTCTTCGCGCACGATCCAATCAGCATCGCGCAAAGTGTTGAGCCTCTCAGACGTAATTTCGCCGAGAATGCGAATCGCCAAACCTGGACCCGGGAACGGATGACGTTCACGAATGCCTTCGGGCACGCCCAGTTCTTTAGCGAGGCGGCGCACTTCGTCTTTGAATAGTTTTGCAAACGGTTCTACAAGCTTGAACTGAATGTCTTTAGGCAAGCCACCAACGTTGTGGTGCGACTTGATCTTCACAGCGACGCGTTCGCCGGTAACTGGGTCAACAGTCGAACCCGATGATTCAATCACGTCCGGATAAAGCGTTCCCTGGGCGAGAAACTCAAACGGTCCAATGCGATTCGACTCTTCTTCGAACACACGAATGAATTCATTGCCAATACGTTTGCGCTTCTCTTCCGGATCGACGACACCTTCGAGCTTCTTCAAGAAGCGTTCTTTCGCGTCAACATAATCAACGGAAATATGGAAATCGTTGGCGAACTTTTCAACAAGCCATTCTGGCTCGTTCTTGCGCATAAAGCCTTGATCGATAAACATACATGTGAGCTGATCGCCCACCGCTTTGTGCAGCAAAAATGCCAGTGTCGAACTATCCACACCACCAGAGAGCGCAAGCAAAATGCGCTTGCCACCAACGCGCTCGCGAATTTCGTTTATAGCTTCGTCGAGAAATTTCGATATCGTCCAGCTTTGCGTGCAACCGCAAATGTCACCTACGAAATTGCGGATAATATCTTGCCCGCCGCGAGTATGCACCACTTCTGGGTGGAACTGCACGCCATAAAAACCGCGTTCTTCATCAGCAATTCCAGCAGTTGGAGTGTGCAGCGTGCAGGCTATCGTGCGGAAACCGGGCGGCAAACTAATGACACTATCACCGTGACTCATCCAACTATCAAAGCTGGTGTCGAGCCCGCGGAAGAGCAATCCGGTATGCGCCACTGTAAGAATGGCACGCCCAAATTCGCGCACCTTAGCAGGCTCAACCTGACCGCCTAGTTCTTGCGCCATGAGCTGCATGCCATAGCACACGCCGAGAACAGGAATGCCCAGCTTCCAGATTTCAGGGTCGCAGGTCGGCGCGCCCTTGTCGTAAACGCTGTTGGGACCGCCACTCAGAATGATGCCCTTAGGATTGAGCCGCTTTAGCTCAGCGGCAGCAATATTGTGATGAATCAGCTCCGAAAACACGTTTTGCTCGCGCACACGCCGGGCGATGAGCTGCGAATATTGGGAACCGAAATCAAGAATTGCGATACTGTCGCTCAAAGCGCCGTCTTTCAAAACTGAGCTCGAACGAGCCGTTTGCGTGGAAGTCACTCCTGGCCACCTCATTTCACCGTTGGCTTGATTCTACAGGAATGCGCCGCGCGTCTGGGCTGACGTAAAGGAAGTTCTAGTACCTTAGATTAAATCTCAGGGGAGATTGCCACTCATAATGGGCAAAACGTCAGGATTCACGGCAACTTTGCGAGAAATCGTATACACGTTTACAAGAGATACGCGTTTATGCACATATACTTTTGCTATAGCCGGCATTACGCTGTTGGAGGCGCGGGGGTCGCAGAACATGGATGTTCACGATACTAATAAGAACCTCAAGCTCGGCGAATTACTAGTTGCCGCGGGTCTCATCAGCCGACGCGATGTCGAAGGGCATTTAGCGCTGGCTCAGTTTATGGGGCTTCCGCTGGGAAATCTTCTTGTCAGAGAGAAGAAATTGAGTGCCGACTTGCTGAAGGTTGCCATAAGATTGCAGACGCTAATTAGCGACGGCATGATCTCGCTTGATCTTTCTTGCCGCGCCATGCGCGATATTGTCCGGGGCAGAAGCCCGGTTGACGAGATTTTGGATTCGATTGATTCGTATTCGGAAAGTGTGCGTAGTTGTCGCTTGGGCGAGTTGCTCATCGATGCTGGCTTTATCAGCGAAGTGGCGCTTGGGCGCGCGCTGGTGTTCAGTGTTGAAGCGCAGACGCCGCTGGGGCAGACGTTGATTCAGCAGGGAACACTCACGCCCGAAGTTGTCGGCGCGGCACTGTTCGCGCAGGGAAATGTGCGTGCGCGCGTCATCGATTATAAGGCTGCGGTAGAGCAGCTGAAAGAAGTGAATTTTGCGCCGATGCAGCAGCCTGTGGTGCATGCGTTTTAGATCATGCGTTTTAGAGCATGCGTTTTTGAGCCTGCGTTTTTGATCATGCGTTTTAGAGCCTGCGTTTTAGAGCCTGCGTTTTAGAGCATGCGTTTTAGAGCCTGCGTTTTAGATCCACAATAAGGCTCGAAGTCATGCTGATGACTTGCACTCACGTAGGGGCGACGCATGCGTCGCCCATGTTTTTGCATTCTTGTTAAAGTAGCATGCCGCATTCTGCAATCCTTTGAAGCACACCCTCTTTCAGCTCAGCAACGACCTTTCTACTTGATTTGAATTGAGTTTAGCCATTGTGCCAATTCTTGCTTTTCATATTGCGGCGAGAGAAGTGGTGAGTTCTTACAAAAAAAGTTCAGGTGTTACCTTGAAGTAGTCAGCAATTTTCACAATCATTGCTTTACTCAAACCACGTCGATCTGCCAAAAATTCGGAGATTACTGATTGAGAGATAAGCAGCTTTCTTGCAAGCTCCGATTGACTGAGCTCATCTAACGTAATCAGCGCTATTGAATGTTTCCTTCAGTTCCACAAAGGCGATGACGTAGGTCAAGACACTGTGTCGCTAAAGAAAGTCGTTTTTTTTCTGTGTTGATGCTTCAAGCACGAGCCTTTCTTGAACCCATTGTCGAAGCAGCGCACCGATCCGCATTTTTTGTTTGTCGGCAGCATCCATGACAGCTAAAACCGTCTTAGGATCGGCTCTGAATTGGAGCACGCCTCGTTCTGCAATGCGTTGACGCGCATCCTCTTTCAGCTCAGCATGAGCATTGCCTATTTGTTTTGAATTGAGCTTAGCCATTGTTCCAGTCCTCTTCAAAGAGCTTTGTCTATAGCGGCGAGCGAAGTGACGAATTCATACTCGGTATTCAGAAACGCGCTCTCTTTCATAGACAAGTCCACAAGTACATGCTCAGTTCCGTTTCGACGGATTTCTTGCACAGCTTTCGCAATAACTTCAAATAATCCCGAATCAACTTGTTGGGCTTGATATTGGTCGTTTCGGTGGGTATTGGAGAAGCTTCGTTTTTTAGTTCACTCCAGGTTTTAGCTATAGACTTTAATTCTTCCTTTGGTAGTTCTACGAGCAACGTGGGCAAGTCCGCTGGTACTTTTTGAATCCAGGGGCCCTCCTCCGAAAACTGCTTGATCATTTTGAATTCTTTGATCACCGAATCTTTGTGTTTCTTGCCTCGTAAAATGGACAGTAGCTGGGCGAAGTCATGGTCATAGACCCGGTGAGACTCTACACGATCATATGTCTCAGAGGCATACTTATCCCAACACTTACAGCTTCGCCCACTTTTGCATTTGCACTCGCCCTCGAAGTTGTACTTCAAAGCTCGATATCGGTCGGCTATGAATACTTCGCACAAGACTCCCATTTTGCAATCTCCTTGGGCTTGATTCATCTGTCGATTGGGCATTCTGATCCGATTCTACCAGCGATCTGCTCATAAGTTGAGGGTAGGTTCTCCTTCTTCGAAGGTGGACTCTCATAGGTTGAAGATAGATTCTCATACCATGGAGGCAACTTCTCATACGGCGATGGCAGTCTTTCTTACGGTGAAGTCCCTGGATTATTAAATCTCAGCCTAAGTCATGCGTCTGCTTCGAGAGAAACACTCGAAGTCCGTTGCTCGATTGCTATGCTCCTCTGTTGTTCGCACATGAAATAGCTCACCTGCGTTAGAGACTTCGTTGGTTGCTCGATTTCAGTGATTGATTCACGCGGATAATATTGACTTTAGCTCCCACGCCTCTTCACAATGCGCCAAAGGGGGCCTATGTTTTTAAAGACATTGCGGGAAAGGATTACAGGTGCAAAAAATGTTCGCAGTTATTTATCGATTTAAAATCAGACCAGGCTACGAACAACAGTTCCAAGACTCTTGGACTAAACGCACAGAAGAAATCAAAGCTACCTATTCGAGCCTCGGCTCGCGATTGCACAAAGCTTCAGAAGATTTTTGGATTGCGTATGCGCAATGGCCCAGCCGCGAAGCCTGGGAGTCGGCTGGGAAGAGTACAGCGGAAAGCACGGAAGCACAGCTCACCATGCGGGCCGCCTGCGAAACGGTTGAAACTCTATTTGAACTCAACATGGTAAAAGATTTGCTCGAACCGATAAAACTAATGTGAACGGGGAACGAAAACCAGTCGCTAAATAAAGTAGCGGATTTATATGACTGCGGTGAGCCGCCGCCTCAGGTATGCAATATAAAAGAAATATGGATATCGACGATTTCCAGTTTCGCTTTGCAGACGACGCGGCATATGGCTTATAACGTTGCTGGAAACTCTTCGGACGGCTCGACTGCAATCGCCACGGCGACGCAGAAGGCTGCGCCGGAGCGGGCGAAACCCGCCTGGTATCCTGTGTAGATTCCGCCCTGGCTTGGAGAGGGTTATATTATGCCGCGCGATATTCCTGTTGGAAATGGGAAGTTACTGATCAACTTCGATAAAGACTACAACATGAGGGATGTGTACTACCCACATGTTGGACAAGAAAACCAAACTATTGGTCATCTATCGCGCTTCGGCGTCTGGGTAGATGGAGAATTTTCCTGGATTGGGCAAGATTGGCACATCGACCGCCGCTATCTCAAGGAAACTCTAGTCACCGACGTCATCCTCAGGCACGACAAGCTCGCCATCGAGCTGCGCTGCCACGACGTTGTTGATTACATTCACGATATTTATTTGCGTGAAATCATAGTAAAAGACTTGAAGGGACAAGACAGGCAAGTGCGCTTGTTCTTCCATCATGATTTCTATATTTCAGAAAACGAAGTCGGCGACACCGCTTACTACGATCCTTACACCCAATCGGTCATTCATTATAAGAAGAACCGCTGGTTCCTCTGCAATGCATCCGGTACGAAGATTGGTGTTGATCAGTGGGCGACGGGCAAGAAGGGTGTCGGTGGCGCAGAAGGCACCTGGCGCGACGCAGAAGACGGCGAGCTTGGTTGCAACGGCATTGCACAAGGCTCAGTCGATTCGACCATCGGCACATCCGTTCTGGTGGCTGCACGCGGCGAAGCAAAAGCTCATTATTGGATAGCCTTCGGCGAAAAGTATGAAGATGTGAAAGCGCTCGACAAAATCGTGCGCAACCTCACAGCGCATGCTTTTGTGCCGCGTAATCAAAATTACTGGCGCCTCTGGGTAAATCCGGAGCATATCGATTTCCAGAATCTGCCACCAAAAGTTGTCGATCTCTTTAAGCGCAGCTTACTCGTGATTCGCTCGCAGGTTGATTCAGGCGGCGCAATTATCGCAGCCAACGATCACGACATTGCCCAGTTTGCTCGCGACACTTATTCGTATATGTGGCCGCGCGATGGCGCTCTGGTGGCCGCCGCCATGAGCCGCGCCGGGTATCGCGATCTTTCACAGCGCTTCTTCCAATTTTGCGCGGATGTAATTAAAGAAGAAGGGTACTTACTGCACAAGTACAATCCGGACAAAACGCTGGCATCAAGCTGGCACCCGTGGATCCGTGATGGCAAGCCAGACTTGCCGATTCAAGAAGATGAAACTGCGCTCGTACTCTGGAGCATGTGGCAACATTTCCGCAAGCACAGAGACGTGGAATTTGTGCGTTCGCTTTTCGAACCACTGATCACGCGCGCCGCAAACTTCCTCGTGCACTTCCGCGATCACGACACCAAGCTGCCGCTGCCATCGCACGATCTTTGGGAAGAACGCTACGGTGTGCACTTATTCACAGTCGCTAGCGTCATCGCCGGACTCCACGCTGCCGCAAATTTTGCGCAAGCATTCGGCGAAATCGATTTGCACACTCGCTACATGGAAGTAGCGAAAGAAATGCAAGAAGCTATGGTTACACATATGTGGAACGAAGAAGCAGGACGCTTCTGCCGTATGGCGACACGCACCGCCAACGGTTACGAACTCGACATGACGATTGACGCAGCTATGTACGCCATCTTTGCCTTTGGCGCACTACCGCCGTCCGATCCGAAGGTCAAATCGACCATGGCTGCAATTCGTGAAAGACTGTGGATCAAAACTGATGTAGGCGGTTTGGCTCGTTATGAAAACGACTATTATCACCAGATCTCGCAAGACGTGGCAAATGTGCCCGGCAATCCGTGGTTTATTTGTTCGATGTGGTTGGCGCAATATAATATTGCCATCGGCCACGATCCTGAAGTCTTGCGTGACGCGGTGAATATTCTCGAATGGGTAGCTGATCATGCGCTGCCGTCCGGGGTCTTGGCTGAGCAGGTCCATCCGTATACAAACGAACCGCTCTCGGTGTCACCACTCACATGGAGCCACGCGACACTCGTTTGGGTGGTGCTTGATTATCTGGAAAAACGTCGACAGCTTATGGCTGAAGCCGTGTTTGCACACACGATTTCGCCTGTATAAAACTGATTAGGTTAAGCTTGAACGACAATTTCGGTTCTCGTAGGAGCGACGCCGTGCGTCGCCCGCCTAACTGATTTCAGCGCAAGCCACGTGCCAAGCAAATTGAAGCAAGGAAAGACCAGGGTAATACCTGGTCTTTCCTTTTATGAGTCAATCACTGGAGGGTTTATCATATCCGACGGAACCCGTTGATCTTACGCAATGCGTAAAGCCGATTACGGACCAGCAAGAAAAGAACCAAATAATTTTTGGCGACACGTGTTTCTTCACGTACATGTCATATACTCCGGCACCCAGTACTATACAACGAGTAATTATTTCGCAATTTCGCCTCCTGAGAAAGTCTATTGCATTAATTACTTTGCCACCTGGGCGCGCCAGCTTCCAGCTGGCAGCGGAAGAGATCCTCCATTTATCACGTAATACTAAAAAACCCTGGGAGCACCAGCTGGCAGCGGAAGGGATCCTCGATATATCACGCCATACTAAAGAAGCTTGGAAGGCTGCACTACCAGCAGGGATCCTCGATTTATCGCGAACGCTAGAGCCACCTGTATGGAAGGCGGCGCTCCCAGGTGATTACCTGGCGCCGCTCGCTATGACTTCTTCAACACGCTTGATTCCGCCCTTTGTAAATTCGCAGGTTGGCTCGATGCGCAAGGTGTCATTATAAAGGCGCAGAGCTGTTTGGTAGTCTTTTTTAACTTCATAGCAAGCTGCCATGTAATACAGCGCGGAGCTACTCTCACCGAAGGTAAGCAAAGAATCAGCGAATGATTTTAGTGCGTCGTCCAGACGATTTAGCCCGTAGTAGATTCTACCGATCCAATAAAAGACGTCGTACTGTTGCTGCACTGAGTAAAAGTTTTCGCGCACCAATTGCACCATCTCGAGCAGACGTTTTTCTTGAAACAAATTTACTGTCTCGATTGCGCCATAAATCCTGGGCGCCGCCAGACAAAAAACAATCGGATCATAATTACACAACTGCACAAATCCGATGCAGGCGCGCATGATTTCATTTTCTTTCTTCGGCTCGACATCAGTCAGCAGATCTTGCATGAAATACAGATAGTTAGGCAAGTTTTGCCGGTCCATCTTTTCGATAAAATTAAATCTTGAATGCTCGAGCGCGCACTCAGTTCCACCCAAAAGATAATTCACCGCAGTAGACACAGAGAGATTATCATCAGTGGTATTAAAACTAGTACCACCAAGGCCCTCAAAATAGCGGCGCAAGGCATCATAATTGACAGAATAAGAGAAGATGCCGTGATGCGCCACAAATGGCTGTTCACGCCGTCCCTTTACATAATTTCGGTCAGTGAAGCCCTTGTCGGACGAGATTAACACCAGCTTGTTATCGGAAATTTCCAACAAGTTGGAAATGCAATGAAAAGCACCGGTAGGGAAAAGAATGCTTGCGTTTTCAAATTCGCGACGGTAGCTAGTCAAGACACTATTCATACGTGCATCAGAGAAATAATCATTAGAAACATCGTGATACGTCTCGGTCTTTTGCAGCAATTCAAACTTTATACCATCAGGATTATCCCCATCGCGCTTGCAGTGGAATGTGTGCCGCGCCTCGGTCAATTTACCATCCTGAATCTGGAATGCATCTTGTTTGATTGAGTCAAAGAAATAATTGGCGATTGCAATCAACGGATTTTTGCACTTGCCCTTCTCAAGCAAGACTTCGCCCACGCCCTCTGCGCCTTCGGCAGGACAGGCATGCACGACCAGATCATCCTGCGGGCGAAAGACGCCAAACTGCAGCAAGCCTTGCTCGACGAAAGGGCGCAACTTCAAATTATTCTGCCAGCTGCGCGGATTATCGGCCGTAAAATCAGCCATGATATAGCGCAGCTTCAGTTTCGCCAGCTTAGCAAAATAGCGACGACGATTGCTCAACTCTTTCAATAAATAGAAACTGAAGCAGCCGCTTCCTGCCGCCATTTCAAGGAGGTAGAGCGGCTCGTCCAGATTGAGGTGAGCAGCATAATCATCGAGAAACGCCAGAATAATATCAGCGTACACTTCAGCGATAAACGGATTGCTCGTTGGGTAAAAGGGAATTTGATTCCAGGCTGAAATGCTAGCTTTCTGGTAATACTCTTCCAAAAGCGGCCAGATGCGCGACTCGAAAAGGCGCGCCTTGTCGTCCACACAAAAATACTCCGAGCCACTCTCCGTGGGAGATTTCGTAACGGCGACCTCATTGCTCATAATCAAATTCCTGATCGGTAAAAACGTTTGCTATTTGGACCCTTTCATTAGCTTTTGCAAGATCGCAAAATTTTCCCTCGTTCGTTTTGCAGAACTCGAGTCGGCACCGAATTCTTTCGTGCGAATATCTAAAGCACTTTTGAAGAGCGGCTCAGCCAGTTTGAACTTATGCTCAGCAGTGTAAAGCATCGCCAATGACGCCATCACTTCAGCTGCGGCCACGCTATCTGTACCGAAGTCTTTAGTCTTGATCGCCAGCGATTTCTTGTAGAAGCCCTCGGCTTTCGACAACTGTTTCTTCTTGAAATAAACGGTGCCCATGTCGCGATAAGCGTCAGCAGACTGTGCCGAATCTTTGCCGAATTTTTCTTCGGCCATGGCTAACATTTTTTCAAGCGTTGTTTTGGAATCGTCGTATTTGCCTTGAAGCAAGTAAACGTAGGCCAGATATTTCCAAAATTCCAGCAGCTCAGGATCGTCCGCACCCTCTACACTGGTGAGGCGCGAAATTGCCGCTTCGAGCCTGTCCGTAGCTTTATTGTAGTCACCTTTTGCCAGTGCGACTTTGGAAAGACCATAGTAAACGTGCGCCAACCCTTCTTTCTGCTCCTCCGGAGCGCTGGAAAGGGTCTTCTCGGCTTCGTTCAACAGCGGCTCTGCCGCATCAACATTTCCCTGCTCCAACATTGATACTGCAAGCAGCGATTTTGTCCGCGCCATGTCGGGCTGGCTCGCGCCTGATTTCTTCTGAATTCCCAGCAACTTTGTCCAGGCGTCTTGCGCTTGAGCATATTTGCCTGATTGCGCCAAAACACGCGCTTGCAACGGCAATACTTCCGCCAGAACCTTGTCGCTGCCGGCAGTACCAACCGCCTGTGTCAAAGTTTTTTCGGCGTTTTGATAATTGCCTGAGGCAATAAGAGATTTTGCTTCATTCAGCGGAGCTCCACCACTACCGCTTGCGCCGCCGCTATCGCCACCGGAAGAGTTTGACATAGTGGTGTTTCCAGATTTCCCAGCTCCGCCATGGTTTGGCTCGTTCTTATTGGAAGAGCTCATCATCGAGACAACTCCAATTCCGCCGACGACTAATACCAAAGTCACTCCAATACCGATGAAAACAGTTTTATTGTTGCCACCACGAGCGGCGGCAGCACGCACCTTTTGCGATTCGGCATACTTGCTTGCATAAGATCCAGTCCTTCTTCCGGCAGCCGGCTCCTGGTCTGAACTTTGCTGCGTATTTGAAGGACCTGGTATTTTGCTATTAGTGACTCTTCCTAATGAATTTTCACGTAAAAACGCGTCGCCCTGATTAGAAACGCCTGCTCTGCCCGAACTCAACTCAGACGAAGGAGTGGCTTCGGCAGGGGGCTGCAGCTTGCTTACCGGCTGCCCAGCGGGAGCAATCGTATTGCCAGCAAGATTAATCGAACTTCCGGTGCTTCGTCCTGGTTCTATAGGTCTTGAAGAGGCGCTGCCTGGCTCTCCGACAAATCCTCCCGACGGATTCGAGCCCGAATCAGCACTACCACCAGGCACCGCTGACGGTGCCTGAGCATTTGATCCTGGCGCAGAAGCAGAGCGGTTGGAATCTGACCAGACGCCAGTATTATCTCCAGCTACACCCATATGCGGCACATGCACACCGCTGGCCGGGTCGACACCATGAGGTCCAGCCATTTGGGTGGAAGCTAAATGCGTCGGCGCCCGACGCAAGCGGTCGGTGGCAAGATCGTAAGCGACTTCCTGCCCCGATTGCGGAGGCACTGAAAAGACCCTGTTAACCGGCGTAGCAGGTCCCTTGATTGCTTCAAGCGCATCGCGAAACTCAGCCATCGTTTGATAGCGGTCTTCCGGGTCTTTCGCAATGGCTTTAAACACAGCTGTTTCGAGCTTATCTGAAAGCCCAAACTCGGGGCAAACGTCACCAAAGCGGCTTGGCAGGTCGTTGACTTGCTTGAACATGCACTCCATGGCGTCGCGCCCAGCGAAGACAGGGCGTCCAGTGACAGTTCGATAAAGCACACAACCTAGCGAATAAATGTCGGAGCGCGGATCTAACTCTTTGCCGCGACACTGCTCGGGGCTCATATAAAGCGGGCTACCGAACACTTCACCTGTATGAGTCAACTGCTCGGCAGCGCCATCGGGCTGCAAAAGCTTGGCAATACCGAAGTCAACAACCATCAGAAAGTCTGGCTGCCCATCAAAATCAATAAGCATGAGATTTGCCGGCTTCAAATCACGATGCACGACGCCATTTTTGTGGGCATGTGACAGCGCGGAGCAGGCTTGAATGAAAATATTCACTGAGCGGTCTTGCGGCAAAGCGCCCAGCTCTTGTAACAGCGACGAAAGACTAACCCCCTCGAGATAGTCCATGACAAGAAAGGGCATGCCCTTGTCTGAAATACCAAAGTCATGAACAGTCATAATGTGCGGATGCTTCAGCGCACTGGCGGCTTGAGCCTCTTGCTGAAAACGCTTCAGTGCCGGACCACTCTGCACCAGATGAGGCAGCAGCATCTTTATCGCCACAACTCTTTTCATCAGGTTGTGTCGGGCTTTATAAACCTTACCCATACCACCGTCGCCGAGAATGCCCATAATCTCGTAGCGATCGGCAATTATGTCGCCCACGCGGGGCTCCTTGCCAATAGGAGTAAGCAATGTGCCGTCGTCCGGACAAAGCTCAAGGTTGCCCGGAAACTCGTTCCCGCAAAGCACACAAGCCTTTCGGGCCTGCTCCGTTTCCTCTCGTTGGGACCCCGCCACCGACAACTCCTTTTCAACTAAAACCAGCTCTTATTATTGTAAGCGCTAGTGGCGCGCTCCTGAGCGAAAGCTTAGAGGAGTAATCTAACTCTCTTAGCTGCAAAACCAAGGTCCAATCGGTGGAAGCAGGCGAGAGCGCGGATTCGCTGGCAGGGAAGAAAAAATCTGGGTCAACAAGACGTAATCTAAGTTTTGCAATACTTTCATTATGTGGTTCTTGCACCAAGCCATTTATGGCGCTGTTGGGTTCTCAAGCCGCCTTTGGAAAAGTAAGCGATTTTTCCGAGTATTTTGGGTCGATGAATATGGTTTGCAGTTTATATACCGCCGTTAGCTGTTCCACGGCTGATTCCACTTGGCTTACGGCTAGCAACGCCAGCATTTCTTACCTATGAGTTGGCTTCAATGCTGGGGCTTATCGCGGGGATTAGCTTACTTGCGAAGTGATTGATGGAGCATCATGGAATTATCAATCCGATTTTCATTCTATTCGGGGCAAAAGCTATTGCCAGCGGTCAGAGCGTTTTTCGCTTATTGCGTGCAATTTGCATTCGATAAGCGAATGATGCTCTATATCCGTAGGCTGCGGCGCTGCGGACGCCGCACGACAACGCCCCTACGGCAAATTCCATGGACGACGGACGGCGACGACCCTAGACAAAATTCCATGGGCGACGGATGGCGAAGCGCATAAGTCAAACAAATTCCGTTCTAAGGTAAGGATTTCAGTATATAGGAGTGAGTGTCTCACAAACGTGATCGAGGCACTGTTGAATTGTTCAGTCCGATCGGCGTCGATTACACATATGGAACAGTCAATGCTTGCCTGATACTCATAGTATCAAACGGGTCCGCTGAATGATTGACTCGTTAAAAACAGGATTGACACCGGGTGGTGGGTGCCTGTTAGGGTGGTTAAAGATAGAGCCTTCAAGGCTCGGCTGATCGAGGTGAATCGGGCATGTTTAATACTTTGAGTTTCACAAAGACTCCTGTACGTGAAGCGGTTAGTACCAGCACGGGCATGGTCCGTGAGAAAACCGTCGTTCTTATCGCAGAAGACTTAACTGGCATGCGTAACTATGCCAGCGATTTGATGAAGAAAATGCTCCCTGACAAAGTGGACGTTCTCGAAGCCGTAAATGGACAAGATTGTGTCAGACTGGCGATCGAACACATGCCAGACCTCATTGTCATGGACATTGCCATGCCGCTTACCAACGGCATCAAAGCAGCCCAGCAAATCTGGAGCCGCATTCCCACAATGAAAATCTTGTTCTGGTCACAGTATCATCGCGAAATCTACGTCCGTGACCTTGCCCGCATTCTGCCGGACGAAGCCATTCACGGCTACATTCTCAAAAGCGAAACTGATGACAAATTTGAATATGCAGTAAATTGCATTCTCAAGCACAACAATCCTTATATCGATCCGGTTGTTCGCAACATCAAGAGCCGCCTCACAAAGAAAGATGAGTCACTCTCTGATATTGAATACGAAACACTTGTCGATATCTGCCTGGGCTTAACAGATAAAGCAATCGCCCGACGCCGTCATGTCAGCGTTCGCGGTGTACAAAACAGAGTGTCAATTCTTGAAGCGAAATTGCTCAAGGGACAAAATGTGGTGGCACGCGAAACAGCAGGATTGGAAGTTTACAACACCAGAGCACGAGCCATCTTCGAAGCATTCAAACGCGGTTTGATCGACCACGACATGCTCGATGAGATGGATCAGGAAATGCGCGAATGGATGGCTTGCGAACTGGAAGAATAGTCGCATCCATAAGAGAAAAATACCTAAGTTATTCTGAGCGGGAACTTCAAATGAGGTTCCCGCTTTTATCATGTGGCAATACCTTGACTCATCGTGGGAGATTTTCTCTAAAGTATCAAGTTCATATTGACCTTCCCGGGAGCGCGGAGAGGCTGGTTATTTGGCTGCGGCGAAGCTAGAATATAGTCGCCAACGATTGAGAGCAGGCCGTGAACAAAATTTCAGCCATTCCCACCGAGCGAAACCGAATCGTTTATGTGGGCTCAATTTTGGCGCTAATAATAATCAGCAATTATTTCGACACGACAAAAGTTGGGCTGGTCGATGGCGATTATTCTATCTTACGCAATTTGCGTTTGCTCTTTCATGGGCATCCCGACTTGATTGCAAGCTATTTTAGCGGGGCCTATGTTGACCCAAAATATGGACTTCACTTTCGTCCGTTTGAATTCTTTCCGCAGGCTCTGGAGTTTCTTCTCTTCGGAATCAGCCCTCCACTGCTGCATATCGCGAATGTCTTTATCCACTTCATCAACTCCGTTCTGGTCTACGTAGCCACGATTTGCGTCTTCCGCAAACTATTTATTCCGCATCCATTTCTGATCGCATTCTGGTCAAGCATTCTTTTTGCTCTGCATCCGGTTCACGCGGAAGGCGTCGATTGGTGGAGTTCAATTGTCGATATTACATTTACCACCTGGTATCTGAGCGCAATTATTTGTTTTACCAAATATTTGAACACGACAGCACGCTCTTCCGCCGCGGGAACTGTGATATTTGCGCTACTCGCATTCGGCAGCAAAGAATCAGCATTCACGCTGCCGGCAATTTTAAGCGTGCTGGCTATATGCGCAAAATCGAAACTTGATTGGACGAATCTGCGTTTGGCATTAAAAGAAACCGCTGCATCGTGGATCGCTTTGATATTGTTTTGCGCCTGGCGAGCCGCGTGCCTCGGCACATTCATTGGCGGCTACCATGGTCAGAGCATCGGCAAATGGTTTAGCACTTTTTATGAACGCTTCATTCAAGCTGCTGCGTTTCAAAAATTCTGGTATCCGCTTAGCTCTGGTGGCGTCAATGATTGGTGGCTGGGCAATTGCTTTTCCGCTGCGTACTTGCTAATTGCCGCAATTTTCATCCGCAACATAGTGCAAAAAAAACAAAACGCATTCAAGCTAAGACCACTGGTATTCGCCGGACTTTTCCTGGCGGTTTCCACCCTTCCAGCTTCGTATGCCTGGCATCCGGACACTGATATGAATGGAACCCGCTTGCTCTACTTACCCTGCCTGGGTTTCTGCTGGCTCACTTGTTTAATGGTTTTCGGGACATCTAATAAGACAGGCAACTGGCTCCGGCATTTGGCGATTCTCCTCCTCGCCTGCGCTTGCATTGTCTCCCTGTCCACCTTGCATTCACACTGGATTCTAGCATCCGACCTGGCAAGCTCATTGATCAATCAACTGAGAGACGAACTGCGCATTACCGGCCAACAAAAGAAACTAGTTCTCATCACCTTACCTAATCGCATTTTCGACGTTAGCGTTTTTTATAGCTTTAGTCCTCTGCAACAAGCTATGAAAGAGCCGTTCGCCGCGGCACTTCCCTGGAGCAGTTTATTGTCGCTAGAACCGCACTATTTCGGTGATACCACGGTGGTCAACTTGAGCCGGATCAGACAGCTGGCAAGCGCTACGCCAATGGTTCAA
>Ga0182030_10013313_pt1 | contig 16367 bp, 17 predicted proteins | sample 812S3MmetaG_FD_121299 | JGI IMG/M metagenome (GOLD analysis project Ga0182030, IMG submission 121299) | Permafrost microbial communities from Stordalen Mire, Sweden - 812S3M metaG (Illumina Assembly) | ecosystem: Environmental > Terrestrial > Soil > Wetlands > Permafrost | place: Sweden...
AATGCGTTGAATCAGCGTTTTACGAAGCAGGGAACGGGCATTTTGAGACGATGAAGTGTTGGCCTTTGACGGTTCTCGAGTGCAAGGTTGAGAGAGACGAAGAGATCCCTACTCAATATGTTGTCGAAATTGAGCAAGTATCCGGTCCAGCTTATAATCCCCATTTTCAGCCCAGATGGGTAAGGTATTCTGATAAAACCATTCCAATCGTGCTAGAAAAGGCGTCGGATTGCAGTTTGATCAGGGGATCTACAGTGATCGAAAAAAATGATGACTATGAGGGTGTAGCTGCTGAGCTCCTCTCGTCAACACCGTCAACGCCATCAAGACCGTCAACACCCACAAGTCAGGAGGGTCAACAAGCGGATGGCGATCACAGGACCATAGATGCACCCGGCCACCCACGTGTTGTTAATCATGCTCATACTACCTATCAGGGTACTGGTCCAGGAGGACAGGTGGTTGGGGGCAAGATTCTAGAGGACGAAAATAACCCGTTCTGGTGGATGAGTTTCTCCGTGAATTCCAAATACAAAGGAAATTCAAACAAGATCTGGAAAAAGACACTGAAATGCATTGAGGGTGGGTTAAATTTGGCGGGGAAAGGACATCTGCTTAGGGATGTAGAGTGTATAAAATCCGAAAATCTCGATTTTCCGACTACGCCTCCTCCTCTTTCAGACCACGATATTGCAAATAGTGCTCCGATTACTAGGCTCAGTTTGAAGAAAGAGCCTGATGATGATAAGGATATGATATATGCGAGATGAGGCGTCTGATGAGACTAGAACTGGGAGGTAAGATTCTATGGTATGCTTACCTTCCATGACAATGCCAGGAGATGCGATCAAGTAGGACAGAGCACGAGCGGTAGTTGTTGAGGAAGTTGCCGAAAGTTGATATTGCTAGGCGAGATCAAGAGGAAGGAAAAGGGGAATGAGGGGAGTTCGTGATTGGCATGCTGTAGTCGCTATAATCAATGAAATTCTGTCAGAGAAAGCCTTCTTCCTATCATATTGAGCTGATACTCTCGTATGAGCTGGTAAAAGATGTCTAGAAAGGATTTGCAAAACAAATTGCCAACAATTCAAGTCTTATTCTATCAACAATGTTCTTTTGCAAAAATTTGATGTTATGTCTAGATCGATACCCCACCTTCTATTCTTCATCCTCCTCCTCCTCCACATCTTCTTGGTCCAACACCGCCTTCTCCACCAACCTCAACGTAGCCCTCAACGGCAACCCCACCACATTATCGCTCGCCCCCTCAATTCTCTCCACCAATAAACTCCCCATCCCCTGCAACCCATACCCGCCGGCTTTATCAACCCCTTCCCTTGTCTTCACATAAGCCTCAATCAACTCATCACTAACGTCCTTCCCAAAAACCACCTTCGTCTCCTCCACCGTCGTCTCACTATTATACCCCGGATACCTCGCATCTTCTCTCGGCGCCAACACCGCTACCGCCGTATACACCTTATGAGTAACCTGATCCCTTAACATCTTCAACATCTGTATATGATCTGTTACAGATCGCGGTTTTTCCAGGATGCGCCCGGAGTTGGTGACAATTATGGTGTCGGCGGCGATGACGAGGGAGGGGTCGGGGATAGATGCGAGTGTGTTGGCGAGGGCGATGGTGTAGACGTCGAGGCATTTCATCATTGCGGTTTGGAGGACGTATTCAAAGGGCCCGAGTTGGACTTTATCGAGGTTTTCGGGTTTTTGCGAGGGTGTGATTTCGAGGTTGGAGAACAGCTAGATCATTGAAGTGAGTATAGGCGTTGAAAGAGGGAAGGGGGAGTTTACGGTTGAGAGAATTTGTTTCCGTCGTGGGGATTGCGAGGCTAGGATTACACGCTTTCCTCTCAATTGGTTCAGGACGGGGATATCGAGGGGCAAGAGACCGCGAGGTACAGGTTTCCCTGCTGTGGGTGGGGGACCGGTTCGTTTTGGGAGGTCGCCATGTTGTACTGTAGTATCATCGTAGCTAGGAGGAGGTCCCACGGGTGTAATTGGTGCTTTTTTAATCTCTGCCATCTTGAATATGAAGATTTGTTATGCGTGTCCAACTTTTTGAACTCAATGACTGAAGTCGGTATCCCGAATTCACAAGGCTGAGTAGCGCTCGTTCCAATGAGGAATGGTGTGTGGGAGCCTTGTCGACGCCTGCATGTGAGACGTCGATTCGATTCATAATTGCGACCCGACCCGAGGATTTCCAACGCGGCACAGGACGGCAACATACCATAGCCGGTAGGTGGCTTGTCAGATGAGGGAGGCCCCATGAGTTAAATTCTGATGTCGAAGTCATCGCCTGTCATGTCGGCCTCACCTGCGAGAGAAGGCTCTGCAAACGCGGGGTCGTCGAATGGGAATGTAGAGGAGAAACCTAGATTGAGTGAGCATGAAAAGAAGGCGAACCATATTGCTTCTGGTATGTCTTTCTAACAAGCGTTCTATCTATTAGTACGATGCTAATATCTACGTGGCAGAACAAAAGCGCCGTCAAGCAATTCGAGAGGGATTCGATCGTCTCACGGAACTGGTACCTGGTCTCGAAGGACAGGGAAGGAGTGAGAGTGTGGTGTTAAAGAAGACTGTAGATTATATGCGGGCACAACTTGAAGAGAGGAGAAGGTTGGTTGGGCAGATTGAGGAATTAGGGGGACAAGTTGAGGATGGAATGAGGCGATAGCAGATGGATAGGTTGACAGCAATACTAGGTCTGGCGCAAATGTCATGATAGAATGGATCGGAATGGGAATACGCATGTTATTTGAATCGAGATGGCGGGTTTGCGTCAATCAGAGGAGTGTGCACTCAGAGACGGGTCGGCACATAACAGTTCTTGAACTTGTATCTTTACCTTCAGTGCTGGGATCACAGTTCAATAAGGCACTGATCAACAACGTCCTTGATTATATATCTTTGATTAGAACAATTTCACTGGAGAAGGAAGTCGCATATTTCAATTAGGAAGCATATTTGATTAGACATTTGGCTAAGAGTTGGTTAACCTCCCCATACTATATTACAGTGACTTGAACGAACTGTCTCAATATCATTGGAAAGACCTCAACAGGCTATACAAAACAGCCCGCAACCGATTCGGGTTTATCGAAAAGTTCTTCAAAGCCTCTGGCTCCAAGTCTGGAACGATCTCCGAGTCCCATCGTTTCTCATTAAACTGACGATAGATGTCAATATATCTTGCCTGTGGATCCTCGTCTGCCTTGGGGGAGTCGAAAAAGGATTTGTTTGTAACTGCAACGAGCTTCAACATGGTATGCTTACAGAGCTGTTGGTAATTCGGCATATTAGAAAAATCAACACTCAGGTTTCCAGACCCAGCATTGTCCTTGCCAACCACTATGATAAGACTGTAGCCCTTCCTTTTAGCTTCTGATATCTTCTTCTGTAATGAACGACCGCTGTCATCTAAATCTATATTTGAGTTCAAAGACGAACTACTCTCATTAAGATTCCTTTTATGGTTGCCGTTGTGCTTGCCATGGACTATGATTGACTTAAGATAGGCAATAGCTTCTCGAGCGAAAGACATCACTTCTTCTTGGTTGTTGACGGTGAGAACGATAGCTTGTCGTGGACTGAGCCAAAATGGCCATTTTCCGTTGTAGTGCTCGATGAGGAGAGCCATGATTCTTTCGACAGAGCCCAAAACGGCGCGATGAATGAGCACAGGAGTCACGGGTCCAGCTACTGCGAGAAGCGCTGGATCTTCCGTTGTCAAGCCTTTCTGCTCGATATCTGGGGCTGGAGCCTGGTATTCCAATTCGAATCGCTTCGGTAGCTGGAAATCAAGCTGTATAGTTGCGGTCTGATGCTCTTTGCCGTCTGAGTCCTTCAATATTATATCAATCTTAGGGCCATAGAAAGCACCATCTCCTTCGTTGAGAGTCCAAGTCTGCCCGCTAGTATCGAGAGATTCCCTCAAAGCCGCTTCTGCGTTATCCCATTCCTCGATCGACCCTATGAAATGATCTTTCGGCCTTGTAGACAGCGCAAGTCGGTACGGACCAAGACCAAGGACGCCATAAGTCAATTGCACAAATTCCAACGTTTTTGATATCTCCTCTCGTATTTGGGAAGGTCGGCAGAAAATATGTCCATCATCCTGATGAAATCTGCGAACCCTCGTCAACCCACTCAAAGCGCCCGATACCTCATTCCGATGCAGAGGACTGAAATCCGCATAACGTATAGGCAGGTCGCGGTAACTTCGCTGCTTGGAAGCAAAAATGAGACAGTGACCAGGGCAATTCATGGGCTTCAAGCCATATTCTTCATCCTCCCCAACTTGACGGCCGTCTTTCTCGCCTGATGCTCCCCTTCCAGTCACCGAATACATATCATCTGCATAATTCTCCCAGTGTCCTGACTTTTCCCATAATGACTTCTTGTATATTGTAGGTGTGATGACTTCTTGGAATCCGAAACGGTCGTACTGTGCACGAAGGAAATTCGTCAACTTGTTGAACATTCGTGCTCCATTAGGTAGAAAAAGAGGCGATCCAGGGCTATAAACAGATGTTATGAAGAGCTCTTGCTCGACGGCTAACTGCCGGTGATCTGATGGAGGGATCGGGGGGTTTGTCGTGGATTGTGCTTTGCTTGTAGGGTCAGCTCCGGGAGGCTTTTCACAGGCAGTACAGTAGCCATTGCGGATGACCTGGAGGCTCCTCGAATTTCGATATACACCAGGTGATGGTTTGGAATAATTTCGCAGCAGTCGTAAAGCTCTGGAACAGCGCATCACGATAGTTGCACCTGATAGGGCTTAAATCCTAAGGTGATTTGATTACCTGAAGTGGTTGGTCGACCACGAGTCGCGTTACAGCCGCCGAATCCCTGCAAGTTCTGAAGATCCAAGGCGACAACAAGGTCATCCATCAACGTCACGCCAACTAATAACCATAGGTATTTATTTTGTCCCGTACTCTCCTCAACTCTATGATATTCATATAATAATGAATTCTCCTCCTAGCACTTGAAACTTCCAGAACTCTTTTCGCTGTTTGATGTGAATGAATTTATAGTGTTCTATATAGCTACGCGCCAGCCGTGTCGCAACCAACCACCAAGTAGTGGCAAAGCACAATGCCTCCAGGGAAACAGAAATTACAGCTAGGAGAATCTTGGGTGGTCGAAGGAGAAGACGAAAGCCCAGATTACTCACCAAGGGAAGTCGAAGAGTTTACGCCCCCCAAAACTACACAAAGAAGACCACCCAGAGGCAGCAACAGATCCCCTGAGCCAGAACTCGTGATGCCACCATTAGATCCTGATACCATGGAAGCTTCTTGGGCCGACACGACGAGTGGGAGTGCAAGATTTCACAAAGGAAATCGTTCCGCAGAAAGAGAAGCGCGGAGAAGATCTTCTCGTCAGGGCGCGAATAATGGCAGTCCTGAGAAGCGACCGCGACAAAGAACCACCAACAATAAAATCCCCTCATCATCTTCCCCATCGTCATCATCTACACCACCGCGACTTCGAAAAGAACCCAGCAATTTGCAAGATATCATCGACATCTGTGCTGAGCACGCCGCCGTCATGCTTTCCTGGATTTTGGAAGTCTTTGGAGGGGCTTTAAGAGTACTCAAAACACCAATATCATACATCCTTGCAGTATGGCTACTGTTCGGTTTAGGAATTGTTGTGCGGAATCTCGTCACCAACTCTGTCTATGCATCATTGTCCCCTGTGTGCCGCATACCCGGGGTGTCATTGTTGGATTTACCATTCTGTCTAGTCTATCGAGTTGACACTAGTCATGGCTCACCGCCACCGGTCGAGTTTGAACAGTTAATGATGGTCCAATCAAAATTTGATGAGGTACTAGAAGATACCGCCGGCAATGTCGCTCTTCCAATGGATATGAAACGCGGAGAAGCCTCAATTCGAGATCTACGCCAGATTGTTCGCTACAGCCAGTTGCACTCAAAGTAAGTTATTATAGTTGATTTACGGACATGGCATGATATCACACTTCCACCTAGTACCATTTGCGACACATTCTCATTGCAATCAGGCTATTTCCCCCAGCTAACGGAAAGAACAGGAACGAGCTTGTTCTAGAATTCGATGGTTTCATTGAAACAGCCAGAATAGTCTCCTATGATCTCCAAAAGTTCAACAGTCATGTAGGTCGAGCGGTCGATTCCGTCATTGCAACAACTCGATGGACTGCCCGGGTTCTGGACGGAATTGGGGAACGTGATGCAAACCGCGGCTTAATCGATTCATTCATCAATGATAAACTACTCGCCCCCTTTCAGCCAGTCAAATTTACGGAAGGGGTATTGCTGGATCAATATATTCAACATACTCGTATTGTGGAAGAGGAGCTATATAAATTGATTAGCGAGGCGCAAGCTCTTCTTCAGATCCTTCACAATCTCGACGATAGATTAGACGTCATTCATGGTATTGCAACCCGAGATGGGATGCACACCGCCGCCTTAAAAGAGGAAGTCCTGTCATCGCTGTGGGCAATGGTAGGCGGTAACAGAGGGAAGATCAAGAATATGGATCGCCAACTTAACCTCCTGCAACAAGTGGGTATATACCGTAAAAATGCCATGGCACATGTCTCCGGTACTATTCTCAAACTACAGACTATCGGTGCTGGATTGGAGGACTTGCGCGAGCGAGTTGGTGCCCCTGAATTGCTCCGCGATACCGCAAGAATTCCGCTTTCGGTACATATTGAAAGCATAAGACTCGGTGTTGAGCGCTTAGAAGAGGGAAGACTTAATTCGAGAAAGGCGGAGGATGAGGGGCTTCGAAAGACTTTGGAGCGTGGGAAGCTAGAGGGGTCTCTAATCGATGGTTAGTGGTAAGGTTCATGCGTTAGGGTAAGGCGTTTACGGGTAGGGCTATTTGGGACTGAAAACGATTTGCCGTTCTTGTTTCAATGACAAGACGTCACATCACGGTCCGGCGCTTAGTTTATTATGACGGGCTGTGGTATATGTGTGCGATTTTTTACGAGCGTGGTATGTCTGTGAATGTACTTGACTTTTTTTCTCCCTGTCTGTGACGCTTCCATTTCTTCAAAGATTGTCTAGTGACTCTCTCTGGGCGGGATTTCCTTAAATCCCTTCCCTTGACTCACATCCCCAGAGTTTTCTCTATATTCGACAAAGAACCAAGAGTTCAACACTTAGGGATCAGTTTTCAGATCACCGTCAAAGCGCGACAGAAGCACTCAGGCTTCGGTCCGTCACGTGGACTTCCTCATTACTTCATTCTGGGACCTCTGCCATGTCGGGACAAGCTGCTGAAGCGCAACCTAGTATAGGCGCAAAATCTATACCGAACGTGCAGGGAACTTCTAACACAATATCTTCATCTAAAACAATCGATCCTCAAGCCACAAGAATAACGTCAACTTCAGCTCCCTCGTCGGCTTCTCGCAGCAGGTCTCCTCCTCATCCTTTGAGACACGGGATACCTTATATCCCAGATATACATAGATACCTAGACCCTAATAATGCGTCTCAAGCACCACAGCCTCGTCCTGAAGCCACCTTAAATGCTTACCATTGTTCACACGAAGCTGCACCGCATGGAGAGACTATAGGGGGCAGTATTTCTACCATTTCCACTACTCCCTCGCTCTTCGCTTCCAACAACGCTCCTCGAATATCGCTGCCCCCAGATTTGGATTTCGACGAATATGCTTCGTCGCCTCCTCCCGGGTTTTCTCACTGCCCAAGGCCTCCCTCCTACCACAGCAACGCAGAGCCTAGCAACATCCAAGCCTCTCATCCTACTCCAAGCCCAATATCAGATCCAAATCAGCCCTCATCCTCAACAACTGTGACTCTCTCACGCCCTCCCCTTCGTCGCTTTCCCCCACTACGACTCATCCCGCGTCACCAAACAATCGTATATGCCATCCTCCCCGAGATCATCATTCCGCTCTTAGAAATTAGACTACAGACCGATGGAATCATGTACTTCAGCGAGAAATGTTCGCAACAGCTACGGGATGCAATTTTATGCGGGCAGCAGATTGGATCAGACAACGGGATTCTAGCAGCGACGTATGACATTACTCCTAGGAAGTCCGGGCTGTGTAGGAAATTGAAGAAAGCTTTTCAATGCGAGAGTAAAGTTCCGCGTCCCTCTTGCACTGCGTACCCACGTGATTCGCTGGACATTCTAAGAATGAGAGCAAAGCGAAGACCAGACCTCCCTGATCCTGCGAACGAATCACCAGATCTTCGTCTCCCTGTTCTTACACTAGGCGAGCATGACTCACCTTCATCTACAGATGAATGTATCGCAATTCAACTCCCACAAGCAATTATACCGACCTCAGATCTGGAGCTTTGCTGCAATCGCGGTAGGCTTGGGATCAAAAGTGATGCGGCTGACACGATGTTGGCGAACTCCGTTTTATATATTCCGAAGATCCATCCAGTTCTCCAAAGTTGTGAGGAGTTGAGCACGTCGTCTAAGGGCGAAGATGTAGTGAATGATGATCGGAATATTGATCTTTTGAAGGAGCATCTGAGAAGTGGGAGGTGGATTTGGATTGTAAGTCTTGAGAATGAGGGCAGGGTGATTGATGTTGGGAAGACGAGAGATTTGGAAATGGCGAGGTACATTTACTTCAGGAATGGGAACAGGGTAGAGCTGGAAACGTTTTGCCAAATGGGCTGTTTACGACCCAGGACGCAGTGGCAGATTCGCCGGGAGTTTCATATTGACGTTCGGTCTATTGCAGATCTAGAGGGCTTCATTCGAGGCAAGAGTTCTATTTACTTGGATCGCTTAATAGTCAGGTTGTCGCAGGCGATGGACGAAAAGGCGAATGACTTCAAACATCAATACAACGAGGAGCTAAGATTGCTGAAAGAACATGCTCGTTCTCATTTTTGGCACGAGGATAAGGTCAAGGAGGAGATGGACAAGTTGTTGGAGAAATATTTCGAGGGGGTCATTGAACATAACGAGAATGTTCAACTCAGAAAGCCCACGAGAACTTTTGAGATATTATCGTATTCCTTGTCGGCCTTTGATGAGATCACTTATCATTACTTCCCTGTACGATTCCAAAAGCGTGCCGATCGCAAATTAGCGGAGATAGAGATGAAGATGGATAAGTTGCCCTCCGCCGCTCTACGGGTAAAGGAATGGCCCAAGGATAAGCGGCAGCGAAGAAGCTCAAGAAGTTGCAGATGCTGAAGGATAAGAAGGAGAGATTTGCGGCAATGAATCTAAGGATTCAACGTGGCTCTGGAACTGTGCCACACATACCAGTAAGAATCCCTATACCACAAGTGGCTTCAGTGCCCACTATTTCCCTTCAACCAATACCCCGCCCGGCGATGCGATATGTTCCCGCTCATCAAGCTGGCCCGCCTACTGGACACGACGATGCAATGAAGCAGTGGGTAAATGCCAGGAAAGAAGCCGGATACGATGAACACGCAACTCTCATTGAAAGTTACCAAGATCAGATCTGCAAATGTCTCCATTGCAGCGATGAAATAGATTCCAAGAATATGAGCTGCAAAGCATCGCAGTCTTCCAAGAGAACACCTTTGGACGTGGGGTATGTCGCCACATACATCTCTAACCTGTCCCCTATCGACGAGGAACCTGTGCAGGTTGAGAGCATTGAAAATAGTCATCATCAAATTCACACCGGGATTAATGCTGTGAAACTGGCTGAGGCATCGGAGAACCTTGAAGATAAGAAGCCAGCAGGTGGGCAGAAGGCAGAGGAGATCGCCCCCTTATCTGTTCCTCTACCTGGAGTAACTACCACAGAGGTTGCGCAGCTACAAGATAGGTATTTCGAGCTCTACACGGCCGCTCCTCCACTTGTCAGTAACGATGCGCAATTGGTAGAGTTCTTGGAGAATGATGTCGCAAGAACTCAACAGCTCGCGCAAGAGTGTACTGAGAAATTAAGAGAGGGAGAAGAAGTAGAAGCAGCTACCAATCGGTCTTTTGACGTGTACACCAATGTGTCCGTTGGACTTGAAGTTCCCCGCAAGTGGGAGGAAGAATTTGTTGATTGTGAACCTTCCACGATACGCAACGGAGGAGCAAGCAAGGTGGCGCCACTGAGCCCCAGGGAATCCAGCAAGGAGATAACGGACAGACACACCAACCTGGCCAGCGCAAATATGCAAAGTAATCTTGTAGAAGCAGTAGAGGCAGTGGCTCTTGAATACCCAGGAGTCGATGCTGCGATAGTGACTCAGGCTTTGGAAAGATTGGAGTCTGAGCTCGCTGAAACACTACCCAAGACACCTTCAGATGTTGAAGGAGATCTGGAACAACGAGATCAGCTTCTAGAATCCAAAAGTAGGCAAGATGTTCCTGGCATTGCCTTTCCAAATATGGAAACTGAAAGCAACGAACTAACAGCGGAGGAGGTGGAAGAGATCTGTGTAATGGAGGACTATATCCCCCTCGTCCCGGTAAACTCAAAAGCAAGAGCCGTTTCAGGAGATTCTGGATATGAATCACTCCCGATGGAGAGGAGTGCATCTGGTAATTCTCAGGCTATTTTAGAGTTTGGAGGGCGCAGTCTTCAGGAGTTGGGTAAGGAGGAGACGAATTGTGATGATGATATGGAGCGTCATGAGTGACGAGTGACGAGGAGACGAGGAGACGAAGAGATGAGGCACAAGTGATGGAATACTGTCGTTTTCTATTTCAAATAGGAAGTGGCATCTCGCGTTATTGGGTGCTTCAATTTTGGATTTCTAAAGGGCAAAGCAATCTTTGTCTCGGGGTTTTCGTTTCTGCTCTTGAGAAGCAGGATTTGTTTTCGGATGTTGCTGTTTTCTTGATCATCATATCTATGACCCATTATCCAAAAGTATCTTCACCGTCTTGTATTCATCCATTCTCCATCACACCTGCGTTCACAGCATGAAGTCTGCTGAACAAATATAATGATAATGATAATCTTAATATCAATCAGTTCACTGTTCGTCCCAATCGATCAATATTTTGCGTTCGTAATTCCTTTGAAAACACCATCCATGTCTCTTCTCTACTGTATATTATCTTCTACATCTCCACCATCCTCGCCATCCCACTTCCCCCACTCCTACCCTTCCCTCCCATCCAAGCGCACGTCCCACGGCCCCACACTGTGCCGTCCTCCCTTCTCTTCTTTTCATACGACCCACTGATCGTCCACCAGTCCCACCATTTCCTTCACCGCAATGCTCAGGTCTCCAATCATTTCGCCGTCTCTTAAGCAGTCTCCAATGACGTCCCTATGTATGAATCACGAAGTTCTCCGCTCTTCCTTGGCCGTGGAATATCACCTCTCGACCTGCTAAGCTAGCTCTCAAGCAAGACTTCATTGGCGCGAGATCTACCAAGATCTTTGTATGCAGGTGAGGTGACTGGATTAGTTTCAGGCATGACGAGCTCCTTGGCTGTGTATATACCGAAGCTAGCGGCATGTGAAAGTGCGCAGTGGGCTTGGCAGCTGGGCATGTATTACTGTTTTGTAGATTCTTGGCTTGGGTGAGACATTGAATTGCAGGAGGGTTAGCGAGGGCTGGGGAAGGGGGGTGATGGGAGGTGTGGGTTGGAGGAATGGTATGAGATGGGGATGCATGAACAAATCTTGAGAAAATGGGATACTGGACCTCGACCTTTCAGGTCTGCGACCCATCACAAGAACGGTCGTGGCGGTTTTTTGGAAAGTGAAGTTGATATGAAAGTGTATTCATTTCCAGAAGGTAAATCTAATATGAGCTTGCGCACTGCGTACCCAAAGATAAATCAAAACAAGTCATGAATCGTAAAGTCTCCCCAATCATGGGCCCCCAAAAATGCGCCAGACAATCGCTCAACACTTCCCAAACCATCCCAACTTACTCCAATCCAATTCATACCAATCAGTTCGTCCTAGTCTATTGAGCATTCTAACTCCAAGTCGCATCCATATTTCAATTCTACCAGCAAAGAGAAAATTTCGGAGTTAACCCCTCAGACAATCACCTCCTCACTCCAATCCCCCTTCCCATCTCCACCATCCGCATGCTCCCCAAAATGCACAGGCCCCAATTTCAAGAACCTCTTCTTAGAGAGACTCCCATCACTAGACAAACTAGAACTCCGTCTCGTCTTCGCCTCCGCTGCAACCCCGCTTTCCGCTGATTCTGGAGACTTCGGCGTTGCTTTTGATGGTGAGGCAGATTTGTTAGGTGGGCTAGCAGGGTAAGAAGCGCTAGTTGTAGGAGCGAGCGGTAGGAACTTGTGGAGTGGGAGTTGGCGGCTGGGAAGAAAATTTTCTTGGTTGCTGTAGGACATGGAGAGGATTTCAGCGGTGGGGTTGGACATTTTGACTGGTATTTTGGGTTGGGTTGGTTTGGTTTGGGGTTTGCTGAGGGAGAATTGCTGACTGCAGGTACGAGGGGAGTGGGATGGGATAATAGCGTTGTTGGTGGGTGGGGTAGCTCTTCCTTCTTTGAGAGAGAGAACAAAGAAGCCTGGAGGGTTGCAGAACGCTTGAAGGAAGCAAAGGATTTGGTCGAAGGAAAAGATTTTGGGGAAACGAAAAGAATTGTTGGGAGGTTTCCTTTTATCTCAGATTTTAATCTTGATAAAACGGATTATGCACCAAAAGTCGGTGTCGTGGGGGGTCAAACGCTGACTCGAGCTTGTAGGTGGGCCAAACGCCCAGATATGCAAACTTGATGCACGTGTGAAAAGGATACGGTCGGGTGATCGCCAAAAAAAGGAAAGTCTTGGTAATGCGCACAGTAATCCTTTGACTGAAAATCAAAAAATTGCGAAATGTGAAAACGAACAAAGGAAAAGAAGGTCTGATATATAGGAAATGAGAGAACAAAGGAGATATATGACGAGGATGAAGCCATATTCCGAATGGGGAAATGGAAGTGCCACGATAATGGTAGGCTTTTTAGATACCGCCTTGGGTTCGGGACGATCCTCGTTATTGGCGAGAGCCCCCTCGCTGAAGAATATAATCCGGAAGCATATGTCTATGCCTTCATTGGTGTGGGATATGCAAAAGAGTCTGCAGAGCACAACCCCGACGATAGCCTCTTGTAACCACCAAGACCTTGGCTATATCTTGGCCGTAACTTGACTTCAATAGACAGCATAGAAGATGTTTCACCAATCATCATCAGCTGTTTATTGCTATCACCTCATATTCTTGCCTTGAGAAGTGGTGAAAGAGCAATCGAATTGGCTGTATCATTCTTGCTTGGCCGAGGGATTGAGCATCTGGTGAGAGCGGGACTGACCGATGGTGTTGTGGTTCATGTATCAGTCCACCAATAACGCTATCAACACACTTCTTTGTTGATGTCGATATATGAGGAGAGATGGCGTCGAATCTGATACTCCGCAATTTGGGGTATCAAAATCCTGTAACTCCCGAAACGCTTGGGCCTGCGCCAATCGATAAGAGCGTGAGTACCGAGGTGTCGCTTTATGTCGGATATCGATATGAGAGAGCTCCTCTCTAATGCGGGGAAGATCATCTTGATACAGGATGATGCTCTTCTTCTAGGGAGTCTTGAAGGGAGGTCGAAGAAACATGTGAGGGATCGAACTGGCTGTTGAAATTCCCTGATGAAGTACTTATCCTGCACCTCAGTCTCGAAGCCGACTCCTGCCCTTCTGGTTAAAAAATATATGTAGATCGACGTTCTTTACCTTTGTGCTTTTAAAAATGACTTCAAGAGATCGCTAATGCATGGAGTGAACTGAAACCGCTCTCAAAATCCTGAGGAAAGGGGCTAGGTCACGAGGTTATATTCACGTGATTGAGATGGACCCCAAATGATCTATGGCTTCTAGATCCCAGGTAGGGCGGAACAGGGCTGAGGTATGCTTGTCGTTGATTAATATATTGATATAGTGGCTCCGCCCGAATGATTGATATCTGCACGATTTCGATTCCATGAACCCCTCGGCTCAGGTTTGACGTATTGTGCCCCCCTTTTACTTGAATACGGAGATCTTGCCTCCTACTTGAGAGGAGGTGCATCATCGTACACAATCGCCAGTTCAAGCCCGCTGCAGCCACATGCGGGTATGCACATCGTCTTATTACGCGCCGGGAGCATCTCCTTTTCCAGCGATTTGATAATTGAATCTATGCATCGAAGCTCACTTAGCTTATGGAGAGTGTGAACTCAATAGGATCGCTAGGAGACCTGGCAAATCTTAGAAAGCACACTGACTGCCTGAGATCCTGAGGTCCGTTTCTTCAAAATCTGATTCAATCGGACTCCGGGTTGGGCTCGAATGCCAGTCAAAGATCATGGGCTGATTTGAAATATGCGGCGCCATATGCGTACGTCACATCGTGTGCTTACTAGCATCGCTTTAGGTGTGATATATCAAATTCTGTTCTTTGCATACTGTTTCTCCGATCTTGACGCGTATTGAAAGGTGTGCACGAGAGTGCTGTTGGACTTTCCAACACCTTCGCGTCTGACCCCTGTATTTGGGTCTCAGGGCGCTTAGCAGACCGTTACAATTCGCTGCGCAGACGTTGGCTCGTGTATTGTTGGTTTTTTCCCGACTTCCTTATCGATAATGAATCTTGATTGACGGGATCCTCCATCATCCAGAAATGATTGTGTGGGATAACTTCGACAATTGATTGGCATCCGACCCGGAAATTGCCTTCTATGTCTGAACTTATTAATCGGCGAGATGCTGCAGCTGACATATTTGCAGCTATCCGTACCCGCGGCCAGAATAGCATGACGTCGGGGCCTGCAGAACGAGGTCTTGTGCTTCTTTGAGGAAATTTATTAGATTGTTAGAACATCTGTTATGAACCACGGAGATCAAGGCTCACGGCTCAGAGCCGTTGCGGTCCGCCTTGATCCCTGAAGATACCGCATGTAGGAAGGGATAATCCGGTGCTGTGAGAGTCCGGTAAAAGCGGATTAATATTGGACTTTTCTTTAATGACTTGCTTCGTGTGATCTCCCTCATATTAGAGCACCGTCATTTCAAAGGCGTTCATTCTTCTTAGCTTCAGGGATTGGTGATGGTTGCTGAGATATCAAATTCGCCATTCAAGATCTGGGCCGTTCACCATCTCCATGGTTTCTGATCGACTCGGCCGCAATGCTCATGATTTCTTTAGCCACTACCTGGAATCATTGATCTGAATTCGCATGGATCAATATCCTACTATATGGAGAACCATCGTCCGCAGATAAGACCCGTTCCTTGATCTAGCAGCTGCGGATAGATAGAAAACATCAAGGTGTTGCCGCAAAAGTGCATGCAGATGGAAGCTAGCTGTGCCTTCCATTTTGTGACCTGTGAAATGTAATAAATCACACAAGATTCACCCGCCCGGGTGCGGACTGTAATAATGTCCAGTTGTAGGGCAGAGTTGTACGAACGTATAGCCGTTGAAAAATACGTTGGTTGTATGTAGATCTGTCTGCCTCCAATTGCAACGGCAGTCGACGTTGGCGAAAGCCTAGAGTAGTTCCTCGTTGGTGTGTAATTCGATCTCATGCCGCATGCGCCTCATCACGGCTGATAAAAATCTTATGTTCGCTCGTATGCCGAGCAAAACGTACAGGGGCGTTGATGAGGTGCCTCATCAACTTCTGACTCCGAATCCAACACAACTTCGAGGTCTGAGCAAAGCATCTCAGGAAGGAATTCCTGAGATTAATATTTCGAGATCTAGAGCTCGTACCAAATTTTGGCACATGGCAACCCTTGTGCAGCCATGCTGTGAGCCGCGCGGGCTCAAATCGGATTTGGAACCGATCATTGGTTTTGCTCCACTGTCGTAGAACATTACCACCGTACCTACGCTGCAACCCTGTCGGAGCTCTCGAGGCTAATAAAGAAGCGACGCGATCTATCTACGCGCAAGAGTGGACTACAGCAGCATAGCGTGTGCTTGCGCAAGTCGAAGGTTGGATCTTTTTCTTGGCTCCCTGCAACCCTGCGGTAATGGGTGGATCAATTTATGTTCACCACCACCTCCCAGGCCAATCTCAGGGTGTTCATGTGAGTCTTCGAAATGGCGCCCTGCGAACCTTGTCAGCATTGAGGAAGGTCCCTGCCTGCCCTACCATTATTATTTGCAAGTCGATGTCCCTGCTCTTCAGCCAATGGGTTCGACGCGGATGACGGAAACTCGTTGGTGGATTGGACTGGGAGGAGCCTTGTTTGATATTTCCATGGCTGCAAGTAAAATCCCAACTTCAATCCCAATCCCATCACATCCATACCGAAAGCAAACGACCAACAAGGCCAGACGCAGGTCGCAGGCAGGCATATTTACTCTTGATGGTCGTCGTGTTGCTGAGGGATGGCAAACAACAACA
>Ga0182030_10013314_pt1 | contig 16367 bp, 13 predicted proteins | sample 812S3MmetaG_FD_121299 | JGI IMG/M metagenome (GOLD analysis project Ga0182030, IMG submission 121299) | Permafrost microbial communities from Stordalen Mire, Sweden - 812S3M metaG (Illumina Assembly) | ecosystem: Environmental > Terrestrial > Soil > Wetlands > Permafrost | place: Sweden...
ATCGTTACATTTATCGCGCGTGATAAATACAGTTATCATGACTTACCAGTTTTTTATTTCCTTTGAAATTCGGTGTATAAGGTGAAAATGACCCAGTGGCGCTCTGAATTCAGGCCCATGCCGATCGCCCCGCAACCGGTGCTTCACGGCCCGTTGGCGGACTTGCTCGAATGGCAGGCGATGGCGCAGGGCGCTTACTCGACTAACACGCTGCGCGCGCAGAAAGCGGACGGGGCGATCTTCCAGGCGTACTGCGAATCGGTGGGCGAGGCCTTTCTGCCGGCGAATCCGCACACCGTCCGAGCATTTATCGGTGCCCAAGTGAAAGCCGGCAAGAAGCCGGCGACCATACAGCGCTACATCGCGACGATCTCGCGCGTCCACACGGCCGCGCATCTACACAACCCCTGTTCCAGCGAAGCCGTCCGGTTGGGATTAAAGAAGATGGGGCGAGAAACCTCCGCTCGCCAGGACCAGGCGCATCCCTTGAACTGGAAGGACATCAAGGAATTTATCGATAGCGCCGGCGATGGCCTCCGAGCCGATCGCGAGCGGGCCATGCTTTGCGTGGCGTACGAGACCTTGGCCCGGCGCGGCGAGCTCGTGGCGCTCGAGGTCCGAGACATCGATTTCCATCCGAACGGTACTGGCCAGGCGCTGATCCGTCGCGGCAAGACAGATCCAATGGGGCAGGGGAGAGTGGCCTATTTGTCGCGCACGACCGTGCGATGGCTGAAAGTATGGCTGGAGCATGCGGGGGTGGAGGAGGGGGCGGTATTTCGTCGCCTGATCGGCCGTGCTCAGATTGGTGGGGCGCTAAATTCCGGTAGCGTCTCGCTGATCTTCAAACGGGTGGCGCAGTGGATCGGGATGCCGGCGCGATACGTCGCCGCGATTAGTGGCCACTCGACACGCGTCGGAGCGACCCAGGATCTCGCGGCCCTCGACATTGACCTGGCGGCAATCACCCAGGCCGGTGGGTGGAAATCGTCGCGCATGCCGCTGCAATATGCGGAGAAAATCAACGTCGGAAGATCAGGCATGGCGCGGGCGGCGGAGAAGACGGGGAGGGATTCGATAACTGAGTGAGCAGGTTAAAATGATGGGCGTGGCGTGTGGTCGAACGATCGGCTGTTCATTCTGCCCGCGGGAATACGACTAATGAGCCAAGCACCGAAAGGTCGCAAACTCCTTGACGCTTTGTGGCAGCAGCTATCTGCGTCAGAAACCTGCTGATGGGTATCCGATCCGATGCGAAGCTTGGAACCGTGCCCAAGGAGGAGAGCGTTCCCACGATTGATCAGTCCTAAAGAAGAAATAGCGCGCGGGCGGTGCTATCGCACCTACGAGCGACTCGTGCTGCCCTAGAAATCGGCCTTGCCATAAAATTCGGATCATCACTTACGCCAAAACCCTACAATTTGTTCATTTATTGAGCACTGGAGACGCCTCTCTGGATTCGATATGAAGCGTAGTCGCCTTAGCGGGCACTTGATTCCCCTGATTGTGCACCGCCGCCATCGTACGTAAAGTACCGTGTCTTGAAGTCAGATCCCAACCACAAGGAGGCTGGTCCCCGCTTATGTTTGAACACGCTTTCCGCAACATTGACGATGTACTCCGCAAGGAAGCTGGCTGCACGACAGAGCTGGACTACACCGAACAGACCTCCTGGCTGTTGTTTCTAAAGTACCTCGACGGGCTCGAAGAAGACAAGGTCGCAGAAGCCGAGATTGACGGCCGGAAATATACCTACATCCTCGATAAGCCCTATCGGTGGCTCACCTGGGCCGCGCCGAAGAGCAAAGACGGGAAGCCGGATCACAACAAATCCATGACCGGCGACGACCTCCGGGACTTCGTCAACAAGAAGCTCTTCCCCTACCTGCAGGGCTTCACGCAACGGGCCACCGGACCGAACACCATCGAATACAAGATCGGACAGATCTTTGTCGAGCTCAAGAACAAGATTCAGAGCGGTTATAACCTGCGTGAAATCATCGACCACATCGACGAACTGCGCTTTCGTTCGCAGGCCGAAAAGCATGAGCTTTCACACCTCTACGAAGCCAAGATCAAAAACATGGGCAACGCAGGTCGGAACGGCGGCGAGTATTACACCCCCCGGCCCCTTATCAGGGCGATCGTCCACGTGATTCAACCCAAGCTTGGCGAACGCATCTACGATGGCGCGGTGGGCTCCGCCGGATTCTTGTGCGAGGCTTTCGATTTCCTCAAAGCCAGGGGAAAGCTAACCACCAAAGACGTAACAACGCTTCAAACCCGCACGTTCTACGGCAAGGAAAAAAAGTCCCTGGCTTACGTAATCGCGATCATGAACATGATTCTGCACGGGATCGAGGCACCAAACATCATTCACACCAATACGCTGAGTGAGAACCTGGCCGACATCCAGGAGAAAGATCGTTATGACGTCGTGCTCGCCAATCCGCCCTTCGGCGGCAACGAGCGGAGAGAAGTCCAGGAAAACTTCCCGATCCGCACTGGCGAGACGGCGTTCTTGTTTTTGCAGCACTTTATCCGCATTTTAAAAGCCGGCGGCCGCGGCGGCATCGTCATTAAGAACACGTTCTTGTCCAATACGGACAAGGCCTCGACAAGTCTGCGCAAGCTCCTGCTCGAGAGCTGCAATCTCCACACCATACTCGACTGCCCGAGCGGTACCTTTCAGGGTGCTGGTGTCAAAACGGTCGTGCTGTTTTTCGACAAAGGCAACAAGACGCGCAAGGTCTGGTATTACCAGCTCGACCCAGGCCGCAATATGGGAAAGACCAATCCGCTCAACGATCAAGATCTGGCGGAATTTCTTAAACTGCAGAAGACGTTTGCAGACTCGCCGAAGAGTTGGAGCGCGGATGCTAAGACATTTGACCCGGCAACTTTCGATCTGTCTGTGAAGAACCCGAACGGCGGCGAGGAGGTCACCCACCGAAGTCCACGGGCAATCATCGAGGAAATCACCGCGCTCGATGCCCAAAGTGCGGAAGTGCTTGAGAATATCAAGGCGCTAATATGAAAAAGGGTTGGCAGATAAAAACGCTCGGTGAAATTATCGAGAAAACAGAGACTATAAACCCGCTTCAAAATCCTAAAGCGGAGTTCGACTACATCGACGTTTCAAGTGTGTCTAACACGACTTTTGAAATTGGAGAAATTCAACGCATAAAAGGAAAGGACGCGCCGAGTCGAGCGAGAAAGATGGTCCGAACGAACGACATCATTTTCGCTACGATTCGCCCTACGCTACAAAGAATCGCTGTCGTCCCGGAACGTCTCGACAAACAAGTTTGCAGCACCGGCTACTTCGTTCTCCGACCGAAACGGGGGATGGACCATCGTTTCCTCTTTTACTCGCTCTTCACCGAGAACTTCATTGGACAGATGGAAGTCCTTCAGAAAGGAGCCAGCTATCCGGCGGTCACGGATGGTGACGTGCGCGCGCAAGAGATTCCCGTACCCCCTATCGACGAACAGAAGCGAATCGTAACCGTTCTGGACGAGGCCTTTCTGGGCATCGCCACCGCCAAATGCAACGCCGAGACGAACCTTCGGAACGCCCGTGCGATTTTTGAAAGCCAGCTTCAATCCGTGTTCACCCAACACGGCAAGACATGGAAGCAAAAGACCTTGGCGGAGATCGCGACTACCTTTGGCCGGGGCAAGTCCAAGCACCGGCCACGGAACGCACCCCATCTTTACGGAGGCAAGTATCCATTCGTTCAGACAGGCGATATTCGCAATGCGGACCATGTCATCACCGAATACGCGCAAACTTACAGCAAAGCAGGGCTGGCACAAAGCAAGCTGTGGCCAAAGGGAACAATTTGCATCACCATTGCCGCGAATATCGCAGAAACGGCCATTTTGGGATTCGATGCATGCTTTCCAGACAGCGTCATTGGCCTCGTGGCTAATCCCAAGGAGGCGGATGTAGGGTTTATCGAATATCTGCTCCAGTCATTCAAAGTCCGCATTCAATCAATGGGAAAGGGAAGCGCACAAGACAATATTAATATGGGCACGTTCGAAAACGAGCGGTTCCCGTTTCCGCCTGTCAACGAGCAACAACGCATTGTTGCAGTGCTAGACGCCCTAAGCGCAGAAACGCAGCGCCTGGTCAGCATCTACGAGCGAAAGCGGGACACTCTTGACGGCTTAAAGAAGTCCCTTTTGCACAGCGCTTTTCGGGGTGAGCTGACCGCCAGGGAGACCACCAAAAGTGTGGAATCTGCAGCATGAACGAACTCGAAGCCACCGCGGAACACGCAGGATTGATCGTAATCGAATGGTCGACGGAATGGCCCTCAAACCATGCTCGGGGGAAGACGGCCAACTTCTCAGCAGGATATTAAACGAATACGCCATCCCATGAGTAAAGACGACCATAAAATAGATGCGGATGACCGCAATGTCTTTGAAGTTCTCAACGAACGGAAATACACCGTGGATTTCTTCCAGCGTGAATATAGCTGGGAGCAGAAGCATATCGACCAGCTGGTATCCGATTTAACAACCACTTTCCTTGAAGTCTATGATGATGGCGACCAGAGACCGGCCGTCGAACACTACAACAACTATTATCTTGGTCCATTTGTCGTCAGCAGCAAGAACGGGATGAAAAGCATCATTGACGGTCAACAACGGTTGACGTCATTGACGCTGTTTCTCATTTACCTCAATAATTTGCAAAAAGTACTTGGCGGCCACGAATCAATTGAACCTTTGGTTTTTTCTGAAAAATTCGGCACAAAGTCATTCAACATCCAAGTCGAAGAGCGCAAGAAATGTCTGGAGGAGCTATTTCTGAAGGGCTCCTACACCGTTCAAGTGGACGACGACGAGTCAACCGTCAACATGGCGGCGCGCTATGCAAATATAGATGCTGCCTTCCCGGAAGAGATTAGAGGGGCGGCCTTTCCCTATTTTCTCGACTGGCTTAAGTACAACGTGGTTCTGGTCGAGATCACGGCCTACTCAGACGATAACGCTTACACGATTTTCGAGTCGATGAATGACCGAGGATTGAATCTGACATCGACAGAGATGTTAAAGGGCTACATTCTCTCAAAGTTTAGCGAGCCGAAAGACCGTGAAAAGGCAAACCGCTATTGGAAAGAGTCAGTCCAGACGCTTCATACTTATAGCAAGGAAGAGGACCAGAAATTCTTTCAGGCGTGGCTGCGGAGTCAGTATGCCGATACCATCCGCCAGAGCAAGGCCGGCGCGTCCAACGAGGATTTTGAAAAAATTGGAACGCGCTTTCACAGTTGGTTCCGCGACAATCTTGAAAAAATTGGGCTGAAAGATGGGTCAGCGGAGGACTTTCGTACGTTCGTCCACGAGGAGATGAAGTATTTCCTAAGGGCGTACCTCGACATCTTGAATGCCCAGACGAAAGAGGTCATTGGTTGGGAGAACGTTTTCTATCATTATAATTGGGGAGTCGCAGAGTCCCTCGCATTTCCGCTAATGATGGCACCACTTAAGTCGAGTGACTCAGCCGACACAGCGCGTCAAAAGATCAACGAAGTGGCGCGCTTTTTGGAAACCTTTGCGGTTCGTCGCTCGATTAATTTCAGAAAGTTCGGTGCGAGTTCGATACGTTATACGATGTATACGCTGGTAAAGGAACTTCGTGGACAGGACCTCGGAGCGTTGAAATCAATCTTGAAAGACAAGCTCAATGAGATGGTCGAAACTTGGGAGGGCATGACTGAATTTCGATTGCACGGGATGAACCGCTATTTCGTCAAGTTTTTGCTGTCTAGGATTACCGGGTTCATTGAGCAAAGAGCGGGATATGCGACGAGCTTCTCCACCTACTTTGTCAACGTCACTGGCGTCAAGCCGTTCGAGGTCGAACACATATGGGCGGACAAATTTAGTGAGCATCGGAGCGAATTCGAGCAGCGCCACGACTTTGAAAATTACCGCAATAGAATTGGTGACCTGGTGCTGCTGCCTCAGGGGACAAACCAATCCTATGGGGCGATGTCCTACGCCGATAAGGTTGAGCACTACCTGAAGGAAAACCTTTTGGCTAAGTCGCTTCACGGGAAGAGCTACAAGAACAATCCGAATTGTGTAGCGATGGCAGCAGCTCTCAAGTTGAAGTTCAAACCACACGAATCTTTCGCAAAGGCAGACATCGACGAGCGCCAAGCGCTTATACAAAAGATTTGTGAGGCGATTTGGGATGGACCCAACGGACCATAGATGTGAACGAAGCCGAGACCCGCGCCGAACACATCGACCCCGCCCTCAAAGCGGCGGGATGGGGCGTCGTTGAGGGAAGCCGCATCCGGCGGGAGTATTCCATCACGTTGGGGAGGCTTGAGGGTCACGGTAGGCGAGCCAAGCCGCTGATCGCGGACTACGTGTTGGAGTACCGCAACACCAAGCTGGCGGTGGTTGAAGCCAAGGCTTGGGACGAAGGGCTGACTGAAGGCGTCGCCCAGGCCAAGAACTACGCCGGAAAGCTGGAAATCCGGCATGCCTACTCGACGAACGGGCAGGGCGTTTACGCCATCGACATGGACACCGGGAAAGAAGGTCCGGTTTCCCAATTCCCGACGCCGGGCGAGCTCTGGCATGCCGTATTCGCGCAGCCAAACCCCTGGCGTGACCGCTTTGCCGGCGTCACATTCCCAGACAAGAGCGGGACCTGGGAAATTCGTTTTTATCAGGAGCTCGCTGTTACTCGGGTCTTGGAATCCATCGAAGCCGGACGAGATCGGGTACTGCTGACGCTTGCTACCGGAACCGGAAAGACCTCGATTGCATTCCAAATTGCCTGGAAGCTCTTCAAAGCTCGCTGGAACGTCAAGGACTGGAGAAGTAAGAAGGAGCCGGAGCGTCAACCTCGCATCCTGTTCCTGGCGGATCGCAACACTCTTGCCACCCAGGCTTACAACGACTTCACGTCGTTCGCGGCCTTTCCGGACGATGCCCTGGTTCGCATCGCCCCGGAGTCAATTAAGAAAAAGGGCCGAGTTCCGACCAACGGCAGCATATTCTTCACGATTTTCCAGACCTTCATGAGCGGGCCGCCCAAAGACGGCCAGTCTTCTCCGTATTTCGGCGACTATCCAGTGGATTTTTTCGATTTGATCATCATCGATGAATGCCACCGCGGCGGCGCCAACAACGAAGGCAATTGGCGCGGCATTCTTGAGTATTTCTCGCCGGCTGTGCAGCTCGGGCTGACAGCTACGCCCAAACGCAACGAGAACGTCGATACCTACCAGTATTTCGGTGAGCCGGTCTACATTTACTCCCTCAAAGACGGAATCAACGACGGTTTCCTGACGCCGTTCAAGGTCAAACAGATCGCGACGACCTTAGACGAGTACGTCTACACACCCGACGACATGCTCGTGGAGGGAGAACTCGAGGCCGGCAAGCGGTACGAGGAAGCGGATTTCAACAAGACTATCGAGATCACCGAGCGCGAAGCCTATCGGGTCAAGCTTTTCATGGAGATGGTCTACCAGAAGGAAAAGACGTTGGTGTTCTGCGCGACGCAAGACCATGCCCTGGTAGTTCGCGATCTCATCAACCAGATAAAAACTAGTAAAGATCCGAACTATTGTCAGCGAGTAACCGCCGAGGACGGCAGCCTGGGCGACCAACACCTGCGCGACTTTCAGGACAACGAAAAGACGATCCCGACGATTCTTACTACCTCGCAAAAGCTGTCTACCGGAGTGGACGCGCGCAATATCCGCAATATCGTGCTCATGCGGCCGATCAATTCCATGATTGAGTTCAAACAGATCATCGGCCGCGGCACGCGGCTCTATGAGGGCAAGGACTACTTCACGATCTACGACTTCGTGAAGGCGCATCAGCATTTCAACGACCCCACCTGGGACGGCGAGCCGATCGATCCCGAACCCGGGATACCGGAGCCACCGCGGACGCCGGTTGATCCGACGGATCCGCTACCACCGGAAGATCCGCGTGAGCCGCGAGGACCTAAGCCAGCACGAGCAAAGGTGAAGCTTGCTGACGGTAAGGAACGGGCCATTCAGCACATGGTGGCCACGACGTTCTGGCACGCCGACGGGACCCCCATGTCCGCGCAACAATTCATGGAAATGCTGTTCGGGAAACTGCCGGAGTTTTTCAAGAACGAGGACGAGCTCCGCACCTTGTGGGGCGACCCGGAGACCCGCGCCAAGCTGCTGATTGGGCTGGCAGAGAAGGGATTCGGCAGCGCACAGCTCACAGAGATGCAAAAGATTATCGACGCCGAGAACAGCGATTTGTTCGATGTCCTCGCCTACGTGGCCTATGCGTTACCGATGCTTACTCGACAGGAGCGCGCCGCGCAGGCGAAGCGCGGCTACAGCCCCCAGATCAACTACAGGCAGCAAGCATTCATCGACTTCGTGCTCTCGCACTACGTCACCGTCGGCGTGGAGGAATTGAGCAAGGAGAAGCTCAACCCCTTGCTACGCCTCAAATATCACGATTCCATTGCGGACGCCGTGGCCGACCTCGGGAGGACTGACGAAATTGGCAAAATGTTCGCCGGCTTCCAGCGTTACCTTTACAACAAGGCGTCGGGGCGACCAACACTTTAAATGCGTGCGAATAGATGGACAAGATCGACGGAACCTTAAAGACCGGAAATGGATTCGCCACCATTGCAATCGCCGTTGGCAATTGCGGTCTTGCTGGCGATTTGAAGCGTGGATAACTATTTAAACCGTCGCCCTCCTGAGAGCTCCATGTCACTCTGAAGCCGGCGCTCTTTCCAAGATTCCTTGCGGGGCATACCGAAGTCTAATGAGAGAATCCCTACCTTCAGAATGTCGGTAAATTGAAATTGTGGAGAAGAAAAGTTCCTTTGCCACCAGCGCGTTCTTTCTTGCGCTTTCAGATTTGAAGATCCACATGACCAGCTGCTCAGGTAATTTGAACCACAGGCGGTACGCTGCGGGACGATGAACTGGCCTTATGAACCATGTTCGTCCACTGTTATCTCTTCGAGACCAGTGGATAGAGACGTCATGTGCGGGCCTCTCTTGCGTATACTGCAGAAAGCTAGTGGGATCGTCAGCCTTGAGCACGAGGATATACGGTCCCGCGGCCATACCGACGAAGAGCTCCGCGGTCTCTAAAGCTATCGACACGGCAGGTGTCAACGGATCATCGGGCAGAACTTCTTCTGAAGTGAGGGGAGCCGACTCGAGAGGCTCCGTCGCCAAACGAGTGCGCAGCCGACGACGCACGCCGCGGATGACTTCTACGTTCGAGGATGTAAACGGCTGGACGCCGGTGGGTTGAAGAATCTCCTTGGCGGCGCGACGGGATGCCTTAACTAGGTCCGACAATTCCGTCGTGTTCAGATCGATTAGAGAGATTCCGTGGGCGAGCGCCAGTTTGGATGCGGGATCGGAAAAGCCCGACGCGGAGAAAATGGCGCCGACATACGTGTATTTTGGGACGGGCGCATCGAGCGCATCCGACTCCAATGTCGGAAAATGCTTCTGATTAACGTCTATGAGTGTCGCCATCATGTTTCTGACAACCTCTGTGCCAGTTTTTTTCCTACGACACTTGGCTTCAATCATGAGGCGAAGCGGAAATGTAAACGCCGGAACCCACAACAGCTCCCCGAGTACATCCACTTGGTGTAGAGCCCCACGACCTCTAACATTGAGGCCGTTATAGAGGTTCTTAAGCTCGCGCGGATCTTGGGTTTCGTCAACCAGAAGCCGATACCCAGTATTGCGAATGAGGTACGCAATCAGTTCTTCGAGAATGTAGCCGGCCAAGGAATCAATCGATATGGTGGCCATGCTCCGATTCCGTGGTGCTGATTGCCAAAGTATTACTCAATTTGGGGTGATCCCGGCGCGTTGCTTGAAAGACATTGACGAATCGTAAATTTTGCACCAAACTGGGGTTGACGAAATCAGAAAGGTGCACATTCATGATCCTTCCGCCGCCCGCCAGTTTCAAGCCCGAACTTTCCTCTGATCGCCTGCAATTGATAGCCGGCTGGATGCTGGAAGAGCTGTATGCGACAGAAGACGACCTTTCTCGAGAAACGGATAATGGATATACGCGTGGCTGCACAACGTTCGGGCGCCAAAGAAGCCGCATTATCACTGAAGCGCGGTCGGGAAAATCCCCCTGGCTTGGATTGCGCAACGAAGCAAATGATATTGTTTTTACGATTGGCGGCATTCCTTGCCGCTTTAGCAACGACGATCCCGAAAGCCCGTCAAAGGACGCAGTTCTGACGGCGAACCGTTTTCAGTCGGAATTCGTGGAATTTGCTGCAGATACGGAGCCCGCTCGCTTTTGCTTCGTCATCGATCGCGGCCACGGACCTGATGCGGAAGCAAAGGTCGAATTTCTCGGATTCACTCCGACGAACCAACTTGCCTGTCGATGGGTTTCGGACCGGGTACGTCTGTTGCGGTCGACCGATGATGCAAATGCACTACCTGAACCGGTTCAAATATCGAAGCCGCAGGTCGCACCGAAGAGGCGAGATGACGGCGACGCTGCCACCGAAGAAACTGGATGACGGCTTTCGTCGGCAATAATTTACGCCTTATCCGCCTATTCCATGATTGGTCCCTTACGGAACTGGGCGATCACGTTAGCGTTTCCAAACAGTTCCTAAGTCGAGTGGAGATTGGGGCTGAATCCGTATCTGCACAGCTCGAAGCTGCTCTTGCAGAAACGTTGAAGGTCTTGCCGCAGTTTTTCCACTATGTAGACCCCAATCCGATCGTCGATGAGCAATGCCACTTTCGGCGGCAGCTCACAACAAAGGTGGTGCTCCGCCAGGTTGCGCGCGCCCGAGGCGAAGTACTCAAGCGTTTCGTGGCCGTGCTCGACGAGCATGTTGATCTGCCGAAATATCAAGTCGGAGAAGCGAGCCCCGAGTCTGCGGAGTCGATTGAGCGAGCCGCGGAGAAATTCCGCGCCCTGTTTGGTCTCGGCCTTGGCCCAGTAAGCAGTGTGACTCGCATCGCGGAGAACGCTGGAGCTGTGGTGATGAAGGTGCAGGGTCTCGCTCCGGAGATAGACGCCGTCTCTTTTGCCACCAAACGGCCTTTAATTGCATTGAATGGCTTAGGTCGCTCGGCATGCCGCGAACGCTTTGGCATAGCTCACGAAATGGGGCATTTTTGGCTTCATGGCGGTGTTTTAACAGGCGATCGGCTGACTGAAATGCAAGCCAACCGTTTTGCCAGCGCTTTTCTACTTCCGCGAATCACTTTCGCCAATGAATCCAGAATAGCAATCCGTGGCTCGCGCCTTAATTGGCCCGGTCTATCGGAGCTTAAGATTCGCTGGGGCGTATCCAAGGCGGCAATCATATTCCGTGGCCGGCAGCTCGGGTTGTTTTCGGACGCACAAGCAAAAGCTGGGTACGTCGGTCTTAATCGCCACGGAGAGGCTATACAGGAGTCGGAAGACCATATGGTTCCGGCGGAGGAGCCGGAGGTCGTCACAGAGAGCCTGAAGCTAATGAATTCTAGCCTGGGAGTTCCGCAGTCGGCAGTCGCTCGCCAAATGCACGTGTTACCCGAACTACTGCAGAGACTGTTAGGGCCAAGCAATATACGCGGCCGTAGTAATGTCGTTAGCTTTCGCGCTACCCGAAATGACAAGACACAGCAAGACGCCACGTGAGCCACCAAAGTTCTCGATCTGGCGAACGACCTCGGGTTCAATCGACCTATTCGGTGGCCTGTAAATGTTCATAGAGCGCAAAGTTAACAGCTCAACTGGTGTAATCGAACTGTGGTGGTGCGATTGGGAAAAGAATGAAATGGCGGGCGCAAAAAAAATTCATATTAAGAAGATCGCTGATGAATCGCATGCGCTGGGAGTGCAACTTGACTCTATAACCGAAGAGTCGGCCATTTGTTGGTCGTACGGGCGCACTCTTGGGAACATAGCCGTTTTTTCGCCGATGATCTTGGGCAGTTTCCCCGCTAAGGCCGGCAATGATGCGATTCTGCCATGCGATTTCGTGACCGCGGGAAAGTTTCGACATGGAGCGCCTCGATGGTGGTGCCGCACCCACCAAACGCACTGGGGAACAAAGGCGGATGAAGCGGCGTACGCGCAGTCTGGTGAGATGCGCTGTGCATTTTACGAACAGGAGCTGAACTACGTTGTCGGGCCGCCGGTTATAAATTTAAACGACGCGGAAGAGGTGGGAATATGGTGTTCTATGCCCGCCGCGATTTCCACGTCGGCAATACCGCATCGTCCGCCGCGCATCCACGTGCATGTTCGGCCGAAGGCGGGCGGACCTAAAACTGTGGATCGGGATTACCAGGCCGTATCGCTTCGCTACAGCGGCGACGACGGGTTGTTTGCGGCGGACGAAATTACGAGGGTAAACATCACTCCACCGGCCGCATTTGAATTTGTGACTGCCTTAGAACGCGGCGTTGCGATGGATTGCGTGAACTGTTCGCATTGTGGTTACCCTCACCTCGACCTCGGAGAATTTGCACGCAAGGCTCACCGAAAGCATTTTTGCGGAAATTGCGGGCGCGATAGCACGTGGAGCAAAGAGGAGATCATTTCGACACCTTTGCAGCCCCTTCACATGCGCTACGCCAAGACCCTTAAATATGTGGTACCTAACAGGCACCTGAATCTCGATAACTATGAGGGGCACAGTTATACGATTTGGGCTTCCACGCCAGCGGTCGTTTGGACCGCGGCGCGACCTCAGGAGTTAGGCATTCACGTGCACGTTCACGACGGACCGACCAGGGTAGTCGACGAAACGTTTGGCGAGGTCGTCCTTGACGGAGAACTACTCAATCGCTCCGATCTGATTGACATGATGATCGAGAGATCAGTTGTCTAAACGGAATGCATGTGAGCTTAGTGAGCCAGCAACTGCAGATGCGCGTCCGCTCTGGCGCAGGCTGTCTGGAGCCCCTCCGAGAGACATGAGAATCTATCGCCGTCGGTTGGTCAGCGAATTGGCTTTCGCCGCCGATTCGAGCGCGCCAACATCCAATATACGGCCTGACATGATCCATATATCTTTGTTCCAAGTCGGGTTGACTAGCGCCCGCTTGACTGCGAGCCGGAGTCGGCATTTCTAGATGATTTAATCCATGAGAAGGGCTAATGGACACGATCACAACGAAGCTCGAGCGGGAATGGTTCGCGAAGATTGTTGATCGGACTAAAAGGATCGAGTATCGGGAAATCCAACCCTATTGGACGAGTCGGCTTGGCAAAGTAGGGATTCCGTTCCGCCTTGTTTTGCGCAACGGTATGAACCCACCTATCCCTGTTCTAACTGTACGGATTGATCGTGTCGTGCCAAATCCGAGACGGAAGGGTAGAAAACGAAAGGGGAGCTATGCATTGCATATTGGGCGAGTACTCAAGGTGGAGCATTGGGATAGGAAAAAGAGGCGGCCAAAGTAGGCTGAACCTAGAGGTCGACGAAGACACCATGCAGAGCGCATGACATGCTTACATATGGGTACCGTTGGGAGTTCTCCTTTCAGTCCGCCGCAAAGCGACGGGCAAGACTCATTCAATTAGCGGGGAAAATCCGTCTATGAACCGCGACAATGCCCGCCGGGAGGATGGTGATGCCTCAATCGACTGTCTTCGACGTTATTGACGAAAAGACGGTTTCTGAAAACTTAACTGCCTATCGAGCGGTTCTAAATCAGCTCGATTCGGTGCTCGGTCCAATTCTGGGAGGCCTGCTCCTTTCACTGCTGGAGACACCGGAATGTGAAAAAGGTGCAATGCTCGACGCGCTCAAGACGGCATTGGATGAGCCTGGTGCGTGTGTCGGCGACCAGGAAGCCGACCAATGACAGGTTGGCTGCTTGAAGGGATCGAAATCGAGGGCTTTCGAGGGATAAACAACGAAGGCACTCCGCTCCTAATAAAGTTTAAGACTGACAAGGTAAATTCAATATCTGCACCGAATGGAGTCGGTAAGAGTTCAATATTCGATGCTCTTACTTATGCACTGACCGGAAAGCTCGCGAAGCTGGACCGCCTTCCGGCGGCCGAAGCGGCTTCCAGCTACTACCTGAATAGGTTTCACACCGGGAACTTAGGGACAATCAGGTTAATGCTCATACCGTCGAATGGCGGCAGCGCGCGGACCGTAACTGTGACCAGAACGACCACAGGAACGCGACAAGCCGTCTGCTCCGATGGATCTGATGCGGAAGAGGTTCTCGCGGAGCTGAATCGAGAATTTGTGCTGTTGGACGCGGAGACGTTTCAGGGATTTATCGCGCGCTCTCCGCTGGATCGTGGCCGCGGGTTCGCGGGTCTTTTGGGACTCGCGCCGTATTCTGCTCTGCGACAAGGTTTGCAATCTCTCTCTCATACGAGGGCCTTCAACAATCATTTTGCCGAACTCATGCATCGGACGTCCCGCGAATCTGCGACTCGTCGCGTCGAACAGTTTGCCAAAGCGGTCGACAAGGACTACCTCGAGCTCGTCAAGTCTCCTATTTCGGAGGTCCCAACGAGGGCGGACGCGCAGAAGAATGCACATCATTCCCTGGCGCAGATAGGCATCCTGTCAAGTCTCTGCGCTGGGAAAGCATTTCTAGAGCTTGATTTGGACGCCTGTGACGCAGCGATTGGAGAGAAGGAGGGGGGGGCAGAAAGACAGAAGATAGCGGAACTGAATTCCGCGCAAGACAGATGGACGGAGTTGCTGGACAGCGTGCCTGACGAAGCAGAAGCCGAGGAGCTGAAGGGGTTGGCACGAGAGCGGGACGAGGCACTAAGCGGTACAAAAGGCAATGCCTTTCGCCAACTTTACGAATTGGGCCGAACTATTGCGCAGTCCGATACCTGGCAGGAAAAAAATCGATGCCCACTCTGCGACCACAAAGGCGAAGTGGAGATTTCCGAAAATCTCAAGGCTAAATTATCGGGCTATTCGCTAGTCGAGGAAGTAAGTGAAGACCTGCTAGCTTCGTGGGGAAGCGCGGGATGGACCGCAATCTCGATTCTAGAGCAAGCGGTACTCATCGAGGGTGAGACAAATCAATATAAAGCAGCCGACGCGAGAATTCGCCAACACGGGCTGTCGAAAACGGATGTGGAGTCGCTCTTAGAGCGCCTGACGATGGTCAAGTCGCGTGCCACGGACGCGAGAAAGGCTCTACGCGAGGAAAGTGAGGCGCTGTCTAAGAAATTGCCTCCATCCCTTGTAGCAGTCTCTCAAACGGTTCAGGCGGCGCGTCGACTCCGACATAGTTGGAATGAACTGGAGCGAGCAGAAAAGGACGCCGCTACCGAATTGAAGTGGAACTCATCCGTCGAACGCGTCAAGGATTTCTTGGATAAGGCGAGTGCGGTATTTGCGAAAGCCGAGTCTGAGGCGGGAGTTCGCAGGGTGGCAGCGGTGGAACCACTTTGCCAGACACTGTTTTCCGCCATAATGCACGAGCCCGTGGTTCCATCGCTAAAAAAGCGGCCCGGTACCGAAGAACTCCAGATTCAGCTGGCAAAGTTCTTCTCGCTTACTGGGGGTTCAGCCCCTGCATTGTTAGCAGAAAGCTTTCGCAACGCTTTGGCGGCGTCGGTATTCTTGGCGGCTGCGAAGCTTTATGGTGGAAGCCCTAAATTCCTGGTACTAGATGACATTACTTCGAGCTTTGATGCGGGACACCAATATCACTTGATGGAGGTAATTCGAACTCAATTTGCGCGGCCGGCGCAGGCGGATGGCCCGCAAGTGATCTTGCTTAGCCACGACACCTTGGTCGAGAAGCTTTTCAACAAGAACGCCTCGACAGGGGCATGGTGGCATCAGCGCCTGCAGGGGAACGCCCGGACTGGGGTTCTCCTGCAGAATAATGCCGTAGACAAAGTGGGTGAGCGTACCAGGGATTTCTTAAACGCGGGTAGGGTGGATGATGCCGCTCCGTACATTCGTCAGTACTTGGAATTTAAGCTAGAAGAGATCATCCAAAGAGTGCGAATCCCGGTGCCGCTGGATTTGGCAATCAATGAGTCCAAGCAGCTCGCTCAAGGATACCTTGATGCGATCAATTCGGCCGTGGATCTTAACAAGAGAGCGGGCCTTCTAATATTGGAAGTCGGACAACAAGCGTCGTTGAGCTCCCATGTAGCGACGATCGCCGGCAACTATCTCGCCCATTGGGGAACGGGCTCGTCGCACAATTTCAGCGCGGCTGCATTGGTTGGTGTGATGAATGCGATCGACGCCTATGCGGACTGCTTTCGATTTGCAGAGTCGCCGGGCGCCGCTCCGCGGTACTATAAATCTCTAAGGAACGTCTGAAAAACTAGCGATGAAATTGGAAGCTGCAATAAATCGGTCGCCA
>Ga0182030_10013315_pt1 | contig 16367 bp, 15 predicted proteins | sample 812S3MmetaG_FD_121299 | JGI IMG/M metagenome (GOLD analysis project Ga0182030, IMG submission 121299) | Permafrost microbial communities from Stordalen Mire, Sweden - 812S3M metaG (Illumina Assembly) | ecosystem: Environmental > Terrestrial > Soil > Wetlands > Permafrost | place: Sweden...
AGAACGCGCCCTCACGGTGAACGGGGTGGCGCACGATGTGAAGGAGTATCCCGACGCGGGCCACGGTTTCTTGAATGAGCACGAGGGTAAGACCGCGGCCTTCATTGGCGTTGTCGGTCGCCTCACCGGCATTTCGGGCGACGAAGCCTCGGCCCAGGACGCTCGGCGGCGCATTATTGACTTCTTTAGCCGGTACCTGAAGGGAAACTAGTCGACGGGCGTTGTTCGACCGAGAAACAGGTCAGTCACTACGTGCATGGCGACCGAGCCGTCGTGACCGGCGAGCGCCGTGCGCACGTCGTCAAAGAGTTGCTCGCGGCGCGTCGGCTCTAACAGTCGATAGGCCGACGTGGAGGCGAGCAAATCGACGTACGTTGAGTCGTCGTACTCCAACTCTCGACGATAACGACGACTCACCAGATCTTCGAAGCGCGAGTCGGTCGCGAGATCGTACGCAGGCCACCCCTCTTCGAGCTCTATCTCACCCTCATTGTCTTCGATGGTCACACCGTTGGCCCCGTAGTCGACGCCATATCGCACGTCGATGTCTACCAATTGGTTACGCCTGTCGAGATCGGCGACGATGTACTTGTTCCAGAACAGGGCAATCGTGCCGCCGGTGCGAACGGCCTCGTGGGCCAGGTCCCAACGTCGCGAGTGATCAACCCAGTGCCACGACTGCGCCGCGATCAGGGCGTCAAAGGCCACGGGTCGCGAGTAGTTTTCCAATCGAGTGACTTCAATGGTGACCTGAGGGAAAGGCGAGCACTCCTGTGCCAGGCGTGTCGCCATGCGCGGGTCGGGCTCCAGACAGGTCATGGCGACGTCGCGTTCCGCGAAAGCCACCGTCGCCTTACCGGTGCCCGCGCCCACTTCAAGAATCTCCGAGACCGGGTCGGCGTACTCGAGGACGTCGTCGATCATCGCCTCGGGGTACCCGGGGCGGGCGCTCGCGTACTGATCGACCGCCTCGCCAAACACGTCTCGTCGTTCGCGCTCCACTATGCCTCCTCGGTCGCAGGTTAATTATCGCTCAGGTGAACGGATCCCCCCGTACGCTTCAGGCGTGACGCGAAATGTGTCGGACGACACGCTCGGCCAGTTGATCGACGAAGAACTCGACCTCGACGCGACCACGGCGCGGGGACTCACGAACCACCTGCCCATGGCACTGGTCGCCAAGGCCGGCCTTGGCGCCACCCGCGATGAACTCGAACGTTTTTCCGCCAAATACCGGCTACGCCTCGTGCCGACGAATGATCCAACAGTCCGCCTCACACGGGTCACGTGGAGTGGCGCAGTAGGTCACTCCGACGCCTACGTCGACCTCACGGAGTACTTCACTCGAGAGATCGAGGAACACGGTGCCGCAGAGACATTGCGCGGGCACCTGGACGATCTTGTAGACGGCTTCGCCGGCGCGGCGTTTCACGGCGTGATTCGCCTGGCCTACGCTCTCGACGTCGCTTCGCCCGCGCGTATTGCCACGGGTCTTGCGTATCTCGCCTCGACGGCCATGTCCCTTGGCTCGCTCAACGACGGCGCGATAACCAGCGACGATCCCGAGGCGCTCCTTCTTGAACTGGCCGGTGAGTGGGAGTGGCAACCGGACGATTCTGTGGGCAACATCGCCACGCGCATGCGCTTAGTTGCGGACCAGCCCAGGTTTGCCACGGTCGCCGCGTCCCTCTCCATCGACCCAACGACATTCGTCCGTCTGTCCGACGCGGCACTTCGGTTGTACGCGAGTACCGACGACTTTACGGCGTTACACGGCGTTACCGGGTTGGAGGCGATCTCGCGCCTGCGGCCTTACGTGAGCGACGTCGAACGATTGGACCGGTCCACGTTTCAAGCTCTCGCCGCGGCGTATCTCTCTATCGGCGCGCCAGACATCTGGTCAACGATGCAGCTCAGTGAGATGGCGGATCAAAGGACTCTGGACGAGTCCGAGGTCGCGACACGAGCGGCCTTCAGTGACGACGAACACGTGGCGAAGATCGTTTTTACGTCGCGTCGATTGAACGCGATCACGAGCGACCCTCTCTATCTTGCGGTGGCTGAACGTGCTGTGCTTAGTGATATCGCCCCGGGCGACCCGTCCGGTTGCTGATCCTTCTCACGACCTCTCTGCGACGAGGGGTCGAATCCGAGCATCAAGAAATCCATTGACGGCGGTGGTGAATTGGTCGTTTTGGTCACCCGCGATCATGTGAGCCGCACCCGCGACCTCCACCACCGTTATGTCGGGTAGTCGAGAGACCATCAGATCAATTCCCGCCTGGGTGACGACGTCGCTGAGTTCACCGCGAACCAGCAGAGTGGGCACAACGATGTTGCTCATGGCGACGTCGAGCAGTCCGAGAAGTCGCGTGGCGACGACTTCGGTTCGGTCTTGTTGAATGACGCGGGGATCCCAGTGCCAATACCACCGACCATCGCGCTCGCGCAGGACTTTTAAGAGACCTTCGGGGTTCGCGTCGCGTTTTCGTTGAGGGGTGTACGCCGCGATCGCGGCGGCGGCGCCTTCGAGAGAATCGAAGCCGTCGATGCCCGAGCGCATGAAGTCGCCGATTCTCTTGATGCCCTCAGGATTCGACTGCGGCGCGATATCCACGAGCACAAGCCCGCTCGACACTTCGCGGTCGCTGGTTCCCTCCGCAAGCATCGCCGCCATTCCCCCGAGGGAGGCGCCTACCAACACCGGCGGTTTCTCGAGTTGGTCCACCACGGCGATGCAGTCGGCACAAAAGGCCGTGAAGGAATAGTCGCCGTTCTTCGCCCAGTCGCTCTCGCCGTGCCCGCGCTGGTCAAGGGAGATTGTCCGCCATCCGCGCGCCGCGATCAGTTCGGCACTTTTCCCCCAGGCATGACGCGTCTGGCCCCCGCCGTGCAAGAACAGGACCGGCCACGCATCGGAGTCGCCACGAGCGTCGGCCACGAGGTTGATGCCGTCGAATCCACGAAAAACCACACGCGCGGTACTCACACTCGCTATGTTCTCATGATCCGAACCGGACCACGTACATTGACACTGTCACCAAGGAGGGCCTATGGACGTCATCCAATGTTTCAACTGCGCCTACGAGATGAAGAGTGATCTTCCGCCGCGCGAGAACGTGTGGAGAGTAGGCGACGCGTGGCGTGTTGCGCTGGCGTTTAACTCAAGCCTCGAAGGCTGGGCCGTCGTTATTCCCATGCGCCACGTCGAGTCACTCGACGAATTGACTGACGAGGAGTCTGGGTCACTGGGCATTCTCCTGCGCGACCTCACGCGTGCGTTGAAGACGGTGACCGGGTGTCAGAAGACCTACGTGATGCTGCTCGCCGAACAGTCCGGTTTCAACCACGTTCACTTTCACGTGGTACCACGTATGGACGACCTCCCCAGTGAAAGATCGGGCACCGCGATCTTTGCCTATCTCAAGGAAGATCCGCTGAGTGACAACGATCGTGACGAGATCGCGTTGAGGATTCGCAGCGAATTGACGCGGTCCGCTGCAGCGGGGAGAGCGAGTTAGTCGGTGCTCGCTCGTGAGTCCAGGCGGTACCCCGACGACAAGGGACCGCCCGCCCGATTGAGTACCTCCGTGACAACGACGCTCAGACTTCGTCGCTCAACTTTCCCGAGGGCGAGGGCCGCGGCGGCGCTGAGTCGGATCGCGAGGTCCGAGTCGTACTGGCGAAGCTGTCGCGCCAACCACTTACCCGTCCCGAGCCACTGACCGTTTACGCTGAGTTCGAGTTCCGCCGCGTCTTCAATGAGCGAGGCAACAATGAATGTCAACTCCGCGTCATCGTGGGTTCCCTCGTAGTCATCGAGGAGATCGCTGAGGCGATATCGCTTTTCATCGAGTTCATCTGGACGTAGCGGCGGCGGACCCTGTGCCCACAGACTCCTCGCCTGACGCTGTCTCGTCTCTGCGATGTCGTCATTAGAGAAGAGGATGACTCCGTGGGCGCACATGTGCAACAGGGGTGAGCGACGCCGGGCAATCTCGGTGGTGCAAAAGTAATTGAAGGAATCCGGCGACATCACGAATAGTTCGGTCAACCAGCCAAGTTCGAACACAGTTTCGCGAAATGTGTGATCGTCGTTGGTGACAAAGATCACCACATCGAGGTCCGAGGTGAAGGTGCGATGGGGGCTGAGAGCGCTCCCGGCGAGGATCGCGCCACGAGCGTCGGGCACGCGTTGGCACGCAATGCGCCTCGCGGCGTTCAGCGGGTCGGTCTCGGACACAGTTGATTCTCTCACCCGGCGCCAGCAGATAGCGCGACGCACGGGCCGAATTCGGTACTGCATACTGTGCCAATGGCATTCCTCCCCGATCAACTTGATGGCGGGCACATCGAGCTTCAACGAGCGCGCCCCGAGTTAAGTGAGGCGATCTACGACGCGACGGTGGCGAGTTTTGAGGAACTTCACCGTTGGATGATCTGGGCCAGTGAAGTACCGACGCGCGCGGCACTGGCTGAGTTCTTGAAGTCAGCTCAGACGCTCTTTGACCGCGATGAGGACTGGAACTACGCGCTCATGGAAAAGTCGACCGGCGACGTCGTTGGCTCGGCGGGCTTGCACTTTAAGGGTGATCCCGAGTCTCGCGAGATCGGGTACTGGGTGCGCTCGGATCGAACGGGGCGCGGCTACGCAACCAGCGCAGCCAGGGCTCTCTCAGAAGCAGCCTTTCGTTTCTTACCGATTACTCGGGTGACGATTCGCATGGATAAGGCCAACGTCGCCAGCGCCTCGGTGCCGCCGAAGATCGGATTTCGACTTCTCGGTGAAGAGGATCGACCCCTCGAGACGCCCGGCCACACGGGTACGGGCCTCATCTGGGTCCGAGATCGACACTCGGGCTAGCTCAGCCAGTGGACTACTCAAGTGGTCGGTGCGCCACGAGCGTAAAGGCCAGGGGGATTCGCGGCCGGTCGTGAGGGATCGTCCACGTTCCCTCGCCTGACTCCTCGAGCCAAGGAAACTGCGCCCATACCGTCCAGTCGAGCTCGTCGAACGCGTCGAGGACGAGACCGTTGAAGCGCAGCGCTCCAAACAATTCAGAGAGCGAGTGGTTCCACTCAAAGGTTGTGGTACTCGAGATCGCCGCCCCGTCCGTGTAGGTTTCATCGCTGTTGAAAATGAGCGGTTCGGCGGTTTCAAAGTAACCAAACGCGAACTGCTCGCCGTCGTCATCGAGGCAGCTCGACAGCGGATGAACGTCGTGGACGTAGAGGCGACCTCCGGGTCTGAGAAGTCGCGCCACCACCTCGGCCCATCCCTCGATGCTGGGCAGCCAACAGAGGGAGCCGAGACTCACATAGACCACGTCGAAGCGTTCGCCGCCCAAGATCTCCGGTGAGTCGTAGACGTTGGCGCAGAGGAAACGCGAGCGCTCCGCGAGCCCCGCCCGCTGGGCGAGGGTGGCCGCCTCTCTGATCGAGGCCATCGAGAAATCGACACCGGTGACGGTCGCGCCCACGCGCGCCCAGCGCAGAGTGTCGGTACCGATGTGGCACTGCAGATGCACGAGAGAGAGCCCCTCAACGCTGCCGAGCGCGCTGCGCTCCAGTGCCGTCGGACCTGACTCGTCACGCAGCCAACCTTCGATGTCGTAAAACTTCGACGTGACATGAATGGCCGCCCGGTCGTCCCAGTTCGCTCGATTCGCCGCGAGCCAGTCGTCCATTCGTTCACAGTACGCTGACTGATGGTGAATATTCGTGAGGCACACGACGACGATTGGCCCTCCATCTACCCGATCTTTTCTGCCATTGTGGCCGCGGGCGAGAGCTACGCCTATCCAGCGAATCTCTCACTGGACGACGCCAGGGCGCAGTGGATGGAAAGTGCGCCGAGTCGCGTGATCGTCGCTGTGGATGAAGGCCGGATTGTGGGTTCGGCAAAAGCCGGACCAAATCGCCCAGGGCGCGGCGCTCACGTCGCGACCGCCAGTTTTATGGTGGACCCCAACGCGCAGGGCCAGGGCATCGGCAGAGAACTCGGTCTCAATGTCATAGCGTGGGCCCGCGCTGAAGGCTATAGCGCGATGCAGTTCAACGCGGTCGTGGAAACGAATGTTGGCGCCGTGCAACTATGGCGGAGTCTCGGGTTCGACATCCTCGCGACGGTGCCCGAGGCGTTCGATTCCGCAGGACATGGTCTGGTAGGCCTGCACATCATGTATCTGCGGTTGTAAGCGTCGTTACGTACGCAAGACCACGTTGAGTGGCTCATATCCGTGGGACATTCTCTCAACCTGCTCCTTGATGAGTCGAACGAGTCGCGGGAAAGCGGCGGTCGTTGCTCCTCCTACGTGGGGCGAAATGAGGACATTCTCGAGCGCGAACAACGGGTGTCCCTCGGGCAACGGTTCAGGATCGGTGACGTCGAGGGCGATCCGCAGTCGTCCTGTGCTTGCGTGCTTCACCAGGGCCTCGGTGTCTGCGACGAGGCCGCGCGACACATTGACGAGGAGGCTGTCGTCGGGCATTAGTGAAAGAAAGGCGTCGTCGATGAGATGAGTCGTGCCCTCATCGAGAGGTACGACGACGATGACGACCTCGGCGCTCGGCAGGAGATCGGCCAACGACTCGATTCCGTATATCTCACCCTTCTCGTCGGAACGTGCGGAACGTGCGACGCGAGTCAGCGTGACCTCGAAGGGTTTCAACCTGTCGGCGATGGCTCTCCCGACACCGCCGTATCCCACGAGGAGAACGCGCCGGTCGGCCAAGCTTTGATGCCACGCCCGAGCCCAGTGCCCCTTTTCTGCAGCGCGCACGAAGTCGGGTAAACCTCGCTGGGACGCCAAGACAAGCGCGAGGGTCAGTTCTGCGGTCGAGGACTCATGCACGCTCGCGGCGTTGGCGTAGACCACTCCGGGGGGAAGGAGGTCGGCGACCCCGTCGTAGCCGACCATTGGACTCTGAACCAGTCGCGTTTGGACCTGAGAGAGTTGTGCGGCCCAACTCGTTCCCGCGAGATAAGGAGGGACCAGGATGTCAAGGGCCGGGACCGGCGGCGGTCCCGCCATGTCCCAGACCACACACTCAACATCGTCTACGTCACCCAGTGCGCTCGCGAGGTTCGCGTCGGGGACTCCCACCAGTAATGGGGCTGCGTTCACAGGCGTCATGCGCGTCATCTTATGGGCACGTCGCTCTTTCGCCGAGGGTCGAGATGTGCGGCCGTCCACTAAGAATCTCAGCAAAGTATTTTGCGTACGGTCTCGCCAGTGTGACGCAAGAAATGTTGTGATGCATTGCGCCGAATGGTGTCCACAAAAACCCACCGCGTCGTCACACCTGGTGACGTGACCGTACCAATGTGACGCGATACGCGCGCGCGTCACGATTGTTTCGCGTCGAAGAACTTACGCGAAACACAACGTCACTTCGAACGAAATTGCAACTCGCAATCGTACAATTGTTGGTACCTATGTCAGCGAAAAGGACCACCGTGCACACCGTCTTTGAAAGTGAGATCCTCTCGCAGAGTCAATTGCTGAGCGAGCGAACGGCCACTGGTCGCGAAGCGGCCAACAAAGCCGCCGCCCTGCTCGACTCGTCGGTGACCCACCTCGTCATCGCGGCGCGCGGATCGTCAGACTGCGTGGCGACGTATCTTCAGTACCTGGTCGGGCGGGAACTCGGTGTGCTGACCGCTCTCGCGACGCCGTCGTTGTACAGCGACCCGCGACACGTCATGTTGAAAGGCGCGCTCGTGATCGGCATCTCACAGTCCGGCCGTTCACCGGATGTCGTGTCGGTGTTGACGGCGGCTCGCACGCAGGGTCGACCGACCATTGCCATCACCAACGATGTGCTCTCGCCCATGGCTGAACAGGCCGACGTTGTGATGCCCCTGCTCGTCGGAGAGGAAGTCTCTCTCGCGGCGACCAAGACAATGCTCGCGTCGCTGCAGGCGGCCTCTCAGTTCGTTGAGTCTGTGTTGGGCGAGGACCTGCCGGAAGCACGCGATCTTCCCGCGATGATCGCGACCACGAGTGCCTGGGCGCTACGCCATGTGCAGCCCGCGCTCGCTGATTTGAATCTTCACGGTCTCACGGTTGTGGGACGTGGCCTGGGACTCAGTTCGGCCGAAGAGTGCGCTCTCAAGATCCGCGAAGTCGCGGGCATTCGGGCCGAGGCGTACGCGTCACCGGATCTTCTGCATGGACCAATTGGCGCCGACGGTACCGGATCCTCGATGTGGCTGATCGTCACTGACGAGATCGACGACGAGAGTGTTGCCGATCTCGTGTCGCGAGCTCGTGCCTCAGGAATGACGACGCTGGTGAGTCGCTCCAGCGCGCGCGGGGTGACGAAGGCGGACGTTGAGTTGGTGCTGCCCGTCCTCTCGCCGAACTGGACCATGCCCTTTTTGAATGTGGTAGTCGGCCAAGTCATGGCGTTACGTCTCGGCGAGGCGAACCGTCGCCCCATCGACCAGCCGCCCGGGCTGAAGAAAATTACGCTGACGCGCTAGAAATCGAAGATATCGCCCGGCGTGACGCGTCGGATCATGACCAGATCGTCATCGACGACAAACAGATTCGCCGGCGATCCCGGAGTCATGGCCACGTGGCGTTGGCCACCGAGAAATCTGGCGGGGCGCGAGATGACCGCGCCGAGGGCGTCGGCCGGTGTGAGACCGAGGGTCGAGAGCCGGATGAGACTATCGCGAAGTTTGCCGATGCTTCCCGCGAGAGTGCCGTCGTCACGTTGTGCGACGTCGTCGTTCACGTAGACCGTGACGTCGCCCAGCTGAACGACCGACTTGTCGCTGGCCGCCGCCGCGATGGCGTCGGTCACGATGACGCAACGACCCGGAGCGGCAGCGAAGGCGAGGCGCATCATGTCGTCAGCCACGTGAAGTCCGTCGGCGATGAGCTGAATCGTGACGCCCGCTCGCGCCAACGCGGTCCCCGCCAGACCGGGTGAACGTGCACTGAGTGATTCCATGGCGTTGTACAGATGGGTGACGGACGTCGCGCCGGCGTCAAAGCCTCGTTCGGCCTCTTCTGCGCTGGCCGCGCTGTGACCTAGCGACACGGTTACCCCCCGGCGCCGACACCGTTCAATGAGTTCTAGGGCCCCAGGGAGTTCGGGGGCGATGGTCATGACCCCGACATCGTCGAGGTCGAGCAGTCGTTCCAACAGGTCGAGGTCGGGGTCGCGCAGCAACGCGTGGGGATGCGTGCCCGCTCGCCGAGGAGAGAGGAACGGTCCTTCCAGGTGCGTTGGCAATATGACCGCGCCGTCTACGTGTGCGGCCCTTGCTTCTTTCAGTCGTGTTGCCGCCCTGCGCGTCTCGTCGAACTCGCTCGTGATCAATGTCGGCTGATAGGCCACCACCCCGTCGTGCATAAGGGCCCGACCCATCTCGATGATCTCATCAACGTCTGCGTGCAAGAGATCAACACCGGCGTAGCCATTCACTTGTGCGTCGACGAGTCCGGGAATGGCAATGCCCGAGCCGGGACCGGAGAGTCCGACGGCAACGACCTCGCCATCGTGCAGCGCGACGTCGCCCGCGACAAGAGATCCGTTCACGAAGGCAGCGGCCACACCGAGGCGCGTCCACCTGTGTGAGTCGCGTGGTCCGCTCGAGGGCGCCCGCAGCGAGTCCAGAGCAGGGCGAAGCCGCCCCTCGTACAGGTCGAGCCGCTCACTGGCCTCGGCCGAGCCGACGTGGCCGACGAGCATCGCCGAGGCCACTTTGGTCTTCCAGCCGGAAGATTCGAGGGCTTGGCGAGACTCCTCCAGTGAGGCACCGGTGATCCGCGCGACGATTCGAGTGGAACGATCACGGAGTTTTTCGTTGGTGGGCCGCACATCGACCATCAAATTTCCATAGGTCTTGCCGAGTCGTACCATGGTCGCCGTTGAGATCACGTTCAGGACGATCTTTTGAATAGTGCCGGAGTTCATGCGCGTTGAGCCGGCAATGAGCTCTGGGCCAACAGCGACCTCAATCGGTCGGTCCACGTTGTGGCCAAGTGGCGTGTCGACGTTGCACGCGAGTCCCACGGTGAGCGCTCCGGCGCTATTTGCTTCGTCGATCGCCCCGAGAACGTACGGGGTGCGACCGCTCGCGGAGATGCCCACGACGCAGTCGCTCGGGGTGATGGTGAGGCGCTTCATCGCGTCAATACCGCCGGAGTAGTCGTCCTCCGCGTTTTCGATGGGCACGCCGAAGGCCGTCGTTCCACCCGCGAGAATGCCGACTACTTGGCCGTCATCAACGTTGAACGTCGGTCCCGCTTCGGCGGCGTCGAGCATCCCCAGGCGTCCCGCAGTGCCCGCGCCGACGTACACCAGTCGACCGCCCCGTTCCATGCGTGCCACGATGTCGGTGACCGCGTTGACGATCTGTTGTTGCACCGCAATGAGGGCATCGGGAAGTTGGCGGACGTCCGCACACATGACGTCGACCAGATCGGAGATTGACAGTTGGTCAAGGTCCGCCAGTTCGTGTCGCACCTGCTCGGTGCCGAGTTGTTCGAGAAACTCTGTGTCGTTCTGTTCCATCAGGCCACGCACTTCGCGATGGTGGCGTGAATGGTGGCGCGCAGTTCCTCTTGACGTTCGAGCTGACGTCTTGGATGAATCGCATTTGTCATGAAGACAACCCCTAGATTGGCGGACGGTGAGACGAGGAGCGAGGTGCCGGTGAAACCGGTGTGCCAGAGGGTCTCCGGCGGCCACGGACCCCAGGCCGCGGGATCGAGTCGCCAACCGAGGCCGCGCAGCGCGGGTTGAGTCCCCGTGGGGTGACGCGAGATCGATGCGAGGGACGCCGCGCTCAGAACCCGCGGTCCGGGGGCGCCGAGAAGGCTCTGCACGAATCGAATCAGGTCGTCGGTGGGAGCGAAGAGTCCCGCGTGTCCGGCGACACCACCGAGCGCCCACGCGTTGCCGTCGTGCACGTCACCCCAGATGAGTTGCTTGGTGAGTCGTTGATCACCGTTTCGCTCAGTGGCGGCGATGCGGGTTCGGTAGCGGGCCGGCGGGCGGTAGCGCGTCTCGACCATCCCCAGGGGCTCTGCGACCACTTCGTGAAAGAGTCGATCGAGGGAGAGGTTCGCACAGCGCGCCACGGCCCAACCGAGCAACATGAAGTTGAGGTCGCTGTACATGACTTCGCCGGTCGCGCCGCCGCGTTCGGCTTCGGCGTAGACGGCGCGTCGAATCGCGAGGGAATTGCGACCGAGGTGAAAGAACGGACGGTGGGGTATGAGCCCTGATGTGTGCGTGAGGAGTTGTTCGATCGTTAAGTCGTCGCGCGAGAATCCAGGCAGCCAGCGTGCGACCGAGTCAGATAGCTTCCACCGCTTGTTTTGAACCAACCAGAGAGCGAGAGTGGTCGTCGATACCACCTTGGTGAGCGAGGCCAAGTCGTACATGGTGTCACTGGAAGTCTCCGTGACCGGATCCAGCGTGTTGGAGAATCCGCCCCAGGCGCGAAACAGAGTCGATGACTTCGTGACAACTGCAATGTTGAATCCGGCCGGAAACGACTCTTCGATTGTCGCGAGGAGCTCGCTCGTGAGTTCGTCGCGCACGCTGGATGGCGTTGTGAGCGAGTCCTTTGCGAACTCGACGCGCACGTGAGGCGAGCGAGGGCTCATGACGCTGACGGAGTGAACGGTGAGTCGAGACCGTTGCCGGGAGCGAGTCGCCGTCCCGGTCGACGAGGCCGTCGAGTCAACGAGATCTCTTGGGCGCGATAGAGCTCTTCGACGCGCGCGCCGCCATCCGGCTCGAATCCGGCGGCCTCGTAAAAGGTTCGCGCGCGTGTGTTTGCTTCGAAGACCCACAGTGTGATGGCGCGAGTCGACATCGGGTCAAGCTCGTCGATGGCGCGTTCGAGCAGGCGTCGACCGACGCCTTGCCGGGAGGCGGAGGGCGACACGTAGAGCGCAAAGACGTGCCCGTGCACCGGCTCGTTGGTGTCGTCTCCGAACCGGGTGAAGCCAAGGACCTCGTCGTTTTTCTCGGCGAGAAACGTACGCGCGGCCGTATTCGCGACGAGTTTACGTAACCAACTCGTGACGTCGGGATGATGAAGCGCGTCAATCACCGTGTCGTCGACCACGCCGCGATAGGCGTCGCGCCAGGCATTGATGAAGACGGTGGCGAGCTGGTCGGCGTCATCGGGTCGAGCAATCCGTACGATGAGTTCGTTCGATGAGGCAATGGGCGTGGCGTCCCATGGGCGCGGACGCTGCAAGCCTGTTTGGAAGCGATATCGATCACCGCGATAGAGCGATCGCACGAACTCGGTGGGCTGGCCGCTGGTGTCCAAGGTCCGTCGCGAGAGCATCAACAAGGGCATTCCCGGCTGGCATTTCAACAGTCCCGCCTCTCGACCTTCGGCGATGACGGCTTCGATTGTCTCTTCCGCCGAAGCCAGTTCCACTCCGTAGTTCGACGCGAGAAGTTGATAGAGCGACGCGTTATCGCTCAGGGCCGCAGTAATTCCGTCGAAGCGGTCCGCGTTCAAATACAAGACCTCGATGGCGATCGGGTCGCCGTCGGCGAGGCGAAGACGTTCGATGCGCAGAACTTCGGCTTTGGATGAAAGCCCGAGCTGAACTCCCACGTCGAGACCGGCCGGAATTCGTCGGACGTCAATCAGTTTGGAGCTGGGGGAGATGCCGCGTTCCTTCATTCCCTCGGTGTGGCTCATCAGCTCAAGTCGCTGCTCGATCTTCGGACGGGCGACAAAGGTGCCTTTGCCCTGGCGGCGAAAGATGCGCTGTTCGATCTCGAGTTGTCCCAGCGCTTGGCGCACCGTGGCGCGCGAGACGCCGTACGTGGTGCACAACTCACGCTCGGTCGGCATGGCCGTGCCGGCGGGAAGGCCTTCGATGGCCAACAGCAAGGCGTCGTGGACGCTCTGGTACTTCGGACCGCTCAGGGTGGTCTCAGTTAGCAGCGTTGGTTTATCGATCACGACACTCTCCACAGCACTCATCGCACCTGGTTTGGTGGAATATTTTCAACTTACCAAGACCAATTGGTCCGGTCAATTGTCCTTACTTGTCCTCAAAACTCCTTGAAATTGTTGCCACTTTGTTTCGTCTTCACCGTACAACATATAACAAGTGGCGACTTGACTGGACCAAAGGTCGCCGATAGTGTCGCACCCAGGTAAGGACTTTTTATTTTCAATAAAGGGGAACAATGAAGCGAATAATCGGATTACGAGGCGTGGCCTCAGCCCTGTTAGCGGTGAGCAGCGTAGGACTGTTCTCGACCACGGTCTTGGGCGCAAGCTCCTCGTCCGCGGCGAGTTCGACCTTCGTCATCGGCACCGTAAACAGTGTGCAAAAGATTGACCCGGACGTGGTCACAAACTTCCTCGACTTTGAGGCGCTCGGTCTGATCTACCAAACGTTGGTGCAAGAGAATGCGAATCTGCAGATCGTGCCCGACCTGGCAACGAGTTGGGCGTTCTCGAACGGCAACAAGACTCTGACGATACAGTTGCGCCAGAACGTCAAGTTCGATGACGGCAGCACGATGTCCTCAGCAGACGTCGTCGCCTCACTGAACCGCGCCGAAGCGACCGCAACGGCGGACCCGTCTGCGTCGTTCATCGGATCGGTCACCAACATCGCCGCCTCGGGCCCCAACACGGTCGTCTTGACGATGAGCCACGCCGATGTCTCCGTTCTCGAGGGACTGGCAACCGTCAACATGGCGATCATGCCGGCCTCCGCGATTACCGCGGGTACCATCGCGACCGCCCCTGACGGTACTGGGCCTTTCCAGTACTCAGCCTGGGTGCCGAGCACCTCGTTCACGATGACGGCGAATCCCAACTACTGGGGTGGCAAGCCCGCCTTGTCAACCGTAGAACTCGAGACGATCCCCAGCGAGCAGTCCATCTCGTCGGCCCTCCAGGCTGGCACCATTCAGATGGGTCTCTTGTCGGAGCCGACTGTCGTGAGCACGCTGAAGAGTTTCTCGGTACAAAAGGTCATGGACCTCTCGTACCGCGCCCTTCAGTTGCAAGACAAGAAGGGTATTCTCTCGAACGTGGATGCGCGCCTCGCGATTGCTTGTGCCACTAACCGTAAGCAGATTCTTCAAGACGCCGTCTTCGGTCAGGGCAAGGTCGTTGGACCGGTCCCGCTCGGACCATACGCGACCAGCCCCGTTTCTGCTATCTGCCCGACCCAAAACTTGAAGCTCGCAAAGAGCTACTTGAAGAAGGCCGGCAAGCCCAAGGGCTTCTCCTTCACGGCCATCACCTCGACGGACCTCGACTCCACGAGCGCCGACCAGGCGGTCGCGATGCAGAGCGAATTGGCGAAGGTGGGTATCACGATGCACATCTCGAACCTGGCCTCCAACGCCTACATCCAGGACTGGTTGAAGGGTAAGTTCCAAGCGGCCTTCGCGGAGAACGGCGCTGACCCCGACCCCTATGTCATGTACGGTCGCTACTTCGGTGCCGGCGCGGACCTCGGGGTTCCCGCGGGATACAGCTCGAAGACGCTGCAGACCGAACTCCTGGCTGGCGACGAGAACTCGACCGCCGCGGGCCAGAAGGCCGACTGGAAAGCGTTGAACACCACGCTGACCAGCAAGGCGGTATGGATCTGGCTGTTCGACTCCTACGACTTCGCGGTTCTCTCGCCAACGGTCAAGGGATTCACGTTGTCACCCGTCAACACCACGCAGTTGTCCAGCTTGGCGAACACGAGCATTTCCTAGTAGTGGGTAGAGAGTCCGCCGCACGATGAGCTTTTTTCTGGCCGTCGTGCGGCGGACACTCTCCACACTCGTCACGCTCTTTGGCGTATCGATCATCATCTTCGTTGTCCTGCGACTTTTACCGGGCAATGCCGTCACCGCCGCGATGGGCGTGAGTGAAGGACTCCTTACTAAGGCTCAAGTCGCTGCGTTGGATCGCTACTACGGTGTGGGTCAGCCCGTCATTCAGCAGTACTGGTCGTGGCTGCACTCGCTGCTTCAGGGCAACTTGGGCATCTCACTGGCCTCGCGCGAACCCGTGAGCACGCTGATCGGCACGGCGTTGCCGGTGACTCTGGAACTGGCGCTCTTCGCCATGGTGATCGGCATCGCGATTGGGGTGGGCTTTGGCGTCTGGAGCGGATTGCACCCCGGGCGATGGCAGGACGACATTGGACAAGGCATCTCAGTCATCGGCCTCGCAATACCGACCTTCATCCTCGGGACGGTGCTGGTGGTCTTCATGTCAACGAAGTTTCATTATTTTCCTTCGTCGCTGCCCTTTGTCGGCGTCTTCACCAATCCCTGGCTCAACTTTCAACAGATTATTTTCCCCGCACTGGTCCTGAGTCTCGGTATCGGCGCGGCCATCCTTCGCACCACTCGTGCCGCCGTGCTGGAAGTGTCAAATCTCAACTTCGCGCGCACCGCCCTCGGAAAAGGTGTCTCGCGCCGAGCTTTCATCTGGCGCCACCTGTTCTTGAATGCGCTGACGGCTGTCACCACAATGAGCGGTATCCAACTCGGCTACTTGCTCGGGGGCACCGTCATCATCGAACAGATCTTCATCCTGCCCGGCATGGGTCGACTTCTCATCACGTCGATCGCGAACCGCGACTTTCCGGTGGTGCAAAGCGTCGTCTTGATCTTCGCCGCCGGTTTCGTCATCGTCAACATGCTCGTTGACCTCTTCTATACGGTGATCGACCCGCGGACGAGGCCGCGATGAGTATCGACACGACGGGAGCACCGCTGCCGAGTCCGCTCGCCAGCGACAGCGGCGACGTCGTCGTGCGTCGCGGCGGATGGCTGCGCGCCATCTGGCGAAGTCGCAACGGTCGCATTGGATTAATCATCGTCATCCTCGTGCTGCTGGGCGGGATCTGTGGACTGGCGGGTTGGACGCCCTATGGTGCCGACATTCAAAATCCCAACACCGTTTTAAAGGGCGTGTCGTGGGCGCACTTCATGGGTACCGACCAGTTCGGACGGGACGTCTTTTCTGGCGCGCTGCAGGGTCTGGGCGTGTCGCTCGAGATCGCCTTTTTCTCGGTGGCGATCGCCGGAGTGATTGGGACCCTCGGCGGCATCGCCGCAGGTTTTCTCGGCAAGTGGACCTCGGCCACGATCATGCGCGCCACCGACATGATGTTCGCCATACCCACCGTGCTCTTCGCACTGGCCATTGTGACCGCTCTCGGTCCGAGCGTTCTCGACAGTTCCATTGCCATTGGGGTGGGCTGGATTCCGATCTACGTCCGAGTGGTGCGAAGCCCGGTGCTCGCGCTACGTGAGTCGGACTTTGTGCGAGCGGGGCGAGTTCTCGGCTACTCGCGATCTCGACTGCTCTTTCACCACATCCTGCCGAACGTGACGGG
>Ga0182030_10013316_pt1 | contig 16367 bp, 11 predicted proteins | sample 812S3MmetaG_FD_121299 | JGI IMG/M metagenome (GOLD analysis project Ga0182030, IMG submission 121299) | Permafrost microbial communities from Stordalen Mire, Sweden - 812S3M metaG (Illumina Assembly) | ecosystem: Environmental > Terrestrial > Soil > Wetlands > Permafrost | place: Sweden...
CGGCGCGCGCTGAGGACCCATGGATCGAAACACGATCGTTCGCTGGATACTCATCGCCGCCATCATGCTCGGGGGCTACTGGTTCTTCTACGGCCGGAAGGCGGGCGAGACGCCGCAGCAGATCCCGCAGGAGACGTACTCCGACGCGCCGGACTTCGCGCCCGACGTGCTGGACGTGCAGCCGGGCAAGCCCGTCCCTCCCCGGCCCCCGCCGGGTGAGCTCTGCTCCATCCGTGGCAACCGCTTCGACGCGGAGATGTCCTCTCGCGGCGCGGGCCTCACGCACTTCTACCTGACCGACGCGAACTACGCGGACGCGAAGTCGCGCGACGTGTCGACGACGCCGGACATCGAGCGGTGGCGCAACCTGCGCACCCTGTTCCGCGATCCGACCCAGCCCGTGCACGCGGCGGACGACCAGGTGAAGTACGACCGCGTCGACTGGAAGCTCGACCGCCTCGGCGACACCGGGTGCAAGTTCACCTACGAGGACGACGCGGTCCGTCTCGTGAAGACGGTGACCGCCGGCGAGCGACCGTTCGAGCTGAACGTGGAGACCTCCATCACGAACCTGAGCGACGCGGCGAAGAAGCACGCGTTGTCGATCGAGGCGTTCGCCTACCGCACCAACGAGGAGGTCAAGGGCAAGCTCGGTCGCGTGTCCCCCTTCCAGACGGGCCTCGAGTGCGCCCGCGGCGGCGACGTCAAGCGCCTGAGCAAGGACGCGAGCGAGTTCAAGACGGGGTGGTACTCCGAGCCGCTCGTCGACCGCTACGCCGCCATCGCCAACTACTACTTCGCCGAGGTCCTCGTGCCGCTCGACGTGTCGTCGGCCGAGGGCGGGAGCAAGCCCTCGTGCGACGTCGTGGCCGAGCAGTGGTACGGCGGCAACCAGAAGGCGGACGACGACGACGCGGGCGACGTCTACAAGGCGCGCCTCACGTACCCGCCGCGCGTGCTCGCCCCCAAGGAGTCGGCGACGTACCGGCAGATCGCCTTCTACGGCCCGAAGGAGCGAGACGTGCTCGCCACCGCGGCGGGCGGGACCGCGCATCTGCAGGACCTCATCAACCTGGGGACGTTCTCGATCGTCGCCAAGGTGCTTGTCCAGATCATCACCTGGATCCACGCGCACATCACGATGGGCAACTGGGGCCTGGCCATCATCGTGCTGACGCTGGGCCTGCGAACCGCTCTCTTTCCGCTGACGTGGAAGCAGATCAAGAGCGCCATCGCTATGCGCAAGCTCAAGCCCGAGATCGACGCCCTGAACAAGAAGTTCAAGGACGACGCCCAGGCGAAGAACGTCGCGATGATGGAGCTGTGGCGCAAGCACAAGGTGAACCCGCTCGGCGGGTGCCTGCCGGCGCTGGTGCAGATGCCCATCTGGTTCGCGCTCTACGCGACTCTTCAGACGGCGGTGGAGTTCTACCACACGTCGTTTCTATGGTTTCCGGACCTCTCGGCCCCCGACCAGCTCTTCTTCCACAAGGTGGGGCCGCTCCCTTTGATCCTGGGCGCCGCGATGATCGGCCAGCAACGCATCACTCCGCAGCAGGGGATGGACCCCATGCAGCAGAAGATGATGAACTGGCTGATGCCGGGCGTCTTCACGGTCATGATGCTCTTCCTTCCGGCAGCGCTCGGGGTGTACATGCTGACCAACAGCTTGCTCGGCATCACACAGCAGCTGGTCACGCAGCGCCTATTCCCGAACATCGGCAGCTCGGGCGGGGGCAAAGAGATCGTCGTCACGACCGACAAGAAACAGAACAAGAACGAGGGCGCGGCCACAGCCGCGGCGCTGCGAAAGGGAAAGGCTCGTGTCTGAGGAAGCCAGTAATTCGACGCCCGCGGTCCCGCCGACCGCCACCGACATGCAGACGCTCAAGGCACTCGCCTTCGTCCGCGTGCTCGTCGGCAAGATGCAGATGGATGTGGAAGCGAACCTCGCGCCAAACGACGGCGAGGGCGCGGCCGACGAGATCCGCATCGAGATCGAGGGGCCCGACTCCGGGCGCATCATCGGCAAGAAGGGCAACGTGCTCGACGCGATCCAGTACCTCACGGCGCGTGTCGTCGTGCGGCCTGGCGAAGCGCGACGGCACATCATCGTCGACGCCGAGGGCTACCGAGCGCGTCACGAGGACCAGCTCTCGCAGATGGCGAAGCGCCTGGCCGAGCGCGTGGCGACGGAGGGCAAGGTGATCACCTTCGACCCGATGAGCCCGCGCGAGCGCCGGATCGTGCACATCGCCCTCCGCGAGATGAAGGGTGTACGCACCGAGAGCGTGGGCGAGGAGCCGCAGCGCCGGGTGCAGATCCTCCCGGACAAGACCCCCGCCTCGTAAGCACGGAGCCGGGGGGTTGGCATGCCTCGCTACGTGAACCTCGATGGGACGACGCCCGACAAGGGGCTGCGCGACATCCTCAAGTGGCAGGTGTCCGACCGCATGGCCGGGCGGCGGCGCGTCGACACGTCGGACTTCGTCACGCCCAGACGAGACAACGACGGCAAGGCGCTGCTCTCGCGCGAGCCGCACGTCACGTGGATCGGGCATGCGAGCTTCGTCTTTCGCCTCGGCGGGGCGCTCATCGCGACCGATCCGGTCTTCGCAGGGCGAATGGGCCCCCGTCGCCGCCTGACCCCGCCGGGTGTGGCGCCGTCGGCCCTCCCGCCGGTCGATGTGGTCACCGTGTCGCACGCCCATTTCGATCACCTCGACCTTCCCAGTCTGCGCACCCTCGCCGGCCGCGGGAAGCCGCTGTTCGTCGTCCCGAGGGACAACGCGGCGCTCCTTCGCGCGGCGGGCATCGAGAACGTCGTCGAGCTCGGGTGGTGGGAATCGACGGAGGCGGGCGGCGTGCGCGTGACGTGCGTCCCCGCGCAGCACTGGTCGATGCGCATGCCGTGGGATCGCAACACCCGGCTATGGGGTGGCTTCGTCTACGAGAGCGCCGACGGCGTCGCCTACCACGCGGGAGACACGGCGCTGAGCGAGGACGTGTTCCGCGCGATCTCCGACCGCTGCCCGCGCATCGACTGGGCGATGCTCCCCATCGGAGCGTACGACCCGACCTGGTTCATGTCGTCACAGCACATGGGGCCTGAAGAGGCGGGGCGCGCGTGGGAGCTCCTCGGGGCGGACAAGCTCGTGGCGATGCACTGGGGCACGTTCAAGCTGACCGATGAGCCCATCGGAGAGCCTCCGGAGCGCGTGAAGGCGTGGTTCGACGCGAGAGGCCACGCCTCGGAGCGGCTCTGGGTGCTGGACGTGGGGGAGACGCGCGGGCTGACGAGATAATCGTCGAGCTCGTCGCGGGGGAAATGGGCACGCGCGATGCACGAGTCGCGAGGATGACCACCACCACCATCGACGTGCTGAACGGGTTCCTGCGCGACGAGCTCGCCGCGGTCGCGACGTACAACGAGGCCCTGCACGGGCGGTCGGCATTCTCCGGCAAGACGGAGCTCTCGACCTGCCAGCGATCGCACGAGACGCGCGCGACCATCCTGCGCGACAAGATCGTCTCACTCGGAGGCCAACCTGCCGCCACGGCCGGTCTCACCGGCATTTGGAGCAAGCTCGTGGAGAGCGGCGCGGTCGCCATCGGCCCCGAGATGGCCATCCGGGCGCTCGAGCAGGGCGAGGACCACGTTCTCCGGGACTACCGGAACGGGATCTCGAACGTCGAGCCGGAGGTGCGGGTCTTCCTGGAGCGCATGGTTCTCCCCGAGGAGGAGTACACGCATCGCACGCTGAGCGACCTCAAGCACCGCCTGGCCTCTTCGTAGGGCGTCATCCCCATCGTCGCGCCGACGGTGCCACGGACTCGACCGTCACGTGGCAGGGTCTTTGCGACTTCCTCGGGTCATGAGCCACATCATCGGTTGGGTTTGCATCGGTCTCGCGGCGGCGTTCGGGGCGTGGATCTGGCCGTTCCGACGTGGCTTCGCCGGGCTCGCCTTGAACGCGACCATGGGTGTGCTGGGCGCCGTGGGAGCCGCTCTGCTCGCCGTGTCGCTCGGGCTGCTGGGCTCGCCCGGGGATCCCCTCGGCCTAGCCGTGGCTGCCGCGGGCGCGCTCGCGCTGCTCGTCTTCGCCCACGTCCTTTGGAGTCTGGCTCACCCACCTCGTCCACCCAGTCACGCGCAGCGGTGAGGCTGATCGGCTCAGCCTCGATCGCACCACCGCCTGATCGCCACGATCGTGGCACGATGCCACGGTACCGGGTGCCGTCGTGCGTCGCCTGCGCGTGAAGCGAGTCAGTTCGACGGGCACACACCCTGCACTGGACGCGGCAATCATGCCGAACCGCGCTCCGTTGTCTTCGCGTCTCGAGCTCGCGCGCCATCGCACGTCGAGCGACGTCGAATGGGATGACGTCTCCGAGTACCACCCGTGCCCTGTCTGCGGTGCCGAGTCGCACTGCAGTCGGCACGTCGACGACGCATTCGTGTCCTGCGCGCATCGCCCCTCCGAGTGGCCGCTCACGAACGGTGCCTGGCTGCATCGCGTGACTCTGTCCGAGGACGGGCCGCAATTCGTGGCAGACTCGATGGGTCATCGGACGTGACGCTGAGCGGACTGCTCACTGACACTGCACCCATGGAACTGCTGCCGCGTCATCACGGGCGCACCTGTCCGGCGCTCCAGGATGACGCCGCATGGGACGACCCGGCGCTATTGCGCGGGGAGATTCACACCGCCGAGCATCTCTCCGTGCACGCGGCCGAGGTGGCCCGAGCACACGGTGAGCCTTCGACCCAGCTCACCCAGGGGCCCCTGCGAAAGCGTTTCGCCGAAGCTCGGCGACGCATCGGCGAGGCCTACGGCGTGCTGTCACGCACGCTCGGGCAGGCGCGCCCCCCGTCACCTGCCGAGGAGTGGCTCCTCGACAACGCACACATCGTCGAAGATCAGATCCGCGAGATCAAGGAGGACCTGCCGCGAAGCTACCTCGTCGAGCTGCCACGACTGTCGCATGGCGCGATGCGTGGCTATCCGCGGGTCTACGGCCTGTGCCTCGACTACCTCCGCCACACCGACGCGCGCGTCGATCTGTCCGCCCTCGCCGGCTATGTCTCCTCCTACCAGACCGTTCATTCCCTCACCATCGGTGAGCTCTGGGCGATTCCGATCATGTTGCGTCTGGGCCTCGTGCTCGCCGTGGGGGCGCTCGCGGCGTCCGAGGCGACCGAGCGCGATCGGGACCGTGGCGATGTCTGGGCTGCGCGAGTGATCGAGAGCGGACAGACACCAAGCGAGGTGATGTCGGCTCTGGCGCGGCTCGAGAAGACCGACCCGCCGGTCACCGCGCCTCTGGTCGTCGAGCTGCTCCGCAACCTGCGCGAGCACGACGCCCCGCTCGCTGCCGCCGAGGAGTGGGTTCGCGTGCAGTGCGAGGCGATGAAGACGACGCCGGCGGAGCTGACGCGTCGGCAGCATCTGCGGTTGGCTGCCGACCAAGTCTCCGTCGGAAACGCGATCACCAGCATGCGCGCCATCGGCGCACTGGACTGGAACGAGTTCTTCGAACGGACGAGCACCGTCGAGGCCGTGCTTCGGCGCGACCCAGCCGACGCCTATGCCGCGATGGACATCGCCACGCGTGATCGATATCGGCACGCCATCGAGAAAGTGGCCCGGCGCTCCACGAGCGACGAGCAGGGAGTGGCCGAAGCCGCACTCTCGCTGGCGAAGGGATCGGCGAACGGCGACGATGCGCCGAGGCACGTGGGCTACTGGCTCGTCGGCGAGGGCCGGCTGCAGCTCGAGAGCAAGACGGGATATCGCCCGAGCGTCGGAGAGACGTTCACGCGACCGGCGCTCGCTCGGCCCGCGTTCTTCTACCTCGGCGCCCTCCTGCTGTTCACAGGCGTGACTTGCGCCCTCGCGGCTCTGGTCGGACGACCGCTTCTTCAACCGTGGTTGCTCGCGATCCTCGTCCTTCTGTTCGCCCTCCCGGCCAGCGAGATGGCTATCGCGGTGGTCAACAGCCTGGTCGTCGCCGTCGTCCCGCCCCGCATCTTGCCGAAGATGGCGTTCTCTCGGGGCATCCCGCTCGGTCACCGGACGCTCGTCGTCGTACCGGCGCTGCTGGACCGTCCCGAGACGGTCCGCGACCTCCTCGAGGGCCTCGAGATTCGCTCGCTCGCCAATCTCGACACGAACCTGCACTTTGCGCTGATCACGGACTATTGCGATGGTGACGCCGAGTGTCACGAGGGGGACGACGCGCTCCTCGGCCTCGCTCGTGACGGCATCGCTCGGCTCAACGCCAGCTGGGAGGGAGCCGGCGACCACCGCTACCTGCTGCTCCACCGGCGGCGCATCCACAACGCGGCGCACGGACGATGGATGGGATGGGAGCGGAAGCGTGGCAAGCTCACCGAGCTCAATCGCCTGCTCCGCGGAGTCACAGACACCACATTCACGGTGGTCACTGCCCCACGCGACCTCCTCGAGAGCATCCGCTTCGTCATCACGCTGGACGCCGACACGGAGCTGCCACGCGACGTCGCGCGCGAGCTCGTCGCGACGCTCGCGCATCCGCTCAATCAGCCTCAGGTGGATCCGAGCACGCGCCGCGTCGTGCGGGGCCACGGCATCATCCAGCCACGCGTCGGCACGCTCCCCGTGAGCTCGCGGCGCACGCGGTACTCGCGCATCGCCTCAGGACCGGTGGGGCTGGACCCCTACACGACCGCCGTCTCTGACGTATACCAGGACCTCTTCGACGAGGGCTCGTACGTGGGCAAGGGCATCTACGATGTGGACGCCTTTGCGCAGGTGCTGGAGGGACGCGTCCCCGAAGATCGAATGCTCAGTCACGATCTGTTCGAGGGCATCTTCGCCCGCAGCGCGCTCGCGAGCGACATCGAGGTCCTCGACGAGCAGCCCACGTCGTACGCGGTCGCGGCCGGACGCCTCCACCGCTGGATCCGCGGCGACTGGCAGATGCTGCCCTGGCTCCTGGCGAGCACGAAGCGACGCGGGCTCCGCGCGATCGATGTGTGGAAGATCTTCGACAACCTTCGGCGGAGTCTGCTGGCGCCAGCGATGGTGATCTCTTGTTTCGTGGGGTGGTTTCTTCATCCCCTCGTGGCTGCGTGGGTGACAGGCACGCTGGCCGTGATGTTCATCGTCCCCGTGCTCGCTCGAGTCGTCCTCAACGCCGCGCGAGCGCGCGATCCCCAGTCCTTTGCATCGGCGCTGGGAGGGGACGTGTTCGGCAACATCCGGCAGTCCCTCGTGCACACGATCTTCCTTCTCGACGAGTCCCTGGTCGCTCTCGACGCGGTCGTGCGCACCCTTTATCGCCTGACCGCCACTCATCGCCACCTGCTCGAGTGGACGACGATGGGGCAAGCCGAGCGGAACGGGGGCCGTCGCGTGCATCCGCGCATGCTGCTCGGGTCAGCCATCGCCGCAGGGGTCGGCGCTGGGGTCGCGTTGCACTCTCCGCTGTCGCTCCCGTTCGCCGCGCCCGTGCTGGCGCTATGGCTGGCCGCACCCCTGGTCGCGGCCTGGCTGCGCAAGCCCGAAGAGCGAAGGCGGCCGCAGCTGACCTGCGCGGAGAAGAAGGAGCTCCGGCGACTGGCCCGGCGGACCTGGCGCTTCTTCGAGACGTTCGTGACCGCGGCGGACCATCACCTTCCTCCTGACAACTACCAGGAGGATCCGCGCGCCGTGCTCGCGCGTCGCACATCGCCGACGAACATCGGTCTTTACCTCCTCTCCGTCGTCTCTGCCCACGACTTCGGCTTCATCGACATCCGGAACGTCGTCGACCGTCTCGGCAAGACGCTCGACACGATGGACCGGCTGGAGCGGCGCGAAGGGCACCTGCTCAACTGGTTCGACACGTCGACCCTCGCACCCCTGGAGCCCAAGTACGTTTCCACCGTGGATAGCGGGAACCTGGCCGCCTACCTCTGGACCCTACGGGAGGCGTGCACGGAGCTCGCGGAGGCGCCCGTCCTGGGTCCGGCGATCCTGGACGCGGCCGACGACGCGTTGGCGCTTGCCAGTGACGTGTCCGCGCACGCGGAGCTCGACGAGCTGCGTGCGACGGTGGCCGCAGCGCGCGATGACCTGGCGGGCGACGCTGCTCAGGCCGTGTGCACGCTGCGCCGGCTGTGCACCGCGGTCGAGGCGGCGCGGGACTCGGCCGCGGCGCCGGGGCGAGCGTCCGAGTGTCGTGACTGGATTGGCCGCGCGGCGCAGGTGCTCACCGACGCTCTGGCGACGGCAGGGGCCCTCGCGCCCTTTGCCGAGACCTGCGCGGCGATCCCTGATTCGTTGCGAGAGTCGCTGGGGGAACGGTGGGGCGAGCTGGCGACCCTCCTGCGGTCCTCTCGTTCGCCGGCCTCCATCGCGGCGCAGGGGGGCGAGATCAGCGCGCTATGCGCGACGCTGGAGAGCGAGAACGAAGAAGCTCGCGTGTTCTTGACCGAGCTCCGAGCCGGTGTCGAGCGTGCCCGCGACGCATGCGCCGCGCTCACCCGGACCCTCTACACGATGGGCACGCGAGCGGGCGCCATGGCCGACGCGATGAGCTTCGGCTTTCTCTTCGACGAGGGCCGGAAGCTGTTCTCCATCGGCTACAACGTCAGCAGCGCACGCCTCGACGGCTCCCACTACGATCTGCTCGCGTCCGAGGCGCGCCTCGCGAGTCTCGTGGCCATCGCCAAGGGCGATGCGTCGCAGGAGCACTGGTTCCGGATGGGGCGGCAGCAGGCCAGCGTCTCGACCTCGGAGCGAGTCCTCCTGTCGTGGAGCGGCTCGATGTTCGAGTACCTGATGCCGCTGCTCGTGAACAAGACGTACGAGAACACTCTTCTCGACGAGACCTACGGCGCGGTCGTCGACGAACAGGTCGCCCATGGCGCCAAACACTCCATCCCCTGGGGTGTGTCCGAGTCCGCCTACAACCTCATGGATCTCGCGATGACGTATCAGTATCGCGCGTTCGGCGTACGTGGCCTGGGGCTCAAAGCGGGGCTCGGCGACGATCTCGTCATCGCTCCCTATGCGACGGCGCTGGCAGCGCTCGTCCGCCCGAGACTCGCCGCCTCGAACTTCCGGGCGCTCGAACGCATCAAGATGCTGGGTGCCTACGGCTTCTATGATGCAGCCGACTTCACGCCAGGGCGACTCCCACCCGGCCGCAGTCAGGTCGTCGTGAAGACGTTCATGGCGCATCACCAGGGGATGACCCTCGTCGCGCTCGACAACGTCCTCCACGACGCCCCGATGCAGAGGCGATTCCATCGCGATCCCCGGGTCAAGGCGACCGAGCTGCTCCTCGAGGAACGCATCCCGGAGCGGACGCCGCTCGTCGCCGTGACCGCCTCGTCGCTCCGCACTCCGGCGTCGGGCGAGCCGGACCTCGATGTCGTCGAGCACGTCGGTCTCGGCGCCCGCCCTCTCGCGCGCATCCACTTGCTCGGGCACGGCGAGCTCTCCACGGCGGTCAGCGTGCTGGGCGAGGGCTTCACCACGTGGAAGGACCTGGACGTCAATCGCTTCCGCGAGGACCACGCGCTCGAGGCCGGCGGTATCTACCTCTACGTCCGCGACCACACCGCCAAGGCGTTCTGGTCGGCCGGATTTCAGCCCACGAAGGCGGTGCCCGCGTTCTACGACGTGGCGTTCGCCATCGATCGCGTCGAGATCCACAGGCGAGACGGCGACATCGAGACGACCACCGAGATCACGGTATCGCCCGAGCGCCCTGCCGAGGTCCGGCGCATCACCCTCACGAACCACGGCTCGGCCGCACACGAGCTGGACATCACGACGTATACCGAGGCCGTCCTCGCACCGCGCGCCGCGGACGTCGCTCACCGGGCGTTCGGAAACATGTTCATCGAGACGGAGGCGCTGGCGGAGCAAGGCGCCGTTCTCGCGCATCGACGTCCGAAGTCCTCGTCGGAGGCCGAAACGTGGCTCGTGCAGGTCCTCTGTCCAGAGGGTCCAGCGTGGAAGCCGGGCTTCGAGCACGAAACTTCGCGCCCCCGGTTCATCGGCCGAGGGCGAACGACCACCGACCCGGCGGGGCTGCACGGGCCGCTCTCGGGTACCACCGGCATCGTCCTCGACCCCGCGCTGGCGCTGCGACGCGCCATTCGACTTGAACCCGGGGGCCGCGCCATGCTTACCCTCGCGACCGCACTGGCGACGTCCCGCGACGAATGTCTCGAGCTCGTCGCTCGCTACTCAATGCCCAACAGCATACAGCGGACGTTCGAGCTTGCGTGGGCGGACGCACGCGTCGAGCTCAAGCACATCGGGATCACCGCGGCGCAGTCGCATCGTTTCCAGCGCCTCCTGTCGGCCGTCGTCTTTCCTCAGGCGGGGCTCCGCGCAACGCCTCAGCGGTCGGTGCTTCGTGGCCGCGGGCGAAGCGGCTTGTGGTCGCACGGCCTCACCAGCGACCTGCCGATCGTGCTCGTGCACATCGACGACCCCGAGTTCGGCGAGCTACTCCGTGAAGTCCTGCTCGCACAGTGGTTCTGGCGCCTGAACGGGGTGACCGCGGACGTCATCGTCCTGAACGAAGAGCCAACCGGGTACATGCAGCCGCAGCAAGAGGCGCTCATGTCGCTCGTCCGGTCGAGCCCCGCGGCGACACACCTGGATCAGCGTGGCGGGGTCTTCGTTCGTCGCGCGCGCGACATGACGGACGAAGAGCTGGCGCTACTCTCGAGTGATTCACGCGTGGTGCTCGCGGCGTCGCGCGGCTCGCTCGCCCGCCAGCTCGGCAAGCTTGCGACGGAAGCGGTGCCGAAGCCGCCGGCGCTCGTTCCAGCACGGAAGTCGCAACTACTCGTACGCGCACCCGCGGCGCCGCGCCCCGCGCTCGCGTTCGACAACGGCATCGGGGGCTTCACGAAGGACGGCCGCGAGTACGCGATGACGTTGAACGAGGGATCTCTGACTCCGTTGCCGTGGTGCAACGTGATGGCGAACCCCCAATTCGGCGCGCTCGTCTCGGAGAGCGGCGCGAGCTTCACCTGGTACCACAATAGCCAACGGCACCGGCTCACGCCCTGGAGCAACGACACAGTCTGCGACCCATCCGGCGAGACCTTCTGGTTGCGCGACGACGAGGACGGCTCCGTTTGGTCGCCGACGCCCCAACCCGCAGGTGCCGGCGCCGACTACGTGGTGCGACACGGCATGGGCTATTCGTGCTTCGAGCACACGCGCGGCGAGGTGACGCACGAGCTCGTGGTGTGTGTGAGCCCGGGCGACTCGATCAAGACCTGGCACCTCACGTTGCGAAACCACGGTAAGAGGAGTCGGCGACTGACCCTGCTCGGCGTGGTGGAGTGGGTGCTCGGCTCCACCCGCGAGAGCAGTCGCGTGCCGATCATCACGGAGTGGGACGCCGCCGAGTCGGTGTTGCTCGCGTATAACCCGTTGTCCCTGTTTCCCGAGCGTCGCGCGTTCTTCACCTCGACACTGCCCATCGGGAGCGCGACGGGGGATCGCGACGAAATCTTCGGCTCGGCGGGCTCTCGCGCACGACCCGCCGCGCTCGGGCGTATCGCGCTATCCGGACGCGTAGGCTCCGGCCTCGACCCATGCGGCGCGCTGGAGATCTCCATCACGATCGAGCCCGGTGAGATGGTCGACGGCGCGTTTGTTCTCGGTGAGGCCGAGAGCACCGACGCCGCGCGCGCGCTCGCGCACAAGTACAAGGACACGGCGGCCCCACACCGCGTGCTCGCCGACACGAACGACCTGTGGCGCGACGTCCTCGGCGCCGTGGTCGTTCGTACCCCGGACCCGGCGGTCGACGTTCTCGTGAACCACTGGCTCGTCTACCAGGTCCTCAGCTGCCGCGTATGGGGCCGCAGTGCGTTCTATCAGTCGGGCGGAGCTTACGGTTTTCGCGACCAGATTCAGGACGTCCTCGCGCTCCTCCATGCGCGGCCGGACATTGTGCGCGCGCATCTTCTGCGCGCCGCTTCCCGGCAGTTCCTCGAGGGGGACGTCCAGCACTGGTGGCACGATGGCACGGGCGAGGGCGTGCGCACCCGCTGCTCGGACGACATGCTCTGGCTGCCCTACGCCGTCGCCCACTACGTGCGGACGACGGGAGACTCGGCCGTGCTCGATGAGCAGGTCTCGTTCCTGAAGGAGCGAGTTCTCGAGGCCGGTGACGAGGACATCTTCGGTGCGCCCGCAGTAGCGCCGGAGACCGGTTCGCTCTACGAGCACTGCACCCGCGCGCTCGATGTGGGCGCGACCTCCGGACGTCACGGGCTCCCGAAGATGGGCGCCGGTGACTGGAACGATGGGATGAACCGAGTGGGCCGCGGCGGCGAAGGCGAGAGTGTGTGGCTCGCGTGGTTTCTCGCCCGGACGGCAATGGACTTCTCGGCGATCGCGAAAGCGCGAAGCGACGGGGCACGCGTCGCCTGGTGCGAGTCCCTCGTGGGTCGTCTCGCGCACGCGGTGGACGCCGAGGGTTGGGATGGCGCCTGGTATCGCCGTGCATTCTTTGACGACGGAACGCCGCTCGGTTCGCGCGAGAACAGCGAATGCTCGATCGACGCGATTGCGCAGTCGTGGGCCGTCATCGCGGGAATCGGTGATCGCGAGCGCGCGAAGCTCGCGCTGCGCTCGTCCGAGGAACACCTCCTGCAGACGGAGGGTGCGTTCATGCGCCTCCTGTGGCCCCCCTTCGACAAGGGGGAGCACGACCCCGGCTACATCAGGGCCTATCCGGGTGGGATCCGCGAGAACGGCGGTCAGTACACGCACGGCGTGCTCTGGACCGTGCAGGCGCTCACCCTGCTCGGCGAAGGCGACCGGGCGGTTGCCCTCCTCTCCCTCCTAAACCCGATCCATCACGCCACGACACGCCCGCTCGCCGAGCGCTACCAGGTCGAGCCCTACGTCGTCGCGGCCGACGTCTACGATGCGCCGGGCCACGTTGGGCGCGGCGGCTGGACCTGGTACACCGGTGCGGCGGGGTGGATGTACCGAATCCTCGTCGAGCGAATCCTGGGCATACGGCGCGAAGGTCCGCTGCTCGTGATCGATCCGTGCATCGCCAGAGAGTGGAAGGGCTTCGAGCTGACCTACCGCGACGGCGCCGGCGAGGTCCATGTCGTCGTCGAGAATCCGGAGGGCGTCGAGCACGGCGTCCGACGCGTTGAGATCGACGGGCACGAGTCTGCGAACGGCGCCGTTCTTCTCACGGGAGCGGCGGGACGGCGCGAGGTACGGGTCGTCATGGGCTGAGGGCGGAACCGCCAGTTATGGCGAAACGCCACAATGGTGACGCGCCCCCTTGTTCGAGCACGGCTCTTCGCGACGACCCTCACCCTTCGGGTGCGGCTGGGATAAGGTCCGCACTGCCATGCGTCGTGCAATGCCGGCTCGTTCGCATGCGCAGCACCTCTTCCTGGGGGCCATACTGGGGTCTGGCGGCGGCGGTTGCCCTCTGCACGGCGGTCCTCGGCGCGTACGTCTCCTCGACTCGCTGGGTGGATCACACGCTCGAGATTTGTCGGGATTCCCACGACTGGTTGACGGCGGTTCTCGACGCGGAAGCCAGCGCACGGGCCGGCCTACATCGCTGGAGCGCAGCTCGCCGTGCTCGAGCCTTACGATTCGGCCCTCGTGACCGAGAGGGCGAAGGCGTCGCTTCTGTCAAGCCTCGTCTCGGACAACAAGGCGCAAGTGCAGAACGTCGAGACCGCCTTTCGCTTATCCGGCGGATCCGGGCGCTACCGCCCGACGAGGGAGGGCGTACGCCCGCAGTCGCCCTCACAGCGTACGCCCGTGCCGAGGACGCGCAGCGCGCGTTCGCCGCCGGGGTATCAGATGCACGTCGCGAAGCCCGTCGAGGCGGTGCAGCTCGCCACGGTGGTGGCAAACCTCGGCGGGCGGACCCAGGACGGCACCTGATCTCCAGCTTGCGTCTCTAAACAGGATCTCGTAGGCCGAGATCCATCTCGCTGTTGACGATCGATCCGCCGAGGATCATGGTGCCGCGATCATCGAGGAGGTGGTCGTGGGGCGAGCGAGGACGGGAGAGGCGATCAGCGCGGACCGCAGGACGCCGACGGCACGCCGCAAGCTGCTTCGCTTCATCGAGGCTGCCGAGAAGCGAGGGGATCTGGACTGCTGGAGGCGAGGCCGCGCGGTGCTCGGGTACGTCGACAAGCGACGGGTGATGGATCTCGCAGAAGAAGCCGGAGCCACGCGAGGGTCGGTGAATCGTTGGCTGCAGTGGTACGAGGCGCTCGGCATCGATGGCCTGCTCACGGGGGTGCCGCCGGGCGCTGCACCGAGGCTGACCGAGATGCAGCGCGCGGAGCTGACGGCGCTGGTCGAGGCGGGACCGCTGGCTGCCGGCTACCAGAGCGGCGTGTGGACGGGTCCGATGATCGGCGACCTGATCGAGCAGCGCTTCGTCGTCCGGTACCACAACCACCACATCCCGCGGCTGCTGCACCAGCTCGGCTTCTCGGTGCAGCGCCCGCGCAAGCGCCTCGCGCGCGCCGACGCGCTGGCGCAAGAGCACTGGCTGCGCGTGCGTCTGCCCGCTGAGCGTGACCGCGATGTTTGAGGCGCTCGCGAGCACGAAGAATGAGGGCCGGGCGGGCTGTTCAGAAGGGTAGGTCGGGCTCGTCCGGCGGGCGGAGGACGCGTTCTACCTGGGTGCGGTAGTCGTCGATGGCCCGTCGAAGGGCGCGGGCGCGACGAAGGAGAGCGCGAGCTCGCCGTTGCACGGGGGCGTCGTCGTGGGCGGCGGAGTCGTCGTCGATGAGGGGATGCTCGGCGAGCAAGGCGAGTCCGAGCGCGTGCAGTGCGTGATCGGCGAGGTCGACGACGATGATCTCGGGCGCGATGAGCAGGCGGTGCAGCTGGCCTGGGGTCATCGTTTCCGTGCCGCGGTAGCGGCGGGCTTGGTCTTGGGCGTCTGCGCGAACACTTCGAGGAAGAGCTTCTCGTCGAGCCGCGCGAGCTCTCGGTCGGCGGCGACGGCGAGCAGCTCGTCGGCGAGATTCATGAGGACGCGGTAGTTTCCGGCGGCGTGGTCGGCGAGCGTGACGCGCAGCTCGCTGGTCATGAGCGATGGATTGCCGGCGGCGGCGAGCAGATGGTCGAGGCACGCGAGCAGCTCGTCGCGGGAGGCGTAGTCGAGGGTCAAGCGGCGCCGGATGCGCGAGCCGATGGGCAGGAGCTCTGGGGACCGGAATCTTTCGGGGAGTCGCGCATCGCCGGCGAAGACGACGCAGAGCAACTGTTTGCTGTCGAGCTCTTTGCTGGCGAGGATGCGCAGCTCGCAGAGCACGGTGGTGAGGGCTTCCTGGGCCTCGTCGATGATGAGCACGGGTCGGCAGCGACTGGAGGTGATGTGGTCGGCCCAGCGGGTGCGCAGAGCCTTGAAACCGGCCCATCGGTTGTGCGCGGCGAGAGGGACGGAGAACAGGTCTCCGAGCTCGCGGTAGAAGTCCATGGTGCGGCTCTGGGGGTGCTCGACGGTGCCGACGAGCACGTCGGGCAGAGCGCGCAAGCGCTCGGCGAGCAGGCGCAGGGCGATGCTCTTTCCGGTGCCGGGATCGCCTGTGAGCATGGCGAAGCCGCCGTCGGCGATGCCGAGCTCGATGCGCCGGACGAAACTGTCGACGGCGGGCGTGGTGAAAAGGGCGTCGTGTGGAACGTCGGGGCGGAAGGGATGAAACTTCAAACCGTAGAGCGAGAGCAATTTACTCATGGGTCCTCCGGGGGATCGTCGGTGGGGTCGTGCTTGGGCAGATAGGCAGGGGGAAGGCCCGTGGCGGCGTAGTCGGCCATGAGGGCGCGCAGGTGCGGTGCGATGCCGACGGGTTGCGCGGGCTCGCCGGCCGCGGCGGGTGCGACGACGCGTCGAACGCGCTCGGCGTTACGAGCCTTGTCGAGCGGTCGCAGCGTGGCCAGATGCTCGCCCGAGCGTGGGTCGACCATGTCGATGGCGGAGAGGTCCCAGCGCGCGACGCGCAGTCGCAACTGCAAGAGGGTGCGGTACGCGGAGGGGACCTCGAAGCGCACGCCCTCGACGGTGACGGTGCCGTCGCTGCGGCGCTGCTTGCGCGAGACCTCGGTGCGGAAGGCGCGCCGCAGGGCATCGGAGCTTGGGCTCTCGCGGGCGACGCTGGGCCCTCGCAGGTATCGAGCGAGCGGGCTCTCGTGGATCTCCGAGTGCTCCTTGCGCTGGTACTCCTCTTCAGCCCAGGCCTGGGTGGCGGTGTTGAGGAGATCGAGCGAGAGGTCGGGCTCGCCCTCGAGCATGGGCAGGAGGCGTCCTTCGATTTGTCCCCAGAACGATTCCTGCTTTCCGTTTTGCTCGGGCGA